>Ga0255175_1000705_pt1 | contig 12473 bp, 11 predicted proteins | sample Atl_Atl_RepC_8d_FD_183628 | JGI IMG/M metagenome (GOLD analysis project Ga0255175, IMG submission 183628) | Freshwater microbial communities from Altamaha River, Georgia, United States - Atl_Atl_RepC_8d | ecosystem: Environmental > Aquatic > Freshwater > River | place: USA: Georgia | collected...
CTAGGCGGGCACGAGCCACACGTTCAAGAAGCGCGTCATGTACATCGACGAGGACAGCTGGAACATCGTGCTCGAAGACAACTACGACAACCGCGATCAGCTGATGCAGTTGCACGAAGGCCATCTGGTCATCGGCTACAACATTCTGGCCGCCGGCACGGTTCCGGAAGTGATCTATCACTTCAACTCGGGCCGCTACTTCATCACCGCTGCGTTCAACGAAGATCAGCCGTACGACCTGTCGGTCAAGTACAACGACGACTACTTCAACGCCAGCTCCGTGCAGAAGATGACGACGAAGTAATGCGCGCCGTCTGATCACATTGCGGTAACGCCAAGCCGCCGGGTTCTCCCGGCGGCTTTTTTATAGTGGCCCGCCTTTACTATTCGAACCATGACCCTGAAGTACTCCACCGAATTGAAGTACCCGCGTCCGGCCGACGTGGTGATCAAGATGTTCACCGACCGTGCTTATTTCGAGAAGAAATACCAGTCGATGGACGTGACCGATTTCAAAGTCGACACGGTTGTGACAGGTGATCCGTTCACCATCCGTTGCCGATACAGCGCCGCCGGTGACATCAATGTCCCGGACTTCGCCAAGAAACTGATCGGCGAAGCGATCCGCGTTACGCAGACCGACGTCTGGCAGGTGGCCAAGCGCACCGGCACCATCGACATCGAGATCTTGGGTGCCCCGGTCAGTGTGCACGCCGATATGAAGCTGGTGTCCAGTGGCGCCGGCAGTGTGTTGAAGCTCGACTGGCAATTCCGCTGCAGCATCCCGTTGCTGGGCGGCAAGATCGAAAAACTGATCGCCGAGGACGTCGAGCGCCGCACCGCCCTGGATGCGCGCGTGTCGATCAAGCTGCTGGAAGCCTACGCATGAGCTTGAAGGCGATCCTCAAGCCGAGGCGTCTGCCGGTTCCCAAGGATCTCGCAAGCGTCACCACCCGAGATTCGTCGGCTGAAGTCGATCCGGCATCCGTCGATATGACGGCAGAGCAGGTCGAGCGAATCTGGAGCAACGTCGAACGCTTGTATCGAACCGGGCTTCAGTCGGCGATATCGCTGACGGTGCGCCGCAAGGGCCGGATCATCATTCGCCGCAGCATCGGCCACGCGCAGATCGGTACCGATCGCAGGCCCGGCTTGCTATGTACGCCTGAAACGCCGATCTGCTTGTTCTCGGCATCCAAGGCGATCACGGCGATGCTGGTGCACAAGCTGGTCGAGCAGCGTCATCTGCAGCTTGACGATCGCATCGCGCGCTTCATCCCCGAATATGGTGTGGAAGGCAAGGGCGCGACGACGGTGCGGCACTTGCTGGCACATCGAGCCGGTATCCCTCGCGTGCCAGCCGGCGCGACGCCCGAGATGCTGTTCGACTGGAACGACGTGGTGGCGCGCTTGTGCGCCGCCAAGCCGATCAATGCCACCGGTGACACGCAGAGCTACCACGCCATTACCGGCGGGTTCATTCTGGGCGAGCTGGCGCAGCGGGTATCCGGCGCTTCGCTTCCGGACTTGCTGCGCGACATCATTACCGAGCCTATGGGCCTGAAGACGATGAGCTTCGGTGTGCCGGTGGAGCGCCGGGCGCAGGCAGCGCTCAACTACCACACCGGGCTGCATCCGGTGTTTCCGCTGACGAGCTTCATTCAAAACGTGCTTGGCGCTTCGTTTGCCGAAGTCGTGCGGATATCCAACACGCCTGAGTTCATGTCGGCGTTGATTCCCGCCGGCAACATCTATGCGAACTCGGATGACGCGGGTGCGTTCTATCAGATGATGCTGCAGAACGGCGAGTACAACGGTAAGCAGATATTCAAGGCCGCGACGATCGCTGAAGCGATCCGGCCCGCGGGACCGATCCACATCGACCGCACGCTGCTGGTGCCGGTCCGCTTTAGTGCGGGCTTTGTACTTGGCGAGTGGCCGGTGGGTTTGTATGGACACAACTGCCGCAGTGCATACGGCCATCTCGGCTTTCTGTCGACGATCTGCTGGGCCGATCCGGCGCGTGATATTTCGGTGGGCTTCGTCAACAGCGGCAAGTCGGTTTCCGCCGATCAACTCGCGCCGGTGGCCTCCATCCTTGGGGGCATCAGCTCAGCCTGTCGTCCGGTTGCGCGCTCGCGTCGCGGTGTGAATTGAAACGACGCGCATCTGGCGCGTATCGGCAAGTCCGGATGCTTGCTCCATTTCGCTCAGCGCTTCGCCGGCATGGACGGCCAAGCGCTGGGCGCTGGGTACGCTGTTGCGGCATGCGGTGAAACCCAGCGTCACTGTTTGCGCGTAACGCACCGCGGTGATCGACAGCGCTTGGCCTCTCAGCAGCAGGCCTTGAGGATAGACCCCGTCCAGTTCGGCGCCGTCGAGATAGCGCGGCTGTTGCGACAGCGTTGTTTGATTGACGATCAGATTGAACAGCGGGGGCAGTCGGGTTGCGGTGCCGGTGGTCTGGGTCAGCACCAGCGGGGCGGCCATCAGTGCGTTGTACTGCTGCCGCGCCGCCTTCGACATTCGCCGTAAGTGGCGCATTCCAGCTCGATGTGACCGATTGATCGCGACAAGCCTGGCGATGGGGTCATGCAGCTGGGTTTCCAGATCGACGATCAGTCCGCCGGTCTGACGATGCTCATCGATGCTCACGCGACGCAGTGCAACCAGTGATAGCGGGGGCAGTGCCTCCATCTCCAGCAGATACAGCCGCAGTGCGCCGCCAATCGTCGCCATGACGACGTCATCGACGGCAACGTGGCAGGTTTTTGCCAGCCGCTCGAGTCGGTCCAGTGCAAAGGTCTGCGTCGCAAATCGTCTCTGGCTGCCCGTCATGCCGTTGAGGGCCGTACTCGGCGCCTTGAACAAGCCGCTGATGCTGCCGTTCGGATATTCCTGCGTGGCGCGCGCCAAACAGTGGTAGAGCTCTGGAATCGCGCGCAGCTGCGCGCGCACGCCCTTCAAGGCGCTGAGTGCCGCGTGCACAGGAGACGTAGCGATCGAACGCTGCGGCCAAGGTTGGGCCGCGGCCCACGGCGGCGGCTGATGTTCGTTCGAGTCGTCAACGGACATCCACCGATGCAGCAGATCCCGGCACTGGTCGTCGTTCGCGACTGCGCGGTGAAGCTTGAGATAAACGGCGAAACGACCTTGCGGGAGGCCTTCGATGACGTGGCATTCCCACGGTGGGCGTCGCAAGTCCAGTGGGTGCGAGTGCAGGCGTGATATCAGCACGCCGAGTTCGCGTTCGCCGCCAGGGTGAGGCAGGGCCGAGTGGCGCAGGTGGTAGTCGAGGTCGATGTGCGTCGCCGTCCGCCCCGGGCTGATGATTCGGCCGATCGCGGTGGCGGGCAGTACGACATTGAACGGCGCCACGCTGGGGGGATAGCTGCGCCAACGCGCGACGCGTTGCTGCAGCGCGCTCTCGGATGAAGCGTCGTTGGTCCGAAACGTCAGCAGCATGCCGACATGCATCGGTGCATCGATGGATTCCATGCCGAGCAGGCAGGCGTCGAGCAGGCTGAAGCGCTTCATCGGTTGCCGATGCCCTTCGAATGAGATGTCAGGCGCGAAGCCTACACCGGCAGCGGCGGCTCGAGGCGAGTCACTTGCGCGGCACGCCGTGATGATGGTGCCTTGCGAAGGAGCAGGCCGTAGAGGTCGACCTGCTGAAAAGATGGCGTTCCCACGGGGATTCGAACCCCGGTTACATCCGTGAAAGGGACGTGTCCTAGGCCTCTAGACGATGGGAACGTCGTTGAAAACTTTGGTGGAGCTAGTCGGGATCGAACCGACGACCTCCTGCATGCCATGCAGGCGCTCTCCCAGCTGAGCTATAGCCCCGTTTCCGAGGGCGCGCAGTATAGGCGAGCTTGTTTCGGAATCACAAGCGTTTTTTCAAACTTTTATTTCAGCCTGCTGTTGGCGGTTTCGATGGCGCCGCCGGGAACAATCCAGCCTTGATCGATGACGCGCAAATCGGTGTCGTAAAGCGTCGATAGTGCGGCCGAGGTGAGCACGTCGGCCGCCTGGCCTGAGCATTGAATGCGGCCCGTCTTGATCAGGGTGACATCGTCGGCATAGCAGCTCGCTTGATTCGGATCATGCAAGATCGCCAGCACGGCGCCGCCCTGGTCGACAAACTGCCGCAGTCGCCGAAGGCAGTGGTGCTGATGCGCAAGGTCGAGGTTCGCGGTCGGCTCGTCGAGCAGAAGATACGTCGTCGACGTTTCCTCGCCGCCGCTGAGTTGCGCCAGCACCCTCGCCAGTTGCGCACGTGCGCGCTCGCCGCCGGAAAGACTGGGATAGGCGCGGTTTGCCATCCCTGCAAGGCCCACCGAGTTCAGACACTGCTCTACCAGTCGCGATTGCGCGTCGCCGGGCGCTTCGTCCCAGGGCAATCGCCCCAAGCGCACCACATCATCAACGCGCAGCGCAAAGCGCAGATTGTCGTGTTGCGGCAGTACCGCGCGTCGGCGTGCCAGCGCCGATAGCGGCCACGACGACAGTGCGACGCCGTCGAGCTGGGCCTTGCCTTCGTCTGGTTCACGGTCGCCGGCCAAGATTTGCAGCAGCGTCGACTTGCCGGCCCCGTTGGGGCCCAGCAGCGCGTGAAATCGCCGTGGACGCAGTTGTATCGATACCTCGTCCAGTAGTCGACGACCGTCGCAACGCACGCCGACGTGAAGGGCTTCGAGCATCGCTACCAGCCCTCGACGCTGCCGCGATGCCGGAACAGCATCAGCAGAAAGAACGGCGCGCCGATTGCTGCCGTCAGGATGCCGATCGGCAGCTCCTGCGGTGACAGCAGCGTGCGCGATGCCAGGTCGGCTGCGCTCATCAAGACGGCGCCGGCGAGCGCGGCCGCGGGCAACAGCGCTTGATGCCCCGGTCCCAGACGCATCCGGACCCAATGCGGTGCGAGCAGCCCGACAAATCCGATCAGCCCCGCCAGCGCGACGCAGCAGGCCACCGCCAGCACGATCGCCAACAACACGGATCGCTTGAGTCGCTCGACGTTCACGCCGAGATGACGAGCTTCGGCTTCGCCCAACAGCAGCGCATCCAATGCCTGAGATTGGCGTGGAAGCCAGATCAGCGCGCCGACGACCAGCGGTGCCGTCAGTGCGATCTCGGTCCAGCCCGCCTTCGACAGCGACCCGTACATCCAAAAGCTGATGTTGCGCAGCGAGGCCGGATCAGCAACCGACAACAAAAATCCGATGCCGGCGGCTGCCAGCGCGTTGGTCGCCAGGCCCGCCAGAAGCAAGGTCGTGACGCGCGTGGCGCCGTCGATCCGAGCGATGCGCGCTGCAATCGCGGCCGCCAGTAGGCCCCCGACGAAGGCGCTGGCTGGTGTGGTAATCGCTTGGGCCCACGGTGCCAATGCTGGGAGGGCGACGATCGCCGCTGCAGCCGCCAGCGCCGCGCCGCTGGCCACGCCTACCAAGCCGGGATCGGCCAATGGGTTGCGGAACAGGCCCTGCATGGCCGCCCCAGACTGCGCCAGGCTGGCGCCGATCATCAGCGCCAGCACCACGCGGGGCAGGCGCAGATCGACGATGGTCGCGACCGTAAACGGATCGGGCGCTGCCGTCATTGGCAGGCCGATGGCTGACAGCAGGCTCTGCAAAATGTGAAGCGGAGGCAGCGCGATGCTGCCCCAACACAGCCCGAGCATTGCAAGCGCCGCAGCCAGAATGGCGAGCAGCGCCGTCAGCCGTCGGGATGAATGCGATCTAGCAGCGGGGAGGGGCATGCCACCCATTGTGCATGAGCGCGCCGCCCCGCCGTCGCCTGCTTTACTTGTTCAAGATCAGCTTGTCGTTGCGTGTCAGCCGCAGCCGGTATTCCTGGCCTTGGTGCTCGATGATCAACTCGTGGGTGCCTCGAAACAGATCCTGGCTGTTGAGGCGCGGCTGATGAGTCGAGCGCGAGACCGGTTGCGGGCGGCTGCGCAAGTGCATTGTCACGGTGGGGCTGATCGGGGTCATCGCTATCTCCTGGGGTGAAGCCGTGGTGCCGTCATGGCGATTCAAATGATAATGATTCTCGTTACAGAGTCAAATCGTCGATCGTTGGCGGCTCTTCGACGTGGATGGGACGATGGTGGCGCTTGCCGCGACGGCCCGATGCGCGGCGCTGGTATACTCGTCAGCCCGCGTCGGTAGTGCTGGCGAAAGTGGCGGAATTGGTAGACGCCCAGGATTTAGGTTCCTGTGCCGCAAGGCGTGCGAGTTCGAGTCTCGCCTTTCGCACCAGATACGCGGTCACCAATGCTTTGACGTCGCATCCCGCTGTCAAGAAAACATAACCAAAACAGGGCCCTTGCTTTGGGTCCGCGACCCTCTCAACGATCTAAGAGTCATTCTTCAATGGAAGTCCAGCTCGAAGCCCCTGGTGGTCTGCTCCGCCAGCTCAAAGTTCGCATCCCTGCCGAAAACGTTGCCAAGGCGGTCGATCAGCGCCTGAAGCAGCTGTCGGCGCGGGCCAAGATTCCCGGCTTTCGCCCGGGCAAGGCGCCGTTCAAGGTGATTCAGCAGCAGTACGGCGCCAGCGCGCGCCTCGACGCCGTCAGCGATCTGGTTCAGAAGAGCTATCCCGAGGCGCTCAGCAAGGCCGGTGTAAGCCCTGCCGGAATGCCCAAGATTGACGTCACCGCCGAGACCGAAGGCCAGCCGCTGGAATACGTGGCCAGCTTCGAGGTTTATCCCGAGATCGTGCTGCAGGGCTTGGATAAGCTGCAGATCGAAAAGCCCGTGGTGCTGATCCAGGATGCGGACATCGACAAGCTCGTGGACAACCTGCGCAAGGGTCGTCGGGAGCTCGAAGTGGTCGATCGCGCAGCGGCTGCCGGCGATCAGGTCAGCATCGACTTCGACGGCAAGCTCGACGGTGTGCCGTTCCAGGGTGGCAAGGGCGAGAAGGTCGAGTTCGAGATCGGTGCCGGCCAGTTCCTGCCCGACCTTGAAAACGGCATCGTCGGTCATGCTGCCGGCGACAGCTTCACCGTGCCGGTCAACTTCCCGGAGGACTACCGTTCCGAGGAGCTCAAGGGCAAGACCGCGCACTTCGACGTGGTGCTGCATCAGGTCAAGGGCGTCAAGTTGCCGGCCGTCGACGATGCCGACTTCCTGAAGGCGCACAACGTCGCGACGGCGGACGAACTCCGCGACAAGGGCAAGACCGCGCTGGAGAACGAGCGCGAAAAGGCGATCCGCGGTCGTCTGAAGTCGCAGGCTCTTGAGCAGTTGCTTGCCCAGAACCCGATCGATGTGCCGAGTGCGCTGATTCAGCAGGAGATTCCCCGCCTGCGTGACGACGCGGCGCAACGCATGAACATGCGCAATCTGCCGCCCGAGAAGCGCGACGAACTGCTGCCGGCCGCACTGTTCGAGCAGACGGCCCGTCGTCGGGTGGCGCTGGGTTTGCTGATCGGCGAGGTGATCAAGCAGCTGAAGGTCGAGCTCGACCCGAGCCGAGTCGAGAAGGCATTGGACGAGCTAGCGGGTGATTACGAGCAGCCGGAAGAGGTCAAGCAGTACTATCGGAGCAATGCGCAGATGATGCAGGGTCTTCGCGCCGTGGTGCTGGAAGATCAGGTGGTCGAGCGCTTGCTGGCGGGTGTCACGCCCAGCGAAACGCCGATGAGCCTGGAACAGCTATTGAATCCCCAGGCGCAGGCCTGAACTTCAGTTTTCGCCCATTTGTCCGCAAACCACACATGACCGCCGACTCCAACTCGATAATCAGCCGTGCCTCGGGCCTCGTACCGATGGTGGTCGAACAGACCGCCCGTGGTGAGCGCGCCTATGACATCTTCTCGCGGCTGCTCAAGGAGCGAGTGGTTTTCATCGTGGGCCCGATCGACGACTACGTCGCCAATCTCGCTGTGGCACAGCTGCTGTTCCTTGAATCCGAAAACCCGGACAAGGACATCCATCTGTACATCAACTCGCCGGGCGGCGTGATCACCGCGGGAATGGCGATCTACGACACGATGCGCTTCATCAAGCCGGACATCGCGACGATGTGCATCGGTCAGGCGGCCAGCATGGGCGCCTTCCTGCTGTCGGCCGGGGCCAAGGGCAAGCGCTACTCGCTGCCCCATTCCCGGATCATGATCCATCAGCCCTCGGGCGGCGCACAGGGCGCAGCAGCCGACATCGAAATTCAGGCGGCCGAAATCCTGTACTTGCGCGAGCGGCTCAATGCCTTGTTGGCCGATCACACCGGCCAGCCGGTGGAGCGGGTCGAGCGCGACGTCGAGCGTGATTACTTCATGAGCGCGGAGCAGGCCCGTGAATACGGGCTGATCGACCGCATCCTGGAAACCCGGGCGAGCCCGGTTCCGGCTCCCTAGCAGCAAATTTTTCGCAATTTTGCGATTGATAGGGGCCGTGATATATCTACGGCCACTCCGGCTAACCGCAGTTGATATCGCCGGCACGAGGACATAACGAGATGAGTGGAGATTTGCGCGGCGGCACGCACAACGGACGGGTGCTGTATTGCTCGTTCTGCGGCAAGAGCGAACATGAAGTTCGCAAGCTGATCGCGGGCCCGTCGGTCTACATCTGCGACGAATGCGTTGACCTGTGCAACGACATTATTCGTGAGGAAGTCCACGCCAAGCCTCAGACCAAGGGCTTGCCCAAGCCGCAGGAAATCCGTGCCGTCCTCGACGAATACGTGATCGGCCAGGACCAAGCCAAGAAAGTGCTGTCCGTCGCGGTCTACAACCATTACAAGCGCCTGTCGGTTAAAGGTTCGACCGACGGTGTCGAGTTGGCCAAGTCGAACATCCTGCTGATCGGTCCGACCGGCTCAGGTAAGACCTTGCTGGCGGAGACGCTGGCTCGCTTGCTCGATGTGCCGTTTGCGATTGCTGATGCCACGACGCTGACCGAAGCCGGCTACGTTGGCGAGGACGTCGAGAACATCATCCAGCGCCTGCTGCAGAAGTGCGACTACGATATCGAGAAGGCGCAGCGCGGTATCGTCTACATCGACGAGATCGACAAGATCGCCCGCAAGAGCGAAAACCCGTCGATTACCCGTGATGTCTCCGGTGAAGGTGTGCAGCAGGCACTGTTGAAGCTGATCGAAGGCACGATCGCTCAGGTTCCTCCGCAAGGCGGTCGCAAGCATCCTCAGCAGGAATTCCTTCAGGTCAACACTGCCGGCATTCTGTTCATCTGCGGCGGTGCGTTTGCAGGCCTCGAGCGCGTGATCCAACAGCGTACCGAGAAGACCGGCATCGGTTTCTCGGCCGAAGTTCGCTCGCAGAAAGACACGATGCAGATCAACAAGGTGCTGTCGGTGCTTGAGCCCGACGACCTGATCCGCTTCGGCTTGATCCCGGAATTCGTCGGCCGTCTGCCCGTTGCCGCGGTACTTGAAGAACTCGACGAAGCGTCGTTGATGTCGATTCTCAAGGAGCCGAAGAACGCATTGGTCAAGCAGTACGCCAAGTTGTTCCAGATGGAAGGATGCCAACTCGAACTGCGCGAGGATGCGCTCCGTGCCGTCGCGCGCAAGGCCAAGGAGCGTCGCACCGGCGCCCGTGGATTGAGGACCATCCTCGAGAACATCCTGCTTGACGTCATGTATGACCTGCCGTCGATGCAGAATGTGTCGAAAGTGGTCGTCGACGAGGCGGTGGCCAAGGGCGAGGCCAAGCCTTTCATCGTCTACGAAAACGTCGAGTCGCGGCGCGAGGTCAAGAACAGCGCCTGATGGTTTCGGTGCCGACGATGCAAACTCAACGCCCCGCTCGTCGGGGCGTTTTCATGTCGGCCGCAGGGAAGCGCCGGTGTTCCGCTCGCTGCCTTGAAAAGGCAGCGAGGCGGCCTCATCTGCAGTAATCTGCCCAGAAGTCTCAACAACCGAGAAATCACGTGGAAGCCTCCCAAGATCGTCTCGCTCCCGTACTGCCACTGCGCGACGTCGTCGTTTATCCGCATATGGCGATCCCGCTGTTCGTCGGCCGCGAGAAGTCGATTCGTGCGCTCTCGGCGGCAATGCAGGATGACAAGCGTATTTTGTTGGTCGCCCAGCGCACAGCTGACACCGATGACCCCGGTGCCGACGACATCTACCGCGTCGGTACGCTGGCCAGCATCCTGCAAATGCTGAAGCTGCCGGATGGGACGGTGAAGGTGCTTGTCGAGGGCGTGCAGCGAGCGCAGATCTTCCGTCTTGAAATGGACGGCAGTTACGTGGTGGCCGAGTGCAAGCCGCTGCCGGTCGATGAGATCCCGCCAGGAACCAAGGAAGTCGACGCCTTGGTCCGTTCGACGCTGTCTCAGTTCGAGCAGTACATCAAGCTCAACAAGAAGGTGCCGGCCGAGTTGCTGCCGTCGCTGGCGAGCATGGATGCGCCGGGTCGCTTGGCCGACACGGTTGCCGCACATCTGAATCTGAAGCTTGAAGACAAGCAGGCGGTGCTGGAGATCGACGATCCGCACGCGCGTCTCGAACACGTGTTCGCGCAGCTCGAATCCGAAATCGACGTGCTGCAGATCGAGAAGAAGATCCGCGGTCGCGTGAAGTCGCAGATGGAAAAGAATCAGCGCGAGTACTACCTCAACGAGCAGATGAAGGCGATTCAGAAAGAGCTCGGTGAAGGGGAGGACGCGCCGAACGAACAAGAAGAGTACGCGCGCAAGATTGAAAAGAGCGGCATGCCCAAGGAGGCGCGCGCCAAGGCTCGTACCGAGCTCAACAAGCTCAAGATGATGCCGCCGATGTCGGCCGAGGCCACGGTCGTCCGCAACTACCTCGATCACCTGACCACGGTGCCGTGGAAGAAGACGACCAAGGCGCGGATCGATCTGAATGTGGCACAAGCCAAGCTCGATGAAGACCATCACGGCTTGGAGAAGGTCAAGGAGCGCATCCTTGAATATCTCGCGGTGCAGGCGCGCGTTAAAAAGCTGCGCGGTCCGATTTTGTGCCTCGTCGGTCCGCCCGGTGTCGGCAAGACAAGCCTCGGCCGTTCGATCGCCGAGGCGGTCAACCGCAAGTTCGTGCGCATGTCGCTAGGCGGCGTTCGTGATGAGGCCGAGATTCGTGGCCATCGCCGTACGTACATCGGCGCCATGCCGGGCAAGATCGTTCAGAACCTGTCCAAGGTGGGTGTCAAGAACCCGCTGTTTCTGCTCGACGAAATCGACAAGATGAGCATGGACTTCCGCGGCGACCCCTCGTCGGCCTTGCTCGAGGTGCTCGATCCCGAGCAAAACTCCACGTTCAACGATCACTATCTGGACGTCGATCTTGACCTGTCCGACGTGATGTTCGTGGCCACGGCGAATACCTTGAACATCCCGGGCCCGCTGCTGGACCGGATGGAGGTGATCCGTCTGTCCGGCTACACCGAGGACGAAAAGCTCAATATCGCCAAGCAGTACCTGATCCCGAAACAGTTGAAGAACAACGGGGTCAAGAAGGAAGGCGAACTCGAGATCAGCGACGCTGCGATCAGGGGCGTCGTGCGTCACTACACGCGCGAAGCCGGCGTTCGCAATTTGGAGCGCGAGATCAGCAAGATCGCGCGCAAGGTCGTCAAGGAGGTCTTGCTCAAGCCAAGCGACAAGGCGGTCAAGATCACCGACAAAAATCTGGACAAGTATCTTGGCGTGCAGCGCTTCCGCTTCGGTCGTGCCGAAGAGAAGAATCAAATCGGGCAGGTCACCGGCTTGGCATGGACCGAGGTCGGTGGCGAGTTGCTGTCGATCGAGGCGGCGCTATCGCCTGGCAAGGGCAAGCTGACGCAAACCGGCTCGCTCGGCAACGTGATGCAGGAATCGATACAAGCGGCATTGACCGTGGTCCGTTCGCGGGCGCGCGCACTGGGTATCGATCCGGCTTTCCATCAGTCCAACGACATCCATGTTCACGTCCCCGAAGGCGCAACGCCGAAAGACGGGCCCAGTGCGGGTGTGGCCATGTGCACTGCGATGGTCTCGGCCTTGACCGATATCCCGGTGAGAGCCGATGTCGCGATGACCGGTGAGATCACCTTGCGCGGCGAAGTACTTCCGATCGGCGGATTGAAGGAAAAGCTGCTGGCTGCGCAGCGTGGCGGCATTCGGACTGTTGTCATTCCGCAAGAAAATACCAAGGATCTTGCCGACATCCCCGCCAACATCCGCAAGGAGCTCCGAATCGAGCCGGTTCGCTGGATCGAGGACGTGCTGAAGATCGCTCTTGAAACGATGCCGGAGCCCAAGCCGGCGGAAGCGCCAGCGCAGGTTCCTGCCGCCGCCGCAGAGGCCGTGCGACCGCATTAGCAAGCCCTGATGGTGGCACCCAAAAGCGCCGCAGTGGCCAAGTGCCTCTGCGGCGTTTTTTTGCTGTCGTTCCGCAGCGTATTGAGTTGTTTTTGCGTTGACGCCGATCTCGGCCGGTTGCTATAAAAGTCACCGAGTCGCAGCGCGCACACTGCCTCGCAAGCCACGATAGGG
>Ga0255175_1000706_pt1 | contig 12421 bp, 19 predicted proteins | sample Atl_Atl_RepC_8d_FD_183628 | JGI IMG/M metagenome (GOLD analysis project Ga0255175, IMG submission 183628) | Freshwater microbial communities from Altamaha River, Georgia, United States - Atl_Atl_RepC_8d | ecosystem: Environmental > Aquatic > Freshwater > River | place: USA: Georgia | collected...
TCAGTATCCATACTCCAAAATCAAAACATAAAAAATTAATTCCAACGTTATATCTTGTTCCGTAACTTTTAGTTAGGAACAATGTTGGTATGACAGCGATCTGTTTAAAATCCTCTGTCCAAGTTGTCTCAAAGAAACCTATTACTTTCATATCAATCCTAGTTTTTTTCTAAATTCTTGAGCTTTTATTCTGAGATGTTGATACTCATCATCAGTGCTAGCTTTATGTCCTTTGAATACAGCTTCAGTAAGAATTATTTCCATCCTTATAATTTCTGATAGCATTTCTTGTTTTTCCATACACTATTCTAATCCCTAAACCACCAAATGTTTCCGTCTGATAAAGCATCTCCGTGGTTAATAGAACCATAGTCTCTGTATTCAGCTAGATTATTTCTCTGCCAATCCACCTCTTCGTCATCTGATCCATTTATAGATGGCTCCACTTTCTTAACTTCCTCCCAGTTGAATGGTGTTATCTTTGTCTTCCTTCTTTCCAGTTCGCTCCACCAGGATTCAGGACTCATATATGAGTGGTCTGGTTCTATCCTGATTTCTCCAGGCTCGTATCCTGTTTTAACTATGGCTGGAAGATTGTAATACCAGATCTTTCTTCCGTTGTCTTTCTCTGGGTTTAGAAAATCATATGGGCTAGAAACCATTTTCTCTATGATAGCTCGAGCGCTAGTTAGAGCTGAGTCTAGATCCCAGTTTCGAATAGTGTAGACGTGTTTTCCGTTTGCTATTATCTTAAGCACACCAGAACTTCTGATGTCCATCTCTCCCCATTTGTACTTGGTTGTGTTTGACTGCTTATAGTGGATCTCCCAGCACACTCTGTGTACTCCTTTATCAATATAGGGTACTAATTCTCTCTCCTTTCTTTCACCAGTCTCTGGGTCAACCTTGGAATAATCAAGCCACCATGTGCTTGGACACCCGTTCTGTTTACCATACTCGTGCTCATATCCCTCTATGCTATAGACAGGATAAAGATCGTCCTGAATCATGATATCGAATATCTTATTAAAGGGCGTTCCTAACCTATTCTTGCGTTCAACACTACCGTACTTCTCAAAAGCCTGAGATAGTGTTAGTTCTCTTTTATCCTCGCTTGATTTCATTTTTTATTCTATAATGTTAAGTAAACTGTTATCGTCAATAGCACCAATGTCCATGAACAATTTTAGAAAAGCTCCAACGTCAACGTGGTGCAGGGAGATCCTTTCTGTTCCTCCATTTATTCTTTGCATAGTTAAATCATATCCCTCGCCATTGGGCCATTCCACGATTTGATAGTAGTCGTTTTTCTTACTCCAGATGGAATCATCCTTAACTATTAATGAAACTGAAGTCACCTTGTCCTCTTCTATCCCGTAACTGTCTATGAACGGCGGCTTATAGTTTTCACAGATACCTTTTTTTGGCTTTTCTTCTTCGACCTCTATTTTATTGCGTCTCATTTTATTCTTGATAGTTTAGATCTATTACTGTCTTGCTTAACTTTAGTAAAGCTTCATCGAAATATTCCTCATTAAACCCGCTTTTATTTCTCGGTGACGGAAAAACATGCACAAAATGATTTCTTTGACCGTAGAGCATATCGCTATCGTCATCGATAATGATGTAGTTACCAACACCGCTTTTTACCATTTCTGCCAGTTGGTAATCTTTGTCCCAGTTGATATGTGAGAAATCGAGATCATGTTCTAAAAAATGTTTAATCTCAACCCCTCTTGGGACTGTAAATCCAGTACTTCTAAAAGATGGAGTTACCCCAATGATCTCTCCCTGCATACCCTCAATCTCCCAGACCTTACGCATGTAATCAATACCACTTCTACGCCAGGTGGAGGATATAACAATTTTTGCATCGGTTTCAACGATTAGTTGATTGAGAAGTTTTTTACTCCAGGAGCAGAATGATTGGTGATGATCCTTCCTGCCATCCTCCCATTCCCATTCTCGGTAATTGCATTCACCTTGACGATACGCATCCTCACAGTTGAGAACACCGTCGATATCTAAAAAGATTATCTTACTAAATTTCTGCATATGTTGACTCCTCTATCAATTCTGCTACTAAATCATCTAGTCCCTCAACCTCCCTGAATCTGCTCGCAATCCACTGTGGTTCGGTGAATACTGGTATGTTGTTAATTGTCCCTTTCATCTTTGGATTTACAATCTCAACCAGAAGAAGCCCAACCTTACCCGAATTACAGATCTCTCTGATCGTGTAATATTCTCCAAGCTTGGGAGTGTTTAAACCGTACTCGTAAACCTTTTCTGGATACCTGTCGTCTATACACTGTACTATTGTTCCGACTTTCATATCGCTAATCTATTCACTATCTCCGGGGTTTCCCTGATACTTTTCAAAATGAAAAACTATGGGTGCTATGTTCTCTTTAACTAGCCCATATTTCTTGGCCATCTTATATTGAGTGTTTCTCTCATTCAGATGTTTCATGTAGCCGAGAATAGCTTTTCTAAAATCCTCTAGACTAAAGTCGTGCTTGTTGATGTTGCACTGAGCACAGGCAGGGAATTGGTTGTCGATGTGCATTCTCTCGGGGTGACGCATTGGGTTCTTTTTGCTTTGCACAAATTTACCCTTGCCTCGATCATAGTAATAGTTCCTTCTAACCGGCATCACCTCGTCGACGTGCCATCCTCTTTCAGGAAGATCCTCCCCGCAGTAAGCACACTTGCAACCAAACTTGTTCTTGATAATTTCCCTGTCCTTTTTGCTCGCCATGCTTACTTGTCTAAAACCTCTTTTTTGTAGTAGCCATCAAATCCCTTTAACATCTGTGTGATATTGATGTCCTTGGTTCTTCCTACCACTTCGTCAATCAATCCGAATTCCAAAGCCTCGTCTGAAGTGTACCAGCGGTCTCTTCTTGAGAAGTCTAAAACTTCCTCGAATGTTTTACCGGAGTTCTTAGCAAGCATCTTAAAGAGAATGTAGTTGTACTTCTCAGCTTCCATCTGGTCGATTCTAGTGTCCTGCACGTTACCATGTGTGCCGTGACTCACTTGGTGTGTCATAACCTTGGAGTGAATAAGAGAAGATCTCTTCCCTTTCGTTCCTGATGATAACAGGATGGATCCCATAGAGGCACACATACCTATATTTGTTGTTGCCACATCTGACTTAATGTAGTTCATTAGATCCACTATACCCAATCCATGAAGGACAGAGCCTCCTGGAGAATTGATGTATAAAGTGATGTCCTTGTTGTCAACTGAGTCCAGGAATAACAATTGGGCCTGAACTATATCAGACATTCTATCATCAACCTCACCAGAGACCCATAGAATTCTTTCCATCATCAAGCGGGAGAATATGTCCATTTGGGTTGCCCTCATTTCTCTCTCCTCTAGAATATATGGGGTTAAAGAATTTTGGAAGCTATCCAGAGTTGTGGAAGCTATGCCATTCGATCTTGCGAATTTTCTAAAATCTGTTCCTAGTTTATTCATATTTGTTTATTAAGCCAATCTAAAATTTCGTAGCCAGTTTCTCATCCAGACAATGCGGTCAGCCTCTTTCTCGTCATCAGCAAACTTCATTTTCCAGTGCCAGAATGCAGTCGCATCCGGAGCACCGTTGAATGTATTATACAAACCATCAAAATCTGGCCAAGCCTCTCTATCGAATACACGGTCATCAACTAGGAAAACGAATGCTGTGAGCTGGTCTCCCAAGTCAGGTTCGCTAAACTCGCCAACCGGAATGCCGCGTTCTATCGCTTCATTGAGGTAAAGATTAAGAGTTCCTTCTTTTAGCCTAGTGTTATTAGTGGTTCCGCCATTTAGGATAATGAAGGTCTTATCATTTTTGGCCCACTGTTGATATTCCTCGTCATGGAAATGATCGTTTGCATATTCAACTACTGCGTGTCCAAATTGGATTCCTTGTTGGATCGGGCTAAGATTATAAGCGACTAATCCATACATCCTATATGTTCTGTTTGTCATGTCTATTATATGGTGTTTGTACCGGAATTATCCGTTTATTTAGAATAAAATTTTCTTCTGATCTCAACAAGAAGGTTGTGAACCAAATCGGGATCAACTGAGTCTGGAAGATTCGAATCGGCAAATACTGAATCAAGCTCACTGATCATCTTCTCAGATTCGTCGATTAGAGTTTTCAAATCAATCTCTCCTCGTCTTATCGCTAGCAGATCCTGAGCATTAGGTCTTCTAACTATGATACCCTCACCCCGGCCAATCTCAATTGACATCTCCAGCAATCTCTTACAGTGCATCATGTTCTTACCGTCGATCTTTTGACCGTGCGATTCAACATCAACCCATCTTTGCTCGTTTCGGTTGTTCAACCACTCCTGATAAGAATTGTAATCCTTGCAATGAGCAGTGTAACCGTCTTTATTGTAGATTATATTGCAGATTGGCTGTTCCCACTTAGGGATAGAGGATAGGCGTAGCTGGTTTGATTCAGCTGCATTTGCTCCTTCTCCTATTTTAACAAGACCTTTGTAACCAAATCCCATGGATTCATTTTTCTTCTTTATCTCCCATGTATTGAACTCCCTTATGTTTTCGGAAAGCCTCTCTGAGAAACATGCATAAGCGTTCATATCGAAATAGAGAGCATAGACATCCCTAGCATTAGGAACGTTTACTGCTCCAATGAATTTCTCTTCGTATCCTTTAGATGAGTTCCATTCTTTCCAGGGTATAGCTTTCTCACCCTCGATGACATAACAGAAGTCTAGAACATCTTTACGAGTAACCTTATCCTTCTCCCAGTTCTGCTTCTTGTCTTGACCTCTTGCTTTCTTGATCTGCTGTATGGCATATCCTCCAAAAGAGCTAGCACAAACTTTGCTGATAAACTCATCACGTCTCTCTAAAATGGCATCAAAAACGGGATCCTTGTATATCATGCAATCCTCTGGTGTGTTTAGTAGCTCCAGAATTGTTGGATTGTTGGAAGCTGTGAGTTGAAGGAATCTGCGGATCTCATAGAACACCGTATCGTTCTTATCATCGTTGATTTGCTCCTTGTACTTTGATCCATAGATATCCTCTTCCGATTGGATGTAAACACCAGCATAGTCAGTGTCAGAGGTTGGCGTTGCTGTCCCATAAGCCTGTGATCCCCTCACCACTATCAATAGTGGTTTTGCTCCTGGGCATTTTTCCTCTATGAATTTCTCAAATTCCTGCTTTGTGTTCATAATGCAATTATATGATTGTTATCCGTTTAAACCCCGATGTTATTTCATAAATTCATAAACATCATGATCTTCCAGAGGTTTCTTAGAATCTGATGATGTGAGACCGAAATCGATGCACTGTCTTAGAATGTAATTGGAGTGATCCAGGTTTTTCTCGTTTGCAAACCCAAGAGTCATGTGCATTCCAAAGAAAGGATCCTTGGGTAGTCCTATAGCCTCCCTTATTGACTCAGCTTCTGGACAGTGAACTCTCAACCACCAGTGTTCACCATTGGATCTTGGTTCTATCTCGTAATAGAAATCAATCTCTTTATCGTGAAAGACCCCTGCGACTTCTTTCCATTTGGAAGTGTCATATCGATCAGCGATAAAAGATATATGTGTGCCTCTTAGAGTCTTATTGAGCTTCAAATTGAATCTTGTTTCTAAAAACCAAGCATAGTATCTTTCAAGATCACAGGAGGTCTCTATTATGGCATGAACCTTCCAGGCCGATTGCGACTCGTGCTTTCTAGTTCTATTCTCTGGGAAGAAATTTAATTTACCTCTAGCCTTGATTACCATAAAGCAAATGTAAATAAAAAGCCCGTAGAAACTCTACGGGCTTTAGTGGATTTTTTATTTATTATTAGTCCGCTATATTTAAGAGTAAAGAGTTATCAGATCCGCCACCCTTTATTAATGTTTTTGGTAAAACCCCATCCCATTTGTTGATTAACTCCAATTGGATGATCTTAGGATTGGCATTAATGGAATTACCTTTGATTTGTAAAGCCTTAGCCTCACCCTCTGCTTGTTGGATAGCGATATTCTTATCAATCTCGGCTTGCTTCAATTGCTCATCCTTCTGGCGAGTAATCTGAACCATTGTTAAGACCTTTTGCTCTTCCAATTTCTTTTGGTTGATAGCTAATTCGAAATCACGATTATAATAAACCTCTCGGATCTGAGCCACATCGACTATGATATGATTCTTGGCCAATTCCTCAATAAGTGCTTTTTGTACTCTATCTTGAATTTCCGCTCTCTTATCACTGTAACACTCAATTGGAGTGTACTTAGAAATAGTTAGTGGCATGATAGATTTAATAGCTGGTCTTATAATATTCTCCTCCATCCAGTGGTACTTACCTTCACCGTCTTGGGATGCACTAATATTAGCATAGATCCAAGAAGCTTGAGATGGATCGATGTGCCAGTTAACGCTGATATCGAATCCCATTTTAATACCATCGCTGGTAGGTGCCCAGATAGCATCGTCTACTGTCTTTTCACCCTCACCTGATTTTTTAGTTAATGTGTAAACCCATACTGTTTTATCCATGAGCTTCACGCTATTCCAGGGTGCAACAAAGTGCCAACCTGTTCCTAACTCATTCTCATCTACACCGGATGGACGAACTACTACACCAACCTCTTGTGCACTGATGCTGTAGAGTGTAAGGTTGAAAATGAAAGAAACTGCAAAGACAATACCTGATAAGGTGAGAGCCAATCCTCCTCCTGGAAATTGCATGTAGTCCTCTGCGTATCGATCGCCAGATTTTCTCTTCTCTTCTGCTGCCTTATTTAGGCGTGTTTGAATCATTGCAATGATTCCATAAACTAGTCCTAAGAAGGACACGATTGTTAAAAATGTTAACATACTTATTTTATTTGGTTTTTATTTATTTACTATTTTGTAGGTGAAATAAACTAGACTGTCCCCAATCTGATATTGGTGTCTAGTTTTGATTATTGATCCGTCATCCAAAGTGACGTCGTACATCAGGTTCATCTCTTCGTGAATGTTAACCGGTCGATGTAAATCAATGTTAACTACTCTCTTTACCTGTCTTTCCTTCATCTCTAAATTCCTATCCGATTTGGATGTTAGTATGAAGAAAATGCAGATTGAGAAAAGGACGAGAAATATGCCAGCTGCCGTAACTATCCCATTTCCGTTATTTTTTTCTGTTTGTTCCATTTGTAATTTTTAGTAAATGTATAACAAGTGTCCGTAGATAATCTGATGGTTTAATGTTTCCAACCGATTATTAGATCTCTAGCATTAGTTAGAGCCGATGTGTAATCTTTAAAGTTGTTCCAATCCCCTGCACAGCTATAAACAACGCGGACCGAGTCAGTAGAGAATTCAGGAATCTCTTTAACCATTCCATTCTCCCATCTGTCCTCTGAATAGTGTGAGGGCTGGTAACAAACTTTGTCCCCTATTTTTAATTTTGAAATGTCTATCATTTTATTGCCATTTAAACGGATTAGCGGAATCAATCTGATCCTTTATTCCAACAAATCCGAACATTAATATTCCTATTATTAAAACAATTACCGCAACCAAATAGGATAGCGGATTCCATGGGTTAATTCTCCTTACCCTTCTACCCTTTAGGCCTTTCTTCTCCTGGATGACCCAGATCAATTTCAGTAATGTTCTCATTTTCCTAGATAATTTTCAATAACCTCTGCTGATTTTTTTCGATGTAAGAGGTTGATAATAAATCTGGAGATCTTAGTATAAGCTCTGCCATCGGGCTTGTGGAAGTAGTCTAATCCCATGCAATCTTTATATGCTTCCTGCAGGGAGCTTCTGCTACCCGTTTCCTTCCAGTGTTTGTAAGTTCTATTGAATTCAGAGATTTGATAGATCACCATTCTATGAATTGGTATAAGAGTGATATACGAGTGATCCACAGTCTTTTTCCAAATTTCCATCTCCCATCTCCAGATGCTTGGCATGTGTCTCTCATTCTCTGGATAATCCCATCCTTTCTCTTTTGGCCTAAATACTAACTTATACCAGTGGAGATTTATCTTAAACTCTCTCTTCTTGATAGCTTGCTTGCCCCTCTCATAATGATACTGGAAACTTCCAATGGCATGGAAATTTGACGATCCAGCCTTTTCTTCCCTTAGAGCATCCCACTCCCGGTATGTTATTCCATCCGGTCTCTTAGAGAAATAGTCACCATCAACGATCCATGTGTGGGTTCCAAAAGCAAGACACTCCTCGTTAAGACAATCATACCCATCTTTAAGAGAAGGTGTACCGTTTGGATCTGAAACGTGTTCGCACAAATCCTGGTATCGATCCTGGTGGGTTACCTTAAGTTCACCCTTACAAAAGGGACAGTATAATTTTTCACTCATATTTCAAATGTTGGTTTTAGCCATAGACCTCTACCGAATATCATGGACGTGAATCCCGGTATGAAATCTTCTTCTATGTGGTTTAACAATCGTAAAGATTTAACTGTGTCGTGCTTCATCATTTTAAAAACCTCTTCTCTGATTCTTTCAGCGCTAACGGTCTGCATCAATTTCTCTTTGATCTCTGGGTTTTGCATTGCAATAAAAATATCCCTATTTGGCTCAAACCCCTTAGTGACTGAGAATCTGATTGCCCTGAGAAATCTTAGCGGATCGTCCATCATGGTTTGCTCTGCAGGAAGTGGGGTTCTAAGAACCCCATTTTTTAGATCTTCTCTACCGTTGAACAGGTCGATTAAATTACCATCCTCGTCAACCGCCATAGCATTAAGAGTAAAATCTCTTCTGATCAAATCGTCCTCTAGAGTTCCTAACTCGAGGATAGGCCTACGAGTTCCTGGAATGTAACCAACTTCTTTTCTTGCCATTACAAAGTCAGCTACAAGCTTTTCGTTTTCACTACCTTTTGGAAACTTAGCTCTTATTGTGAAGCAATCTGGAGTGGAAAGGAATATCTCAAATCCTTCTCCCTGCATCCAATCGGTCATCTCCTGGAATCCTTCCTCGACTGTTTTGTCTAGATTGTCTAGTACAAATGTGAAATCGATGTCTTTGGATTTAACTCCTAATAGTTCATCTCGAACACACCCACCAACTTTAAATATTTTTGGCATTTTCTTTTGATTTTATGCAAATATAGGAAAGGGATCCGTAGATGTTCCGATGATATCCCAATTATTCTCCACCGAGTTGCTTTTCTATATAGTCAGCAATAACGATGACCTCTTCATCATAGATCCACCAGTGTTCCTTGTCCCCGTTGATTGTGATTGAAAAGTCTCCATCTGTGGGATCCAAAACTACCTCGGTAATTTCCAAGATGGGATTGTGTTTCGCTGCATCTTCTTTAAACATATCCTCAAAGAATTTTTTAAATTTAGGGTTCTCCCGGAATGTTTCCCCTTTCGATTTAGCCCGCTCCTCGTTGTACTTCTTTCTCTCCTCCTCTCTTTGAAGAGCCTTATCGTGGTTATAGTACTCTGTAACTTCACCAGTAGGACCATGCGTGATCTTTACATCCAAACCGGACCAGTCTGACACCTTCTTCCAATTGTTTAGAATATATGACTTGGCTATGCTGGCAACGTGGCTCATTGCCACAATGTGCTTGCGATACTCTTCCATGTAGTTTTTCTCCACATAGAAATCGCTCTTCTTGTAAGCCTCCTCATATTCCGCTTCTGTCATGAAGCAAGATGTAAATACTGGTCCGATTATATTGTTCATAGTCTAAATAATTTTCTCCACCAGGGTTTCTTTCCAATGATCATATCCTCTGTGTAGTATAATGAATGTGGGGTCATGCCGACCTCTTTAATAACATGTCTGGACAGAAACTGAATCCTTGTGTTCATTGAGATTGGATCCTCGTACGAGTTAATGTTATTGGAGTGTTCGCAATAGTAAACCCCGGGATCACCAGCATTAGAGGTCTTTCGGCCAATTACAACTTGATTGCTGTCCCAGCGGCCTCCTGTATTTATATAAACATTCATACCAGGAATCTGTCCAGCGATTGGAAAATGATGTTCTCTATTCTGAATCACATACAAAAAACGAGGATCTTTTTGTATCTCAGACAAAGTTTTAGAACTAACTATTACAAATTGTGCAGGACCTCTTCTGCTATCAGCTGCAATCTGATTGGAAATTTTAAGGATTCTGCTCACCGGTTTTTCAGTATATTCCGGCAATTGACGATTAAATGTTTTCTCAACCCACTTGCGCCATTTAGTCTTCTTAGATTCCCTGTATGTGGATCCGAGGCTAGCATACTTTTCATATAATCGCTTTTGGATACCGGCATGCATCTCATTCTTAAGAACATCCATGCTCATTTCAATCGCATCAACTCCGTGAAGACTCTTCAAATCTTCCATATGAGACTTTTGTATGGCAGTTGAGCATTGGTAAGATTCAGCATGCGCCACTGTTGTGAATGCTGAAAGTGATAGTGTTTGCATTGGAATTTCCCCTTCCAGATGTGGCTGAGGTCCTGCATCCATTGCATAGTCAAGATACGTGATGGCAGCATTCGGCCCATTCATAGGAAGAACGCAGGCTGTATCAATTAGCCCGCCCTCCATTTTAATTTTTTGCTCTTCTTTCATTTAGATATTAGATTGAACTCGTTGACGAATTGTTGTTAGATCCGTTGTGTTGTGGAATTCTCCATCCTTATAGATGAGTTGAAGTTCACCATTTCCTTCGGCTTCCCAAGAAACCCTATCGACTAACATATAGCCATTCTCATTATGTTTAGTAACACATAACAAACCAGTTGCGGATTTCTTAGTTCCATCGTCTGTGATTGGGTCTTTGAAGATCTCTCTACCCTCTCCATTTACTTCAACATAAGTGGCTTTCATTGCAAACCCAAATGTATCACGAGTGTTATATTGGTAAGTGAATGAACCGATACCTAATACAACGTTTGTTGATGCAAATCCTTTTGCTTCAAGAAGGCGACAGATTTCATCAGCGCGATCAATGGTAATGCTATCACCATAGATTGCTCCGATATGTGGATCCAATACTTTGTAACCTTGATCGTTAACTGTTCCACCGAATGCATCCCAAAGTAATTCAATTACACCCTTTTCTTCAGGTGACCAATTAGTTCTATTTTTACCAGCGATTCCTGTTCTATATGCTGGATTTACGCTTCCGCAAAGAATATCAACTGGATCTCCAGAGTCAGGACGAATAACCAATTTACCATCACGAGCTAAAATCTCTTCTTTCAAAGTAACTACATGCTCGGTACACACTTTCCATAAGTCCCAGGTGTCAGATACAACGGATAGGATTCCGGTTGGATATGTTTCTAACAATCTACGGAATGTTTCAACCTCATCTTCTTTACCTCCAGCACACATTACTGAGTGTTCTGTTGCAGGAACTGAACCACAGAAGAACCCTTCTGCTCCATAATACTTACGAGCCCCATAGATTGTTGGTAATGAATCAGTGCCAGTGAAAGAAGTTAAGTGACCTAGACCTGAACTGATAACCGCCTCAACACTATCCATACCTCTCATAGAGAAGTCGTGTCCTTGCCAGTCAATAAACCAATCTCGTTCTTTATCCGTTTTCTCCATCCACTTAGTCAATACCTTTCTGTATTGGTGAGCAATTGTTGCAGATGTCATTGGTTTCCATAACAAATTAGATAGGATAGTCTCAAGATAGTTTGTAACCCAATAAAAATCAGGATGTGTGTTGTAGATTGTTAACACAGGGACCTTGATGGGTGCCTTTGTTCCTTCCGGCAATGCCTTAACCGCAATTGGAAGATGCCCTAAGTCATGTAATGCTTCAAAGTGAGAAACATCATAAGGAGTACCCAAATACATTGTTAACTCTTCTCTCATTTCTCCACAAACCTCATCTTTTGGTTTATTGAAAAAATCTTTTTGGAACATCTCATGCAATTGCATCATTACCATTTGTGTTCCAAATACTACCACTTCATTACACCCCTTTGGAGCGTACTTGTTTGATCGTGGTGTGAAATTTGAATAAACTAAAGTTGTGCCTTTAGGATATTGCTTATTATGGGATGTCTTATAACCATCCGTCAATAAAAGTGGATTCATGTTTTTTATATTTTTTAGTTACTTTTTAATGCTATGTTCCTAATTATCCGCTCCAGTGTAGGTAGTATTGATTAATATTATCCTGAGCCAAAACGTATTTGATTGTGTCCCTGACAATTTCAAGTGCCTGTAGGTACCACTCGTTGTCTCCCTTTGTTACGATATAGGTGCACTTTCTTCTACCAAGTAATTCTGTAGTCCCTGACATCATTGCAACAACCTCCAGTGGTTTATCCAAATGAAATTCCCCTTTTGAATTTGAGAAGCTCATCATATCATTGGACCTTTTCTTAGCCATTTCTTCAAGGAAGATTTCAAGAGCTTCCTTTTCTGAGCTAA
>Ga0255175_1000736_pt1 | contig 11775 bp, 15 predicted proteins | sample Atl_Atl_RepC_8d_FD_183628 | JGI IMG/M metagenome (GOLD analysis project Ga0255175, IMG submission 183628) | Freshwater microbial communities from Altamaha River, Georgia, United States - Atl_Atl_RepC_8d | ecosystem: Environmental > Aquatic > Freshwater > River | place: USA: Georgia | collected...
CAACGACTACGACGACATTAGCGCCGACAACGACTACGACATTAGCGCCGACAACGACTACGACGACATTAGCGCCGACAACGACTACGACGACGACGGCACCAACGACTATTATACCAAAAGGAAATCTATATGCGCGATTTGGTTTAAGATTTAACAATTATGAAAACAACGATCGAGTTAAAATGAGCACACTACCTTCATCTTGGTTCTTCAAGGTTGATCAAAACAATATCACAATTTACAATATTTACGCCTACTTGGATGTGTACACAGAATCACAAATCGTGTCTCCACCGGCAGATTTAAAACATGTATCAATATACGAGGGAGAAATTGTAATCACGAATGTGTCAGATTCATATAAATCATGGTACACACAGTCAGCTTCATCAAAAGGGTTCTATTTAAAAGATAGTGAAGGTCAATACGTTTCCTATTTAAATGGTGTCATTTCGCTCTCGGCGGTAAGCTTAAATCCATTTCCGTCATCTTGGTTGTTCAAAATAGACGAGACAAAAGACACGCCTATATACTTGAATGCATCCATGGCACCGAATGCCGCAGCACCTGCGACAGGTGTGGAGTTAGTGTACAGAGATAATGGAACGAGCACCTGGTCTTTCAAGTACAAAAACACGGATGATTTCTACATTATGCTCGACGGATCTTCTTTTGTCGTTGGGCAATACTCGGACAGCAACACGCTTGTGTTAGTGAAAGAGAACGAAGTCGCGGTTGGGTACAAGGTATTAGCATTTAAAATGCTGTTGCCTTCGAATAAGATTGTGCTGGCGACCGATCCAAGTAAAGGTATCTACACTCCGTACGAAAATCCTAACGGATTCTATACGTTGAGCTCTACCGATACTTGTATTCCGTTTGTGATGGATGACAAATTTTAGTCGCTACGTATGAAATACCTAGCGTTAAAGGAAAGCTCAAATGGCAATAATTACGCGTCCATGGAAAAGTATATTGACGTATTAACGCCTGAGTTTGTTTTACCAAAGGGCCATATTGATGACGATTTTATTTTCTCGTTAATAGCTTGATACTCTTTCGTTATAAGTAAAAACGATGTTTTGTAAGGTTCTTACAAAAGGTGATGAACGCCCTGGACTTTTTTATTGTCTCGCGCCGTTCATTGATCGCGAGCACTGACTTATGCGCCGACGCCGATGTTGAAGTGAAGAGGTTTGACGCGGTTGACGTCCCGGTGGCGAAGAGCCGCCGCATCACGCTTGTTTCAGACATTGACGATTTCAGGGATTTGAAGTTGTGGGGGGCGCCGATGGTCGTCGGGCGCCAAGTTCACAAGCGCAGTTTCAGATTCTACATTTATGGCAAGGTTGTCAGCGGAAGCATCAAGAGTCGGATAAAGAAAATCTGCGGCGCTGACCAGGCGATTTGCTCCTTCCAGTGCGAAGACTTGGACGAGAGCGACAAACGAAAGCTACGAGAGGCGCTGGCAAAGGTTGGGATGGACGATGACTCTTGCGTCCTTGAAGTTGATACTTGTTGACATTTTATGAATTCGTAAATATAAATGTGGTAATTTTCATTAATTGATGCTCAAAGAATTATGATTTCTGCTAATCATAAGCTGTTAAATGTTTATTGGATAGGCTTCCTTGAACTCCAAGTAGTTCACTTCCTCGTTGTCGCCGATGACAGGAATGCCCGTAGTCAGTTGCTTCAGGCGCATGTCGGTGCTGTGAAACTTGGAGCTCTTTGGTGGCGAGGGCGTCATCGTGTAGTGCGTAGGAGCGGGCACGCTGTGCGGCACCACCGGGGCTTTCATGCTCCGGTACTTGGTGTCCATGCTTTGTAGGAAAAGCTGCATCGAGCGGATGGAGTACTCGCCCCTGTAGCAGGAAAAGGGGCGCCCGTCCACGAACGCCATGAGCAACGGCACATACTTGAACGGAAATATAGTTTGCGCCGACATCTTCACGATCTCCTTGTTCTTTGAAAGGTTCACGATCGCAAAGTGGATGCCGTTGACGTGCATGGTCAGTTGCCGGAAGATCGGCTCCACCTTTTGAGAGATGGCGCACATCGGAGAGTAGAACAACACGAAGCTATAGGCGGGAATTTTAGTGCACAATATGAATCCGTTGCTCCCTTGCCGCACGAAAAAATCCTCACTTGATAAGAAGTATAGACCTGACATACGCGAATGTGGGTTTCTTTAAATGTATAGTTTTCAGTCTTAATCTACACGATGTCGCTGACCGTTCACCCACCAATCTTTGCCTCCATCTGCCCATTCCACCGCGGGTCCGTCCGTGCGATGCCGCTGTCCGTTCACCCACCACTCTTTGCCTCCATTTGCCCATTCCACCGCGGGTCCGTCCGTGCGATGGCGTCGCCCTTCTACGTGCCATTCAACTGCGTCTTCAAACTCTTTTCGCTCATTCATAACTCTTTATAAAAGTGTATTTATACTCATTTTTACAAACTACCATCACCCCACGCATACTACGATATCGTAAGCGCCGTTATGTATCTAAAGACATTATAATAGTCCAATGAAAAAAGTGCGCATAGTTAAAGTGCCGTTGGAAAAAGGCAATTTTAAGCAACATCGTTTAAAGTTTCCCCGCCTTCCGAAGCTCTACTTGGAGATCATAGAAAACAAAGACAAGATAAAGCCCGAGTTGTACGACGTTGAGTTCGACGATTCAAAGTACCAGGCGGCGTACGATGTTGAAAGCCCGCAGACACCGCCGCCCGTTCATCGCCACCTGAGCAAAGCCGCGGAGAGCGAAGAAAAGCCCGCAACCAACTCCCCACCGACGCCTCCGACGCCCAAGGAGACCAAGGACCCCAAGGCAAGGCTCTTCGTTGAGGACACGCCCAGCACGGGCGAGAGCTACAAGAGGAAGGCGACCAAGAAGCACGAGACGCCGCCGCGATCAGAGACGCGCCGCGAGAAGCGGAAGGAAGACGTCGACCTCGACAAGCACCTGGACGACCTGCTGAAAGCGAGCAACGAGAAGAAGGCGCAGCCCCGAGCGGCGGACAAGTACAGGCAAAAGGACTTTGACGTCACGCCCAGCCAGTTCAACAAGTACGCGGCGGAGGACGCCGAGGAGGACGCGCCGAGCCTCTCGGAGCTGCGGCGGCGCGGGTTCAACATCCCCAAGAACATGCGCAACGCCTCCAACTTCGACGAGAGCGACGAGGACAAGAAGCGCGAGCTTCTGCTGAAGATCCGCATGTTGCGCAAGTACTACCCAGAGTCCGAGCTGCCCGAGTTCAGCGCCTACAGCTCGTACGGCGAGCTCAAAAACACCTACGACGACACGTTCCGCTCCTTGAGCATCGATTCGCAGGTCAACAGCTACGAGCGATACATCATCATGTTCTCGTACGGGCTGGAGATCGTCGCGGGGCGCTTTCTCAAGTTTGACATGCAAGGGTTCACGAAGCACCAGCTGCAGAACATAAACGAGTACAAGCGCCTCTTGATCGAGCTGGGCGAGAAGTCGTACAGCCCGGGCGGCTCGTCCTTTCCCGTAGAGGTGCGGCTGCTCTTCATTTGCCTCCAACAGATGGCCTTGTTTCTGCTGATGAAGAGCACTGGAATGGGCAACTTGATGGGCATGCTGAGCTCGCTGGGCTCGGAGGAGAAGAAAGGCAAGGTGGGCATGGCGCCGCCGAAGTTCAATTAGTTGACTCTTGTATGACATTGTATGACATACAAGATATAATGACGACGATTGAGGACGGCTTTTGAGCCGAAGCGCCCAACGTTATCTCTATGAACGTAGAAAACTATTTACAAACTCCCATCCATTCTGTCGAGCATGACCGCAAACTGGACGCCGTGCGGCGGGCGCCACTCAATGGCGCACTTCAGAGCCCAACGGCGCGCGCACTGGCGGATGAAACGGCGCCAGCGCTGGCACTGGTAGAGGCGCTTCACGGCGTGGCGAAGCGTTGTTATGTTAACCTTTAATCTCGGGGTTCGGCCTTAATACTCGGTAGTTGGAGTATTTTGACGGTCTCGGGATTTCCGAAGGCTATATTTGGGTCGTCTGCCAATATCGGATGTATGTTTCCGCACAGACTTGAGGATCTACTGAAGACTGAAGGACGTACTCCATCGTAAATCCAACTCCTTGAGATGGAAAGGATGTTGGAGACGGAGTTGAAGTCGCGCTGATGGATCCTACCACAACCGCTCGTACAGCGGGATAGTCCCCATACTTTCTGCAACTTGTCCTTCTTCCATGGTCGCTTGTCCTTTCTAATCGTGAAGTTGTACTTGTTCTCTCCGTGGCACTTGTGGCAAATCTTCGACGTTCTGAACTCGTCGAGTAGATACACTTGAAATCCAACCTTCCTGAACATCCGACGCAAACTCTTGCCTTTCGTCGGCTCCTTACCTCGGAGGAAGCCCGTTCGTTCCTCCCAATCACCAAACACTATCACAGCGTCCTTACCGTAGGTGTCCTTGAACTTCTGGACGAATTTGTCTTCGCTTCTCCTCAAGTTGATCTTCACATTCTCCCGCAACTTCCGATACTCCACACGCTCGTACAAACCGCCGATCTCGTCTACCATGTTATTCTTCGCAACTACATAACGCAGGAACTCGTCGCAGTCTGTACTCTTCGAATTCGTAGCAGAAAGCAGCTCGTATTGTTCCTTGAGCTTAACAACGCTATTCTTCTCAATAGCTCGCCGTATTTCTTTGTACTTGCTTGTCTTGCTGACGAAGCGCCGCTCGTTCTGGGTGTACCGTAAGGTTCTTTCTCCGTCGAAGCAGTACACCAAGTTCCCTTTGTTTGGGTCTATAGCAACTATCTTCTTGTCCTTGAACTCGTCGTATGCTGTCAGATCATCAAAATAAATCTCACCTGTCTTTTGTTTCTTCTTCTTTCGGTGCCTTCCTTTGGTGAATACTACGGAGCATCCAACTCCATTGGTCTTTATAGAGGAGAATTTGAAGCCATCTTTCGCCTTGAAGAGTTCTGATACTACGCCGGAAATAGCAGTCCACTCATCTTCACTCTTGAAGATGTCCTTGAAGGTCGTTCGAGCGAAAGTAATGAAGCAAGGAACGAGCGAATGGCGCAACGGAAGAAACGAGAACAGCTTGGCAGTAGGACACTCTTGCTTTACTACACAACAAATCTTATACATCATCGGGAGGCATCTTTGAGGTTCCGACTTATGCACCGCGAAGAGTTCGCGTATGTTCTGGTACTCGGCGACGAAATCTTGATACTTACTATCTGATGTTCCTTTGAACAAGTCGTCCATCACTTGTCGTCGTTCTTTCTGGTCAGGGACTTTACAGGACACCAATTTGGATACATAGCCGTAAAATTTGGTCTTGATGTGATTTTCGATCGCCGTAATTATTCCGACTACTTCGTATTCCAACAATAGTCCATTTGGTTTCTGTATCTTCTGCTTCTGTGTGTGCTTAAACTTGGTCTCGTAGAACTCAACGATTAGGTCTTTGCTTTCTTGCTCGGTAGTTTTCCTTCCTCTGGATGAGACTTGTGTTATTGTAGAAATCACGTTACGCAGAAACTTCTTATCGATTAGCGGAGGTGGTCTATTGAGAGCCAGAGTGTATATAAAAAACGCACGAATGAAACAATAAGTCTCACGCACTACATCATTTACTACACAAACTAATTCTTCAATTTTACTCAAAACTTGATGGTTCGTAATCAGCTTCTTTAGTGGAAGACTTCTTACAAAGCATACTTCATCATTCATACTAATATCTACTTTTCTTTAACACTACATCAATAACGAGACCATCTCGTGATAATACTACTCAGTAGTCAGGACTGACCCCAAGATTAAAGATTAATATCGTCCAGCCACCATTCCTTTTTTCCATTGATGTGTTCGACAGCGGGTCCGTCCGCGCGGTGGCGCTTGCCATTGAGCCACCACTCTTTATATCCGTTTGTTCGCTCAACAGCAGGTCCGTCAGCGCGATGGCGCCGTCCGTTCACCCACCACACTTTGTCTCCATTCACCCATTCTATAGCGGGTCCATCCGCACGATGGCGCTGCCCATTGAGCCACCACATTTTGCTTCCATCTGCTCGTTCAATAGCAGGACCGTCCGCGCGATGATACTGCCCTTTCAGCCACCACTCTTTGCATCCATTTTTGTATTCTATAGCGGGTCCATCCGCGCGATGGCGCTCCCCATTCACCCACCACTCTTTGTCTCCATTCGCATGTTCAACCGCGGGTCCGTCCGCGCGATGGCACTGCCCTTTCACCCACCATTCTTTGTGACCATTTATCCTTTCAATAGCGGGTCCGTTCGCGCGATGGCGCTCTCCGTTCACCCACCACTCTTTGCCTCCATTTACCATTTCAACAGCGGGTCCGTCCGCGCGATGACGTTTGCCATTCACCCACCACATCTTGTCTCCATCTACCCATTCAACCGCGGGTCCGTCCGCGCGATGGCACTGCCCTTTCACCCACCATTCTTTGCGACCATTTATCCTTTCAATAGCGGGTCCGTCCACGCGATGGCGCTGCCCGTTCTCCCACCACTCTTTGCCTCCATCTGCCCATTCCACCGCGGGTCCGTCCGCGCGATGGCGCTTGCCATCTGCATGCCATTCATGTCTATCTATAAATGGTACTCTCTTACTCATTCTATAAACATCAGATTCTTTAACTGCATGTATGGTTTGTCGCACAAGATATAATAAATGGATTACGATGATTTTGAGGACGACTTTGGGGCGTTTGAGCGCGCCGGCGTGGGACCCTTTGTTGCGAGTGGAACTCTGCCGATAGTGCGCAACGCCGACGCGCCGGAAGAGTACGCCGCGCTGCTCAACTACATATTCTCGGTGCTGGAAGCCGAGCCGCGCTTGCGCTTCGTCCAAAACAGAGACCGCTCTGCCATCCTGGAGCTGGCGGACGCGCTGCCCAGTCCGGGGCTGAAGAACCCCACCGCGCTCATCCTGGCGTATTTTGCGTCTTTCGGCGGTCTTGACGTGGTCTTCAACTCCTTGCCTGTTGTCGCGGAACTGGCGGCCGATAAGCCGATGCTGAAGGTCGCGAAACCTGATATTTTGCGCTACATGCGACTGCTGGACCGGAATAAGATCGGAGGCAACTTCTTGAGACGGAGTGTCTAACGTTTTTCTATGTCAAGAAATGACACTGCTTGTATGGCGTAACACAGAAAAACGTTGAAATGTATCTTACTATTGATTTGCAATGAACTCACGCGTGGCAGATTACTTGAAGAACAAATTTAGCATGTCTAAGCTTGTGTACGTTAGAACGTACGAAGCGTTCGAACACATATTTATGCATGATACGCTGATCGTTTTCATTGTAGGTCGCCTGTCCTTCATCTTCGCCGACTACTTCAGAGAACCACTTCAGGAGAATGACACTTTGAATTCTTTGGTAAAGAAGGGTTCGGAATGCTTCTTTGTCTTTTTGAACACTAGTACTTTCAAGATGCGCACAGAATTCATGTACTTCTCGCTTCATCACGAAGAACATCAAGAACGTCAAGAGAATCAACAATTAATATTGAGTAACTAAGTATAATTAATTGTCAAAATACAACTTTACTACTTCTATAAGGTCCATGTTCTCTCCATCTTTTATACGTCTGATCTGTCGGTGGATTTATTCAAACATCGTCTCATAAAAACGAGTTTTTACATCCCAAGTAATAAAATCATGGATATCAGAACTCGAAACACTTTGAACTTGAAGAAGTCACAGTTACAGACCGAGATTGACCGCAACAAGGCTACAATTGAGAGGTTCTTGCAGATGACAGAGCACGCTGACTTCTATAAGAATAAGGCAGCGGCGCTGAAGACCGACAACGCTGGAAAAGAAGCTCTGATGGCGGAGTGCGATCGCGCGCTGACGACCGGCGTTATGTCCGATGCGCTCGCCGCCGTCTTGTTCGCCGTGCCGGAAAAGGTCGCCGTTGTCAAGACGCCCCGTGTGGTGGCGCCGCAAAAAGTCGTCGTACCCGAGGTAAAGAAGCCGCAGCGCCCCTACCGCCCAGACGTCGTCTCGCAGTTCGTTCTGGACAGGGAAGAGGAGCGACTAACAGCACGGATCCAGCGGCTGCCGGACTTCATCAAGAAGAACCTGAAGACCATGCCCAACAACCGCGGCTACATCTACTCTGGCGTCTGGTTATTTGGTCTCAAGCCGCCGTCTGGAAACCCCAACGTCCTGTCCATGAACGAAGTGCGCAAAGGAGGCTCGGTTTACCACGAAATTAGCGAGACACGCCACGTAATCACCGAGAAGCGTGATGGACGAATGGTCGTGCTGGCGGATAAAATACGAACGAGAATAAGTATATAACTATAACGAATAAATAAATGACCCTTGATGGTTCTGCTAATTCAAGCTATGAAACAATGCGCTATTTACAGCGCCGCCACCCCACTTCTTGTATTATATTCTTTGAAGGAGACACGCACAAGGAGGTGTCCATGCGCTGGGTCCAGTCCGCCGCGGATTCAAGAGAGGGCGCCATCAGCGTGCCGCCCAATTTCTGGAGGCAGCTCAAGTGCCACTTGCGAAAGTGCCGCAAGGCGGGAAATAGGCTGGTCGCGTTTCCGTTCGGATTCAGTTGCGTCGGGTCCAACGGGCACGCCAACATCCTCATCTACGACACGATCACACACACGCTTCAGCGCTTCGACCCCGAAGGCGGGCTGAAGAGCTCCTCGTGCGTCAATTCCGATGTGGACGGGCACATCCGGCGCCTGTTTGACGCGGTGATGGGGCGCGACTTTATCCGCACCTACGTTCCGCCGGATCAGAGCATGGACTTCCAGCGGCGCCAGGAAGCCGAGGGCGCGGCGCCGCTCCCCTCCGACCCGCCCTTCGGCTTCTGCACGAGCTGGGTTTGCTTCTTCGCCGACTTTCGGCTCTCGCACCCCGACTTGTCGCCGACCGAAGCGGCGCGCGCGGCTCTCTCGTTCGTGTTCGCGCGCTCGCGCAGCCTGACGCAGTTTATCCGCGACTACAGCGCGGCAGTCGCGACGTGCATTTAAAGAAAAGCTCAGTTGGTAATGCTTTCATACGAAATAGAAAATCCATCGACGCTCTTTGTCAGTGGCGATAGAGAGACTTACAACGAGTCTGTCGTGTCCGTGGGTGGGGTCTGGAGCTCCGAGAAGCGGGGGTGGTTGGTGCCTCGTCGTAATCAATCTGCATTGAACAAGTTGATAATCGCGCTGGGCGAGAAGCGCAACAAGAAGTTTCACCGCGAGGTGAGCGACGACGAGGTCGAGCACAACTCGGAAGACCTGATAAAGTTCTACAAGAAGTTTCAGAAGGCGCCGCCAAAGAGCGCCAGGTCGTCCCAGGCGTCGGGGTCCGACACCGACGACGGCGTGTACAGCTCGGACGACGACGCCTACAGCTCGTCCTCGTCCTCTTCCGGCAGCTCTGAGGACATGGACAGCGAGATCAAGCACCTCAAGGACGTCGTCTATGACATTGGCGCGCGCATCAAAAATCTGGAGAGCATCCACAGACGGCGGTAAAAACGACCTTTAGCGCGGTTCTTTTCTTTAGCATGTCTGTTAAAGAAAACGCGGTTTCTACAATGAGTTATAACACAGCAGTGATCAACGCCCTGAACGCCGAGGTGGATCGGTTCATAGACGCGGTGGCGGCGAGGAAGTCGGCGATGTCTCGCGACGCGCTGCGCGAGTTGTGGTACGGCGCCCAGAGCGCGCCGCAAGCCCGGGATCAGGCGGAGGCGGTCTCGGCGCCCTCGCTGGTAGCGGCGCCCGCGAAAGAGGCGCGCAAGAAGTCCACGCTCGATCCGCAAAATCCGCTCTCCAAGCTCTCGAAGAAAGAGCTGTCCGACATGTGCAAGGCGAAGAACTTGCCCTATTCTGGAACGAAGGCGGACATGATCAGTCTTTTGAATGGCGGCGTGAAAGAAAGCAAGGTTCTCGCGACGATGTTGCCGAGGGCGAAGCCGCACAGCGTCAAGAAGCGCAAGGACGGGCTTGGCGAGGACGCGGACGGGCGCGTGTTCGATGGCGAGGTCGTGGTTGGGCAGCGGCAGGACGACAAGGTGGTGGAACTCAGCAAGGAGACGGTCGTGAAGTGTAAGAACCAGAAGCTGAAGTTCAAGATGCCCTCTAACCTGAATTCCTCGATCGTAATCAGGACGGACAACGACGACGCCGACAGCGTGGACAAGGCGGACGTTTTCGATGCGAAGGACGAGGCGCCCGACAATGAACAGGGAGACCGCGGCGGCGAATGCGCGGAAAACGCCGAGGACGGCTTCGGCTCGGACGGCTTCAACACGGACATGGACGAGGCGGACGACTTTGGAACGGACATGGACGAGGCGGACGACTTTGGCGCCGACGAAATGTAGAGCATAACATAAATTTATTCTTCCGACCTATTTTGAATTTATATATTGAATTATGTAGCAGTTAATAGCCTTGAACTATTTTCATATCCATCAGTACGTAGTAAGAAAAGTATAACAATAAAGGAGATGAAATACACATTGTTATCGGAATTACCAGACGCCTCTAACTTTGGGGAAGATTACGACAGAGCGGAGGCGGAAATGGTCGCCTCGAGCAAAGTTCGGCAAGCCTACGTGCCGCCCGCCGAGGCGGGAATGTACCCCGTCGGAAACAACGTGAGCGCGCTGGTCGGCGGCGGGTATAAGCCGTACGTCGAGAACTACGAGTTCCCCCAGGCGAGCGTCTCGTGCATATCGGTCGCCGACCACACCGAGGGCTGTATGGTTTGCTCTCGGCTCTATAGAAACGATAACACGATGCTGATCATCGTGATCGTCTTTCTTGGCGTGGTGAACTTGCTGTTGATAAAGCGCATTCTGGAGAACCGCCAGTGATGACATAACACAAAAAAACGATTTTTGTGTTGCTTCTGTGAATATTCAATGCTGTTTAACCTTTAATCTCGGAGTTCGTCCTTAATACTAACTTTTCTGAATTAGTCATTATAGACGAACGAGACAGGTTATATTTGGATCGACTACCAATACCGATTTCTAAAATCGCATAGTCTTGATGATGTCTATTGAAGTTCTCAGGAGAGTGTCCATTCTCCATCCAACTCAAAGCGATATAGCGAATATTACAGACCGAGTTGAAGTCTCTCTGGTGGATTTTACCACAACCGTTTGTACAACGGGATAAACCCCACACTTTCTGGACTTCATTCTTCTTCCAAGGTCTCTTATCGTTTCGCTTCATGAAGTTGTACTCATTCACACCAAAGCATTTATGACACGTCTTAGAGGTTCTAAACTCGTCGAGTAGATAGACTTTATAACCTACCTTCCGGAGCATCTGACGCAAACTCTTCCCTTTCGTTGACTCTTTGCCTCTTAAGAACGCAGGGCGCTCTTCCCAGTCTCCAAATACCACAACCACGTTCTCAGGCTCACCATAGGTTTTCTTGAACTTGTTCACAAAGCGGTCTTCGCTTCGTCTCAAGTTTATCTTCACGTTCTCTCGCAATTTACGATATATGGGCTGTTCATAAATCGCGGAGAAGCGATGCGCAAGTAGGGTTTTCTCACATGCGTATTCCAAAAATTCACTGCCACTCAAACTTTTAGAAGAGGTCAATGTAAGTTTAGTCATATTTTCCAAAATAGTCATATTGTCCACAACCACGTCCTTCTCTATATCTGACCTGATGTGCTTATACTTGGTCTTCTTGCTCACGAAGCGCCTCTCATTTTGAGTATAGCGCAACACTTTCTTT
>Ga0255175_1000764_pt1 | contig 11432 bp, 15 predicted proteins | sample Atl_Atl_RepC_8d_FD_183628 | JGI IMG/M metagenome (GOLD analysis project Ga0255175, IMG submission 183628) | Freshwater microbial communities from Altamaha River, Georgia, United States - Atl_Atl_RepC_8d | ecosystem: Environmental > Aquatic > Freshwater > River | place: USA: Georgia | collected...
GAGATGGTCGAGGAGCGGCTGATTGAGGCGGCTGCCGTCCTGCGGCGGCTTCCCGCGCAACGGGGTCAGGGTTACTTCAGCACGTGGCCGCAGATGTTCGTCGAGTTCTCTGACCTGGTCGGGCAGACGCCAGAGCCGATGCGGCTGCCACCCCCGACCGCGGCCGCCATCAGCCGAATGGAGGAAGCACTGGTGTGGTGGGCCTGGCTGGAGCCGATCGACTCGAAGATCGCTTGGCTTAGGGCCAGCGGCATGCGGTGGAAGCAGATCTGCTGGACGGTAGGTCTCGCGCGCGCAGCGGCGCACGAGCATTGGCTCTACGCACTTTGTATCATCGCGTGGCGACTTAATGGCCACTCCGAATCGAGGTTGACGGGACGACGTTCGGCAATTTCGCGTGTTCTGATCAAGCGCAGGCTAAAACCAACAGGGCATGCCTCTGACTGACTGCAAGCAAGGCACGATGACTGACTCCTTGGGGAGAGTCAGCCATCGCTATACGAGAGCCTGATGGTGTGGGAGAGGCTCTCCTTGCGTCGAGGGAAGCTGGGTTGGCTTTGGTTGGACCCCTCGACGACTCCGAATAGCACTTCTGGAAGAGACTTTTGAGAAAGTCACAACCATATTGGTTGTTTCCAAAGGTGGCGGCCTGATTCGGTAAGACGTATTTACCTCTCCGACATTGGCCACTGAATACAAAATGAAATCTGCTTTGATCTTGCTGACCGTCGCGTTCACCTTGATGGGCTGCGATGGCATGAGCCGATCGCAAAAGGGAGCCCTCACCGGCGCCGCTCTCGGCAGCGGTATCGGTTTGGTCGCCGGGGGCTCGGCTGGCCAGGTGATCGGTGCCGGCCTGATCGGAGGTGCGGCGGGCTATATCGTGGGCAGCATACCTTGAATAGCGCGGGCTTCGGAGCCGATGTGACGCAAACGAAGCAAGCTCTGGAAATGTCAGTTGGGAGATCGGCGCATGTTCTCCATCGTCGAGCTGGCTGCATGGCGCGCACTCGGAAGAAGCATTCTTTCCGAGACAATAGGTGCAGCCAAGCTGGTTTTTGTCCATCTGTACGGTGGCATAAATTCCAATCAGTATCTTGATTATCAATAGCAAGTCGTAAAGCAACGTGTGTGGTCGTCGCCTAACGAGACAACTCGTTGATGCTGTCCGTTGTCAGATGAAGAGAGAACGAATTATGAAGAAATTCTCCATCGCTGCTGCTGCCGCGGTGATCGCGTTGCCTGCGACGAGCCAGGCTCAGGGTCAAACCTCAGGCTTCTACATCGGGGCGGAAGGTGGCCTTAGTTGGCTTCTGAACACGACGGTCATCTCGAACACGACGACCAGCGGTGGTTCCCTCAACGCCGTGCAGGTCACTCCGCAAACTGGCTGGATGGTGGGTGGCGTTATTGGTTACGACTTCGTCGGCCCGCGCGTTGAGCTCGAGGCTATTTTCCGCCAGGGATCAGCCAACGTGAGCGTGGTCGGCGCCGGTAATTTTAGTGACCAGATTAGCCAGGTCGGGGTGCTGGCCAACGTGCTGTACGACTTCCTGCCGTCGTCCCCGGTCACGCCGTATGTTGGCGTCGGTGCCGGCCTCGGTTTCGTTACCGCCAGCACGGTATTCGCCTATCAAGGCATCGTCGGCGTGGCGTGGAATGCCGATCAGAATTTCCGCGTGAGCCTCGATGGCCGCTACTACGGCACTACGAATCCGACGCTGAATGGGGTGTCGTGGACCAATAACAACTTCAGCGTGATGTTGGGTGTGCAGTTCAAGTTCGGGGAATCTGCCGCCGCGCCTCCACCGCCGGCGCCGGTGGTTGCGCCGCCGTCGTTCATGGTGTTCTTCGACTGGGATCGCTCGAACCTGTCGGCCCAAGCTCTGAACACCATCAAGCAGGCTGCCGGCACCTACAAGGCGAAGGGTAACGCCCGCATCACGGCGACCGGTCACACCGATACGTCGGGCACCGAGGCCTACAACATGGCGCTGTCGCTGCGTCGTGCGAACGCCGTCAAGGACGCCCTGGTGCGCGAAGGCGTGCCGGCGACCGCGATCGCGGTGGTTGGCCGTGGCGAGCAGGGCCTGCTGGTGCAGACCGGCCCGAACGTCCGCGAGCCGCAGAACCGCCGCGTCGAGATCGTCATCCAGTAGATGGTCAAGAGGTCGGTCGACTAGAAGGCAGCAACAGGCGGTCTCCTGTTGCTGAGGGGAGCGGCGCTCGCGTCTGGCGAGCCTGCTAGCTCTGCGGCTCTCTGTGGCAGAGGTGAAACGGCTGTTGAATGCCCGAACGGAAATGACAGGCCGAAGGCTCGACTAGAGAATCAGACCTGCAGACACTTTTCGCCCGGACAAATTCGGCGTCCCAAGCTAGATTTTCTGCCATGCTCGCGACAGGCGCGCGTGACGGGCATCACCCGCAACACAACGACAAACCGGCGACCACGCTGAGGCGGAGCCGTCGGTTCGGTATCGAGCAGTTGCCGGTTCTATTCCGGCGCCTCCAGCCAGCGCCTCCAGTCGTCGGGATCGTTATCGTCCCAGCCGCCCTCCGGCGGCAGCCAGATGCGACCGTTGTAGGAGATGCGGGCAACGACTTGATTGCCCGCGAACACGAGCGTCGAGGGGAAGTTCCCGCCACCGAGGTCATGGAGCACGATGTAGGCGCGCACGGCTTCGGCTGCCTGCTGCAGCGTATCGACCATGATCTCCTCGGTCGGGGATATTGGCTGATACGGGTCTTGGCCAAAGTCTGGGTTGCCGACCGAGCGCAGGATGATGCGATACATCAGCCGCTACTAGGCTACTCGATACACGCGACCACGGTCATCGACCTTCTCGGACTCGACCTTGAGCCCGAGCTTCTTATTCAAGGCGCCGGACATGGCGCCACGTATTGTGTGTGACTGCCACTGCAGCGCCTCGACGACTTCGGCGATGGTGGCGCCCTCGGGCCGCTTCAGCATCTCGATCAGCCGCGCCTGCTTGCTCTCGGCGTGCGGCGCCTTCGGCTTCTTGGCGGCGGGCTTCGACGTGGTGTGCCTGGCGACGGTCTTGGTCGTGGCCTGCTTGCGGGTGGTCTTCGACATGGTGGCTGCTCCTTGGTACGGGCCGCGACTGCCGCGGCTCCTACTGACCAGAGCCCCGCCAGCCTGAGCCGGTCGGGGCTGGGGAGCGTGGTCAACCGCTACTCGGCGTACTCGCCTTCCCTGAAGGCGCTGTCGGTGATGCGCTTCAGCAGTTCGGCGTAGTGGGCGAGGGTGCCGAAGTGGCCCCAGTCGACTTCGTCTGGGGCCACGTTGAAGTGGTCGTCGCTGAGAGCCTTGAGGCGCCCGAGCATCGTGTCGATCTCGTTCTTCTTGGCGATGTAGGTTTCGAGGGCGGTGCGGCGCATGTCGGTCTCCGTTGTTGGTGACCGCATAAGCGCTTCGTTCGCGGCACGAGCCAAGCAAACAAGCCGATCATCGAATTGCTTTCTGCGGAGCATCACGATCATGGGATTACAGGCGCTGCGACCGCGCGTGGCGACGCTCAGCCTGCAGACGGCGGCGTTGCCGCTAAAGGTCGCGGACCCGTTCTACTCGTCGGCCGCGTGGATCGCGCTGCGTGACCGTGTGCGCCGTGAGGCACGAGGACGATGCCAGGTACAAGGCTGCAGGCAGCGCGGCGCCATCGTCGACCATATCGTGGAGCTGAAGGATGGCGGCGCGCCGCTGGAGCGGAGCAACACGATGTTGATGTGCACGTCACATCATGGAGCAAAGACTGCCGTCGAGCGCGCGAAGCGAACGGCGTGGAGGCCGGGGGGCCTCTGATCCTTGGGACCTTTGGGGTCGTCTGCCGGCGTGGGGCTCACGCAGAGAATTTTTCCCGCCCGCCAATACCGCCAAGAAACGGGCCCGTTTTGAGGCCTCCAGCTGAAAGGCAACAATGACCGCTAAGACGGCTGCAATGCGCCGTACGCGCAGGAAACCGACCCCTGTGCCGGCACCAGGCCCGGTTTGGCCGGCCGACAAGGTCGAGCGCCGGCCGGTGGCGAGCCTGATCCCGTACATTCGCAACGCGAGGGTTCACAGCCCGGAGCAGATTGCCCAGATCGCGGCATCGATCCGGGAATTTGGATGGACTTTTCCGCTTCTTGTGGACGAGCAGGGCACGATCATCGCGGGTCACGGCCGCCTCCTGGCGGCGCAGAGCCTCGGGCTTACCGAGGTGCCGGTAATGGTGGCGACCGGCTGGACGGAGGCGCAGCGCCGGGGCTACGTCATTCTCGACAACAAGGTGGCGCTGAACGCCGCCTGGGATAACGACCTGCTGCCGGTCGAGCTTGGCGACCTCAAGGCCATGGGCTTCGACATGGGCCTGACGGGCTTCGGCGAGATCGAGCTTGGCAAGTTGCTCCTGGATAACGCGGGCGATGGCGATCCCGATGCGGCGCCGGAGCCGCCGGCGGAACCGATCAGCAAGCCCGGCGACCTCTGGATCTGCGGCGAGCATCGGGTGCTGTGCGGTGATGCGACGGTGCGCGCCGATGTCGAGAAGCTGCTGGACGGTGAACTGGCCGACATGGCGTTTACCGATCCGCCCTACAACGTGAACTACGCCAACTCGGCCAAGGACAAGCTGCGCGGCAAGAACCGGCCGATCCTGAACGATGCGCTGGGCGAAGGGTTCGAAGCCCTTCTCCACGCCGCCAGCGCCAACATGCTCGCCGTGACCAAAGGCGCGACCTACATCTGCATGTCGTCATCGGAACTCGACACGCTGCAGAAGGCGTTTCGTGAGGCCGGCGGCAAGTGGTCGACCTTCGTGATCTGGGCCAAGAACACGTTTACGCTCGGCCGCGCCGACTACCAGCGCCAGTATGAGCCGATCCTCTACGGCTGGAAGGACGGCGCCGATCACTACTGGTGCGGCGCGCGCGACCAGGGCGACGTCTGGTTCTTCGACAAGCCGGTGAAGAACGACCTGCACCCGACGATGAAGCCCGTGGCCCTGGTCGAGCGCGCCATCAGGAATTCGTCGAAGAGCCGGGATATCGTACTCGATCCCTTCGGCGGCTCAGGCACCACGATGATTGCTGCGGAGCGAACGGGGCGGCGGGCACGGTTGCTGGAACTTGATCCGCGGTACGTCGATGTGATCGTGCAGCGGTGGCAGGGGACGACGGGTGGTCGTGCCTGCCACGCCTCTACGGGTGGCTGATTTCTAAGCCCTAAGAGGTTTGCCGCTTGCGTTCCGCGGTCTTCGTAATGCGCCGGAGTAATGGTCGGACGGCAAAGGGAAGGCAGGCAATCAGAATACTAAGGGCCAGTTTGCTAGTTGGAGAACGCCGGTCTAGATTCAGTGCTCTGTAACCGCCAACGCCCTTGCTTGCATCGCCATGTGTCGGCCAGGCTGCTTTGCACGAGGCTCGAAGCCGCCTGGTGACGAAGTTCTGGACGACTATTCACCCACCTCATAACAACGTCCCGCATTTGGCTGGCTGTTACCTCATTCGGCACACAGACAAGTTTTTGGCGCGTTCTTGAACTCTGTACTGAGTCAATCATGTCCCATGTGCCTTTGATGTAGGATATGCAGAGTCCTTCCCATTCCGGAGTCATGCACCACTTGTGAAGCTCATTGCCATCCACGAATGCCCACTGAGCACTCGCCGGTGCGGTCAACGATAGGCTCGCCAAGAAGGCCATTTTCGTCAGGATTCGCATTGTCGATTCTCTAAATATGAAACTGCTATCGACGAACATTCTCTTCACAACCGGCCCCTTGCTGCCGATTCGGTAAAATGGGTTGTTGGGTCATGTGCTGACCTTCTGCTCCAGTGTCCGTGCCCGTAGGGTCTACAGCGTCTCCGAGCGCTGTCTGGCTCATGCCAAGCAATCGACGTTGGCGCAGGCGCGCTCCGACGTGAACATCTACGGGATGAAACGGCATCAAGTGTCCTCCGCCAACGCTGTTCACTATTTTTGTGGGCGACAGGTTGCAGGGTGTGGGGCCGCTCCCAATACTAAAGCATGCGGGATTCCTTCCAACGCCGCGAGGCCAAATGGTTTCACAATGAATGTTTCAGCGTGAACGGTCCTTCTAGAGGGCGGACGAGCGCCGCTGCCCCATCTTGTGTGCAGCGATAGCTGATTTGGCTCGCCAGAAATTTTAGGGACAGAGGATTAGCGAGTGACGAATTCCCGCGCCGGCCGGCCCGCGCATGTGCCGACTGACGACACCCGCAAGCTCGTGGAGTCGCTGTCCGGCTTCGGCATACCCCAGGACGAGATCGCCCGCCTGGTCGGCATCGACCCCAAGACGCTCCGGTTCCACTACGCCGACCAAATCGAACTGGGAGGCATCAAGGCGACGGCCAAGGTGGCGCAGAACCTGTTCACCATGGCATGCAAGCCCACTCGTGAAGGTCTGTCGGCTGCGATCTTCTGGCTGAAGGTGCGCGCCGGCTGGTCGGAGTACGCGCCGAAGCGCGTGGACGAGCCCCTGGGCAAGAAAGAGGCTGCCGAGCGCGATGCGCTGACGGCGGGCGCCGACAACGAGTGGGGCCGCTTGGTCAACTGACATGGAGCCGTGGTCGCTTGCCGTACCGGACTGGCGGGAACGCATCCGGACGGGGCGATCGCTATTGCCCGATCTGCCGCACCTCAATCGTGGCCAGGCTAACCGGGCGATCGCGATCTTCAACAAGCTGCGGCTGCCAGATGTGATCGGCACGCCGGCGCTGGCCGAAGCGGGGGCGGACTGGTTCCGCGAGATCGTGGGCGCCCTGCATGGCTCGTTCGATCCGGTCGCTCGGGAGCGGATGATCCGCGAGATCTTCCTGCTGGCGCCGAAGAAGAGTTCGAAGACGTCCTACGCCGCGGCGCTGATGGTGACGACGCTGCTGATGAACGAGCGGCCGCGGGCGGAATTCCTGCTGGTCGCGCCCACGGTGTCGCTGGCGCACATCGCCTTTAGCCAAGCGCTGGGCATGGTCGACAAGGATCCGGACGAGTTTCTCAGGAAGCGCCTGCACGTGCAGGAGCACCTGCGCAAGATCACGGACCGGCGGACCAAGGCGACGCTGGAGATCAAGGCGTTCGACACCACGGTGCTGACCGGGGTGAAACCCACTGGCGTGCTGCTGGACGAGCTGCACGAGATCGCCAAGGTATCGGCGGCCGAGCGCATCATCGGCCAGCTGCGGGGCGGGCTGCTGCCCAACCCCGAGGGCTTCCTGGTCTTCATCACGACGCAGTCGGACGAGCCGCCGCGAGGGGCGTTTCGGGCCGAGCTCATGGTGGCGCGCGCCATTCGGGACGGTAAAGCCCAGGGAGCGATGCTCCCGGTGCTCTATGAGTTCCCGGAGGACATCGCCAACGATCCGGCCGATCCGCCGGCGTGGCAGGACTCCCGGAACTGGTGGATGGTCACGCCCAACCGCGACCGGTCAGTCACGATCAAGCGGCTGGAGGACGACTGGGCGCAGGCCAAGGCCAAGGGGCAGGGCGAGATCATCCGCTGGGCCTCCCAGCATCTCAACATCGAGATCGGGCTCGCGCTGCGCTCGGATCGCTGGGTGGGCGCCGATCTCTGGCAACGGGCGGCCGACAGGACGCTCACCCTGGACGCGCTGCTCGAGCGGAGCGAAGTGGTAGTGATCGGCATCGACGGCGGCGGCCTGGACGATCTGCTGGGCCTGGCGGTGCTGGGACGCGATGCGGTCACGCGGGATTGGCTCCTGTGGTCGCGTGCCTGGGCACACCAGGCGGTGCTGACGCGGCGGAAGGGCGAGGTTTCGGTCCTGAGGGACTTCGAAGCCGCCGGCGAACTGTCCATCGTAGACGACCTTGGCCAGGACCTCGCCGAGATCACCGATGTCTGCCGCCGGGTCGATAGCACAGGCCGGTTGGCCGCTGTCGGACTCGATCCGTTCGGCGTCGGCGCCATCGTCGACGCATTGGCCGAGGTGGGGATCACCGGCAACGACCGGGTGGTTGGCATCACGCAGGGCTGGAAGCTGACCGGGGCGATCAAGGCAGCGGAGCGCAAGCTCGCGAACGGCACGCTGTGGCATGGAGGGTTGAAGTTAATGGCCTGGTCCGTCGGCAATGCCCGGGTCGAGCCCAAGGGCAACGCGATCACGATTACCAAGCAGGCGTCGGGATCGGCCAAGATCGACCCGCTGATGGCGGCGTTCAACGCCGTCGCACTGATGACCACGAACCCGCAGGCGCGAGGACGATCATACCTCGAGGCGAACGACATGCTGATCGTCTGATTAGCCAACAAGAAAAAGCCCGCTGCCTGTGACGGCAGCGGGCTCCTTGTCAGGCCCACATCTTCAGCGATGTGAAGCCTCCCCAGTTGCCTCTTCGGGCAATTGAGCAAACGGTGCGACAGACGACCTGTCCTCTGCAATCTTACCCAAGGTCAGGATATCTCGACGATATAGACCTCGCCAAAGCTGTAGGGGCCATACTGGTGAAGGCTTCGGTTGGTTTCGGACTCAATCAGGGCCTTACTCACGCGTGCCATCTTTTCCTCGGCCAGTGGCACGAGGATGCTGTGAAGAACGGCTAATTTCAAACCGTGGCTGGCCAGCAGCAGGCGCGACAGCGCGGTATCGACGAAGCCGTTGTGGGTGATGATTGCCCGGCCACCTGGCTGCAGTCGTTGGGGCAGTTCATCGATAAATCGATCCAGAAGCCTGCGGCCATCGGGTCCACCGACACTCCATGTCGAGCGGCGTCCGGGAACGGTCCCATCGTTCATGGGAAAATGCGGCAGGTTTGCGAGAATAGTGTCGAAGCGGCGACTACCCAGCGGTTGCCAGAGATCTCCAACATGGAATTCAGCCTTGTCACCATGGCCGAGGTCAGTGAGCAGACGCTGGCTGGCAAGGACAGCATCTTCTTCTATGTCCACACCGCAGACATGGCTCGCACCAAGTTGCGCAGCGGCGGCCAGAACGACCCCACTTCCGGACCCAAGTTCCAGGACGTGCTTCCCGCGAACGAGTTCCGGATCGCGCTGGATCGCGTAGATCAGGGCAGCTGTGTATTCGCTGGGGCGGAGGGCCGCCACGGCTGGGGTGAGGGAAGCGCGGGTGAGGCGGTCTGGTGTCAGAAACAAAGTACCTCGCCACTCGCACGAGCTTTGGATGCCCTTCACGGAAGGGCGGTTTGCCCGGCTTCGGGGCCTCCCGATGGCAGCGGTCTCCCGCTTGACGCGCCTCATGTCGGGACGGCGCTGCAGCCCACCGACTTGTAGTGCGTACCTCTGCAAACCTGGAAACGAAACTGTAGCCAAACCGGTTCTGTTCGATGATGCGATCCATGGGGTTGATCCTGTCCACCATATTGCCCGGACTTCTGCGCGACCTCGCCGGCCTCGGCGGTGTCAGCCTCGTTTCCTACGGCGCCTGGCTGATCTACCCACCGGCCGGCTTCATCGTCGGAGGGAGCCTGATGATCGCTGGCGCGCTGCTGCTGGCCCTCGGTAGCCGCCCGGCCGGGTGATGGCAGGATTGTTCGGTTCCCTGGCGTCCGGCCTGCGGCGTCGGGAGACCAAGGCGGCTGACGTATCCGGGCTGACCTGGTCGGCGCTGTTCGGCCAGCAGAACTCGCGGGCCGGCGTGTCGGTCAACGTCGACAGTGCGCTGAAGGTATCGACGGTGTTCGCTTGCCTGCGCGTCCTGGCCGACGGCATCGCGCAGGTGCCCCTTAAACTGTACCGGGAGAAGGCCGACGGCTCGAAGGAGCTGGCGAAGGATCATCCGGCCTACCGGCTGCTGTCGAGGCGGCCGAACGAATGGATGACCTCGTTCGAGTTTAGGCAGGTCATGATGTTCCATGCTGTTCTGCTCGGGAACGGCTGCGCCTACATCGGCCGGATCCGGGGCGCGCCGCGCGAGATGATCCCGTTGGTGCCGGGCAGTTATACGATCGAGCAGGCGGCTGACTACACGCTCAACTACCGGGTGACCGACCTGGGTGGCCGCGCCGCAGTGCTGCCGCGGGAGGACGTGTTCCACCTCCGGGGACCGAGTTGGACCGGCACGGCCGGCCTGGACGCGCTGCAGGTGGCCCGCGAGGCAGTGGGGCTCGCGATCGCGACCGAGCAGACGCATGCAGCTCTCCACGCCAATGGCACCCAGCCGGGCGGCGTTTTGTCCGTAAAGGGCTCGCTGGACGATGCGGCACGCGCGCGCCTCAAGGAAGCCTGGGCGCAGTACCAGGGCGGCCTGCAGAACCGGTTCAAGACGGCCGTTCTGGACATGGACAGCACCTGGACGCCGCTCGCCATGAAGGGCGTCGATTCGGAGCACCTGGACACGCGGCGCTTCCAGATCGAGGAGATCTGCCGGGACCTGAAGGTATTCCCGCAGATGGTGGGCTACGCCGACAAGACGGCGACTTTCGCGTCGGCCGAAGCCTTCTTCCTGGCGCACGTGATCCACACGCTGGCGCCGTGGATCGAGAACTGGGAGCAGTCGTTGGCCCGCGATCTGTTCCCGGATGAAGACGATATCGTCGCCAAGTTCTCCCTGCAGGGGCTGCTGCGCGGCGACAACACGGCGCGCGCCAACTTCTACGCCAGCGGCATCACGAACGGCTGGTTGACCCGGAATGAAGCCCGCCGCTTCGAGGACCTGAACCCGATCGACGGACTGGAGGAGCCATTGCTGCCGTTGAACATGGCAACACAGGCAGAGCGGTCGGCACTGCAGCCTGATGGAGGCAATAGCTGATGCGACTGACGGCGACCCGACCGTTCGAGGTGAAGTTCGCCAAGGACGGACCGCCGGGATCCTTCTCCGGCTACGGTGCCGTGTTCGGCAATGTCGACGACGGTGGCGATGTGCTGGTGAAGGGCGCCTTCGCGGCCTCGCTGGCCGGCTGGAAGGCACGGGCCAAGCTGCCGAAGATGCTCTGGCAGCACGGGCTGGGCACGGCGGCCGAGGACAAGATGCCGGTCGGCTACTGGACAGCCATGGAAGAGGATGCCCACGGGCTGAAGGTTGAGGGCCAGCTCGACCCGATCGATACGGAGCGGGGGCGAACGCTGCTCGCGGGCCTGCGCAACGGCTCGATCGACGCCATGTCGATCACCTATTCGGCCGTCGACGTCGCCTACGGCAAGACGGCAGCTGACCCCGTCAGGACCATCACAAAGGTCGAGCTCTACGAGGTCGGCCCGGTCCTGTGGGGGATGAACCCCCTGGCCGGCATCGAGGACGCCAAGGCGGCGTCCCGGATCCGCACGATACGAGATTTCGAGGCCTTCCTGCGGGACGCAGGCGGGTTCTCGCACGCCGCCGCCAAGGCGATCGCCAACGGCGGCTACAAGGCCAATCCGAATCCTCGGGACGAGGGCGGGATGGACGACCTCCTGGACCTGCAGCGGCAGGCCGAGAGGCTTTTCAGCACCACCTGATTC
>Ga0255175_1000766_pt1 | contig 11380 bp, 6 predicted proteins | sample Atl_Atl_RepC_8d_FD_183628 | JGI IMG/M metagenome (GOLD analysis project Ga0255175, IMG submission 183628) | Freshwater microbial communities from Altamaha River, Georgia, United States - Atl_Atl_RepC_8d | ecosystem: Environmental > Aquatic > Freshwater > River | place: USA: Georgia | collected...
AGACCGGGGATGGGCGGCAGGGCAGGGGAGGCCCCCGCACACAGCGCCGCCTTGCGGAAACGGAGCGTCGCCCCCGCCACGGCGATCCTGTCCGTGCCGGTGAAGGCGGCCTGCCCGAAGAACAGATCGATGCCCAGCCCGGCCAGTCGGCTGGCGCTGTCGTGCGGGGCCAGTTCGGCCCGCCGCTGGCGGAAGGTGAGGCGGGCGTTTTCCAGCCGCTCCCGCGGGGTGCCACCGGAAATGGAGCGCGCGATCGCCGCCAGCGCCTTCGACGGCACGCACCCGGTGTTGAGGCAGTCGCCCCCCAGCCGGTGGCGTTCCACCAGCGCCACGCGGGCACCCAGCCCGGCGGCGCCGATGGCACAGACCAGACCCGCCGCGCCGCCACCGATCACCACCAGGTCATATTCCGCCCTCGGTGTGGGGTTGACCCAGCCCGGCGGGCGCACCAGGGCCAGCAGGGCGGGATCGTCAGCGGGAGAAAAGGTACCCGGGCTCGTCATGGGCCGGTGAACCGGTGGCCGGGGATTTCCAGCTCCACCTGGTACAGGCCGGTGCGGGCGGTGGCGTAGAGCGTCTTGTTGCCGGGGCCGCCGAAATCGCAGTTGGCCGGCTGCTCGGGGAAGACCAGCGTGCCCAGCAGCTTGCCCGCGGGCGACCAGACCTGCACGCCGGTCTCGGCGGTGATGTACAGGTTGCCCTGCACATCCACCGCCAGGCCATCGCCGCCGCTGTTGCCGCCGGGCCGCCGTTGGGCCAGCTCGCAGAACACGCGGCCCGCGCCCAGCTTGCCGGGGGCTTCCACCGGGTAGGCCATCATCTGCCGCTGGCTGCTGGGGATGACATACAGCGTCTTCTCATCGGGCGACAGGATTACGCCGTTGGGATTGGGCAGGTTGTCCAGCAGGCGCGCCGGCTTGCCGCCCTTGGGGAGGTAATAGACGCAGGTCTTACCCTGTGGCAGAGGGGTTTTGGCGCCGTACATCGGGTCGGTGAAGTAGATGCCGCCGGTCTTGTCGATGACCAGGTCGTTGGGGGCGTTGAGCGGTTTGCCGTTGTGCTGGTCGGCCAGCACCTCGCGCCCCTGCCCATCGGCCGACAGGGCCACCACCGCGCCATCCATCTCGCAGGCGAGGATGCGGCCCTTGCCGTCCACCATCAGCCCGTTCGACTTGTTCGACTTCTCGCGGAACACGGTCACCTTGCCCTGGGCGTCCAGCTTGTGGATGCGGGCGTTGGGGATGTCGCTGAAGTAGAGGTTCCCCTGGCCATCGGCGGCGGGGCCTTCGATGAAACCGAAACCGCCGGCGACCTTCGTGGCGGGGCCCTTGGGCCCGATCCCGGGGATCGGCTCCTGGGCGGCAAGCGTGGCGGCGAACAGCAGGGCTAGCATGGGCTATCTGGCTCCGGGGAGGGTTTTCTGGCTTATTCAAACACCCGTCGCTGCCCAATCCTCAGGGTCGGCCTTGACCCGGTCCTCCGGAAGGGGGCAGTCTGATGACCAAAATATCCGATCGGGGACAGGGAAACCCGTTCCCCCTTGAAGTTCGCGAGGAAACCATGCGTCATCTGTTTGCCGCTTTCTGGATGGTGGCCGGCCTGGTGCCGGCGGTGTGGGGACAGGTTGCTGCCGCCCCGTCGACCACCTCGCTGGAGGGGACCTGGGAGATCATCTCGCTGATCGACAACGGTCAGTTGGTGGACGCCCAGACCATCCGCGCCAAGTTCGACACCGACAACCGGCTGGTGATCGGCAAGAACACCATCTCGGTGGATCACCCCGGCAACACCCGGCAGATCGCCTATGTGATCGACACCGCGGGCCCGGGCACGGTGGACCTGGCCGGCGCCGAGTCCGTCGGCACCAAGGGCATCTACACCCTCAATGGCGACCTGCTCACGCTCTGCTTCGGCGCGCCAACCTCCTCGCAGCGCCCCGCCAGCTTCACCTCCGGCGTGGGTGGGCAGCGCCTGCTGTTCGTGCTGCACCGCGTCACGCCGCCGGCCCCCAAGCAACCGTCGGTCCCCCCCGGGCAAGAGGCCATCATCGGGTCGGATGGCAAGGTGACCACGGTGCCCACCGGGTCCACCATCCTGGTGCTCCAGCCTCCCGCGGCCACCGCGCCGGCGGCGGTGCCGGCCCCCACTCCCCCGGCACCGGTGGTGATGCCCACCACCCCGCCTATCACCGCGTTCCCGGCGTTCCGCCGCGAGCAACTGCTGGGCACCTGGGGCCACCAGGACAACGAGCAGATCGACACGGTCACCTTCAATCCCGACGGTTCCTTCAGCGCCTCGGTCACCTGGAAGCCCGGCTTCCTGCGCACCTTCCGCCAGCCCGAAAAGCGCAGCGGCACCTGGACCCTGAACGACCGCACCATCGTCATGCGCATCACCGCCAGCACCGACCCCAAGCACGAGAACAACCAGGTGCAATCCTGGCGAGTGGACCGCCTCAACGAATACGAACTGCTCTACTTCGACCAGGAAGGCAAAAGCCGCATCGAGTGGAAGGTGCGTTAGTATGCTGTAAATCTATACTGCAAAATAGTTTGTGGTTTTTTTTTGAAGCGGCCCAGATGACTTCTGGGCCGTTTTTTTGTTTCCAGGGAAAACGGAATTTCCGTTGGATGGCTCAGCCGAATTTCGTCGAATCCAAAAAACTTTAAAATTTTTGGAACAATTTGGCCCTAACGGAACAGTTTGCTCGTTCAACATAACTGAGGCCTGCTGTCTCTGGATATTCCGCTTTAGCTGCAAGATAGGTTGCGACTCATGAAGAAATCAACTCGCCAACTGGTATTGGAAACTTTGGAAAACCGGTGGAATCCGGCTGGCATTGGTGTGGTGGGCGGTTTGGAGTCGTTCACGGGCCAGGAAGAAGGCATCGTTTTTGTGGACAGCCACTTAGTGGACAGTTTGCCTGCCGAGGAATTGGCAGGGGCGAAGGTGGTTGTTGTGGAAGGGGGGCGGGATGCCGTCAGCCAGATCAGTGATGGCCTGTACGGATTGAACGGGGTCAGTGTGGTCCGCTTCATTAGCCATGGAACGGATGGGGCCATCTGGTTTGGCGATCAGAAAATCGATTCAGGCACCTTGGCTTCAAGGTCCTCTGAAATCGCTTCTTGGAGTGGCCACCTGGCCAAGGGGGCCGATCTGCTTGTCTACGGTTGCTCCGTGGCCAGCACAAGCGAGGGAAAGCGGTTTGTTGCCGATCTTGCCCGATTGACCGGTGCGGACGTGGCGGCGAGTGATGACATCACCGGTTCATCAGGTGATTTAAATCTTGAGTTTGCGGTTGGAGTGGTGAATCAAAGCCTAATTTCCAAACAATCAGATTGGGAAAGAAACCATCTTCAATTGGAAAATCTTGTCAAAAACGGCGACTTTGAGTTGGGTAATGTGGGTTTTGGGACCCAGTATGTGTATTCGGCCGGCGATATAGGTCCGGCGCAGAGTTACGATGTTTTGACCGATCCAAAGCTTGGCAGGCCTCGCGATATCAATCCTGTGTCTTACAAGGATCACACGACCGGTCAGGGATTGATGATGGCGGTCAACGGTGGTGTTCAGGCCGGTCAAGCGGTGTGGAAGCAGAAGGTGACGGTCCTTCCACAGAGCGATTACTCTTTTTCGATGTGGGTTTCCAGTTGGTTTGGAACCAACCCGGCGAAATTGGATATTCAGTTTAATGGCGTTTCGGTGGGCAAGCCCTCCGCCCCCGGACAGGTGGCCAAATGGGAGGAGTTCAAGACTGGATGGAACTCGGGCAATTCCACTGAACTGGAGATAGTGATATTCGAGACCGGTCTGGCCGACATTGGCAGCGATTTTGCCCTCGATGACATCTCACTGATGCAGTCAAACCTGATTACTAACGGCGACTTTGAGTTGGGTAATGTGGGTTTTGGGACCCAGTATGTGTATTCGGCCGGCGATATAGGTCCTGCGCAGAGTTACGATGTTTTGACCGATCCGAAGCTTGGCAGGCCCCGCGATATCAATCCTGTGTCCTACAAGGATCACACGACGGGTCAGGGATTGATGATGGCGGTGAACGGTGGTGTTCAGGCCGGTCAGGCGGTGTGGAAACAGAAGGTGACAGTCCTTCCACAGAGTGATTACTCTTTTTCGATTTGGGTTTCCAGTTGGTTTGGAACCAACCCGGCGAAGTTGGATATCCAGTTCAATGGCGTGTCGGTGGGCAAGCCCTCCGCCCCCGGGCAGGTGGCCAAATGGGAGGAGTTCAAGACTGTATGGAACTCGGGTAATTCCACCGAGTTGGAGATTGTCATATTCGAGACCGGTCTGGCCGACATAGGCAGCGATTTTGCCCTCGATGACATCTCACTGATTAGGGTCGATGAGGCGAATGTTAACAAGAATCTGCCCGGAAAGCGGATTGGGTCCTATGTGACATACTTTGCTGGAAACGGAAGCCAGTTTCCCAATTTGAACGCGTTCACGACCCTCCTGCCCGACGGGTCACTAGCTTCCTGGGGTGCCGCTGGTTCAGGGGGGAGCGGTGCTCCGAATGTCAAAGGATTCAGCCGAGTCTTCTCAAATTCAACAGCATTTGCAGCAATAAAAAATGATGGAACGGTCGTGTCGTGGGGGGATCCCACTTACGGGGGAAGCGGGGCTCCCGGCGGTTCGGGATTCGTCGAAGTTGCCTCAACGCTGAATTCCTTCACGGCTCTGAGAAGCGACGGCAGTGTCGCCGCCTGGGGGGATCTCGGCTACTATGGAAGTCCTTTTGACCCACCGCCGACAGACAAGGGCTATGTGAGCCTCTTTTCCAACAGGTGGTCCTACGCGGCACTGAAAGCAGACGGATCAATTAATTCCTGGGGATATGGAGGCACCGGGGGGGGCGTAGGCGGCCGGCCTGTGGGAACCGGCTACAAAAACATTTTCTCAAATGTGAACGCTTTTGTGGCTATGGGTGAAGATGGTTCGCTTCATTCCTGGGGCGATTGGATGCATGGAGGCACCGGGGCCCCGGTGGGAAGCGGATATATCCTGGTAGTCCCCTGCCATTTGGCTTTCGCCGCCCTCAACAAGGATGGATCTGTCGCATCATGGGGCAGGTATGCCGCAGGTAGCGACGCCCCCAAGGACAAGGGTTATGTAAATATTTTTGCTAACAATAGTACATTTGTCGCCATGAAGGGCGATGGAAGCTTGACCGCGTGGGGGGATGAGATTACCGGGGTACCGGCCGGGCCAGGATTTGTCCATGTTTCTTCAACCATGTCAGCATTCGCTGCACTGCGTGATGACGGAACAATCCACTGCTGGGGCAACGCGGCATTCGGCGGTTCAGGCGGCCCGGCTGGTTCGGGCTTCATCAAAGTTTATTCGACAGGGACGGCATTTGCTGCACTAAATAAAGACGGTTCCATCTCGGCGTGGGGTGATCCGGCAAACGGTGGTTCAGGGGCTCCTGTAGGGAATGATTTTGTTAGGGTTTTACCGAACTATGGGGCTTTTACCGCCATTCGCAAGAATGGAACCGTGGTGTCCTGGGGAAACAACGGAAATGGTGCAGCCGGTTATCCATCAAATATTCCGGTAGATCATGTTCAATCCGTTTTTGAGGACTCCGAAAGTATTGCAAAAAAAGCCCCTCAGTTTGTAAGCTCATCACAAGCTACTTTTTACAGCGGTGTTTCCGGAAGTTTCCAGGTACTTGCGACCGGCAATCCTACGCCAACCTTCAGTTTGGTATCCGGTATTCTTCCATCTGGTGTGACCCTGACCTCCTCCGGCCTGCTTTCTGGCACCCCGGCAAATGGAACCGGCGGGATCCATGAATTCACCATCAGGGCGACGAACGGTCTTTCCCCGGATGCGGCCCAGGCCTTCACACTGACCGTCAACCAGGCGCCGGCGATCACTAGTTCCGATAACGCCACTTTCCAAGCAGGGTCTTTAGGAAATTTCAGCATCATCGCCACCGGTTATCCGGCCCCCGCATTCAGCGTCACTTCGGGCTCCCTTCCAGACGGGGTGTCCTTGAGCCCTTCCGGTGTGCTCTCCGGCTCCCCGGCTAGCGGTACCGGAGGCGTGTACAAGTTCACCATCCAGGCCGCCAACGGGGTGTCCCCGAATGCAAGCCAGACTTTCACGCTGACCGTCAACCAAGCTCCGGCAATCACCAGTCCGGACCACGCCGTTTTTTCCGAACTAAGTCCGGGGACCTTCCAGATCCTTGCAACCGGTTTTCCCGCGCGCGCCTACTCGATCGTGGCGGGCGCACTGCCTTCAGGACTGGTGTTTGACGGTATTAAGGGAGTTATTTCGGGAACACCCTCGGCCGGGAGTGCAGGGACATACACCCTGACCGTGAGTGCTTCGAACGGGATTTCACCGGATGCAAGCCAGACCTTGGCGCTGGCTGTCAATCCGCTGTTTACAAACTTTGTTTTCAATGGCGATTTCGAATTGGGCAACAAGGGTTTTGAAACGGACTATCATTTCAGCCCCGGGGTGAAATTCGACCCGCAAACCTACGATGTGGTTTCGGATCCGGCTTTGTCCCGCAAGGACACCCCAGTGCCCTCCTATGGTGACCACACGACAGGTGCGGGCCTGATGATGGCCCTGAACGGTGCGACAGTGGACGGACCGTTGGTTTGGAAACAGACGGTTGGGGTGACTCCGAATACCAGTTATGTGTTTTCAATGTGGGTTTCAAGCTGGTGGAACACAAACCTGGCCAATCTGGAGGTTCGCTTCAACGGCCAGTCGGTTGGGAAAACCGTCGCCCCGTCCGCCGCTGGCATCTGGGAGCAATTCCGGGTGAACTGGAATTCCGGCATGGTCACCAGCGTGACCATCGAGATCATTGACCGCCAATTGTCTCACGGTGGTAACGACTTCGCGATCGACGACATATCGCTGGGGATTCCAGCCGTGCCTGAGTTGCCCGACCGTGACCTGATCCTGAACCCGTTGGATTTCCAAGTGGGATTGTCGGGACAGGCGGAATTGGGTGTCGTGGGCCTCCCCAAGCCTGTGGTGACGGTGGTTTCTGGCGGTCTTCCCGAGGGCCTGAAACTGACCCCGGGCGGGCAGATAATCGGCAAACCCAAACCTGGAACGGGCGGCTTGTACAAGGTCCCGGTCCGGGTTTCGAACGGCGTGGGCGACCAGGTGCAAACCCTGGTGGGAATCAGGGTTTCCGAGTCGCCCAACTTGGTAAGCCAGATTCCGAATTTGATCGAGGGACAGGATGTCTCCATACAGATTCACCAGGGTGGGTATCCCCTGCCGGATTATTCCGTCATGGCAGGCGAGCTGCCGGAAGGCCTGGCACTCTCCCCATCAGGTATCCTTTCCGGCAAGCTGGGATTCGACAGCCGCGGGGAATATTCTTTCACCGTGCGGGCGTCTAATGGTGTCGGATCCCCGGTTGTCCTTCCCATCAATCTGAAGGTGGGCGAATCGCCTACCAAGCCTGGCGTGTTCGCCGTCGCCGCCTCCGGTGGGGCTGAGATCTCCACCTTGGTGATTTACGCGAACGGAACGGGGGAAAAGGTCCGGGAGGTGGATCCCTTCCCGGGCTTCAAGGGCGAGGTGTTTGTCGATTCCGGCGATGTGAACGACGACGGAATTGAGGACATCATCGTCGGCAGTGGAAATGGTTCCAGGAATGGCCATGTGGTCGTCTTCGACGGCAAGCGGCTCTTGGATCCAAATTCAAAGGCGGAAAATTCCTACGCCGCAGGTGGATCGGTCCGGGCCAGCCTTTACGCCTTTGTCGGCTACAGCTCAGGCGTGGCTGTTCGTATGGCGGATATCAACGATGACGGGTTCGACGACATCATCATGGCACCCGGTACCTCCGCGGGAATGGTCACCCAGTCCCACCTGCGGGTTTGGGATGGCAAGGAGGCGATGAAGGATTTCGAAGCTGGAAAACCACTGCCTTATGACTACCGTTGGGAACTCGCAAGCTTTTGGGCCTTTGGGGGAACCAATGCTCCCGGCGGAGGGCTTTCGATATCCGTGATCCGTCAGGATGGCCCCGACCTGATCGTCGCCTCCCAGTTGTTCCGCGGTGGAAGCAAGGTTTTCCGTTATGACGGCACCAAGGTTCTAACCGTTGAGCAGGATCTCACTGGCAACCTGTATCTGTGGGGCAGTGGCAACACCGTGGTCGGATTCCTGCTGGAGGGGCAGCAGTTTTACGCAACTGCCGGAACCGGCAGGTCAACCCCCGACACGGTCTATGTCCGAAACGGGGAAGGCGAAGTCCAATACCGCATCGACAGGGTCTTTGACGGGTCTCCCGGTGGCCTGCGCCTTGGACTGGCCAATCTGGATGAGGATCCGGAAGAGGAACTCCTGGTGGTCAGGGACTACGACTCGTCCACCCGGGCTTATGATTTGTTTGCCGATAAAGCCACACTCCTGGAAACACTCCTGCCGGGAGGGGTTTCCGGTTGGGTGTGAGTTGTAATTAGAAAATTTACCCCCCGGGCGAGCCAATCGGCTTCCCCGGGGTTTTTCATGCACCCACGCCCTCCACAGGCTGGCAATCAGGGAGGTTTGGGCGTGCCAGACCCCCCATGGGCACGGAATTTTGCCGGAAAATGTGAAATTTCGGTGTGGATAGGCCTGTGCAGCCATTAAACTGGGGGAAGTTGAGGTGGTTGGGGCATCGAGGGGTTGTTTGGCCCAACGATGGCCCGCACCGGGCACGATCGGGGAGGTTGCATGGCCTTGGCGCCGGGAAAACTGCAGCATGCCCTGCGTATGGCCCTGCCCAACGCGCTCACCCTGGGCAACGCCGCCTGCGGCTTTGCCGCCATCATCTTCGCCAGCAAGGCCGAGCCGGGTGAATCGGCCGCCGTGCAATATCTGGCCTATGCGGGCTGGTGCCTGTTTGCCTCCATGGTGTTCGACCTGCTCGACGGCTTCGCCGCGCGGCTGGTGAACGGGGGCAGCGAGTTCGGCTGCCAGCTGGACAGCCTGTGCGACGCCATCAGTTTCGGCGTGGCCCCCGGATTTTTGCTGTACGCCCAGGCCAAGCAATGGACCGTGAACGCGGGGCAGGTGGCCTCGCTGGTGGCGGTGCTGTATGTGCTGTGCGCGGTGGTGCGCCTGGCCCGTTTCAATGTGGCCCCGTCGGCACCGGTGGAGAAAAAACCGGGGGCTGTGGGGCACAGCTTCACCGGGTTGCCATCCCCGGCCGCCGCCGGATGTGTGGCCGCCTTCGCGTGGATCGGCCACCTGAACCTGACGGGCAGCTATGTCGACCTCGGCGGCTTCCAGGATCTCCAGCCGTGGATGCTGCCCGGCTGCCTGGTGGCGGCCCTGTTGATGGTGTCGCCTTTCCCCTATGGCCACCTGGCCAAGGACCTGTTGCGCAAGGGCAGCCGCCAGCGGCTGATCCTGCCGGCGCTGCTGTTCGTGGGGCTGGCTGTCTTCTCCGTGTCGCTGGCGCTGGCGGTGGTCTTCTGGGCCTACGCGTTGACCGCGCCCTTCCGCGCGCTGTTCCTGCGCATCCGCCGGGCGGTGCGCCTGCCCACGGGCGACATGGCCGGCGGCAACGACACGCCCTCCCGCTGGAGGCGCGACCGCTGATCCCCCCGGGGAATTGGGCGGCCGGGGCATGCTCTACAATCCAAGAACGGGGCGGGGGATGGATCCCGTCCCGTTTGTTTTTTCGGCCGCTTGTCCGGGATGGGACGATGTTCACGGGTCTGGTGGAAGGGATGGGGGAAGTGCTGGAGGCCCGCGCCGAGGGGCCGGGCCAGTCGCTGCGTGTGCGCCTGCCCTTCGCCGAGCCGGTGGCCGTTTTGGGTGCCAGCATCGCCGTCAACGGCGTCTGCCTGACCGTGGTGGAGATCGAAGGCCCCTGCGTGCGGTTCCAGGTGGGGCCCGAAACCTTGGCCCTGACAAACCTGGGCCGGCTGAAATCCGGCGACCGGGTCAACCTGGAGCGGTCGCTGAGGCTGGGCGATCCGATGGGCGGCCACTGGGTGCAGGGCCATGTCGATGGCACCGGCGCCATCGCCTCCCGCAGCGTGGAAAACGAGTGGGAGATGATCTGGTTCGACTGCCCGGTGAGCCTGTCGCAAGACATGATCAAGAAAGGCTCGGTGGCGGTCGACGGCGTGTCGCTCACGCTGGTCGATGTGCGGCCCGGCGGATTCCAGGTGATGCTGATCCCCCACACGCTGGCGGTCACCACGCTGGGCACCCGGGCGACGGGTGAACCGGTCAACATCGAGGTGGATATTCTGGCGCGCCATGTGCGCAACGCCCTGGTCAACATGGGGTTGGAGGGGGCCTTGGAGTCCTTGCGGGGCGGGAAAACAAAGTGAGCACGGAAACACCGTTCAGTCCGGAGGCGCCGCACCCGCGGCAGACGCTCGGCTACCTCATCAAGCTGTTCCAGCGCCACGGGCTGGGTGCCAAGAGCAAGCTCGGCCAGAACTTCCTCATCGACCTGAACCTGCTGGACCTGGTCGCCCGCTCGGGCGAGCTTTCCCCCCAGGACGCCGTGCTGGAGGTGGGCACCGGCACCGGCAGCCTGACCGGCCGCATGGCGCTGGAGGCCGGCTGCGTCACCACCGCCGAGATCGACCCCGGCTTCGCCCGCATGGCCCGCGAACTGCTGGGCGCCAACCCCAAGGTGCGCCTGGTGGAGGGCGACGCCCTGCAGAACAAGAACACCATGAACCCCGACCTGATCGAGGCATGGAAGGAGCACGCCGCCAGGCACGGCTGCACCCGCCTGAAGCTGGTGGCCAACCTGCCCTACGCGGTGGCCGTGCCGGTGATGACCAACCTGCTCATCGACGGGCCGGTACCCGACCGCATGGTGGGCATGGTGCAGTGGGAGATCGCCGAGCGGATGATGGCGGTACCAGGCACCAAGCAGTACGCGTCGCTGGCGGTGATCTGCCAGGCGCTGGGGGATGTGACCATCGTCCGGCGCATCCCGCCGCGCTCGTTCTTCCCGCCGCCCAAGGTGGACTCGGCCATCGTGCAGGTGGTCTCCAACCCCGAGAAGCGGGCGCTGGTGGACAAGCTGGCCACCCCCACCGTTCCCGGTCCGCGCCGCCTGCGCGATTTCCTGCGCGATTTGTACTGCCACCGCCGCAAGAACCTGCGCGGCGGGCTGGTGGCCATGCAGGGCAGGGACCTGACCAAGAAGTTCGTCGACGAGGGGCTGGCCCGGCTGGGCATCCCCGGGGAGGTCCGCGCCGAGGCGCTCGATGTGGCCACCCACCTGCGCCTGTGCGAGGTGTTCGGCTGAGGCCGGCCCCGAACCGCATCAGCGACAAAAGCGAGCCGGCCGGGAGCAGTCTCCCGGCCGGTTTGGTTTTCAGCGGGGATCAGGTACCGGTCAGGGTTCCAGCCG
>Ga0255175_1000776_pt1 | contig 11236 bp, 10 predicted proteins | sample Atl_Atl_RepC_8d_FD_183628 | JGI IMG/M metagenome (GOLD analysis project Ga0255175, IMG submission 183628) | Freshwater microbial communities from Altamaha River, Georgia, United States - Atl_Atl_RepC_8d | ecosystem: Environmental > Aquatic > Freshwater > River | place: USA: Georgia | collected...
ACATTTGAATTACCCATCGAGGCATAACCGCGACGGTTATATCGATTTAGTACCGGGTTACTGCTGTTCATTAATGACTCCTTGTTAGGTCTTTCGGTAAGTAAGAAAACGCGCCTCGGGGGCGCGTTATTCCACTTCGAACTGGTGCCCTTGGTGGGGGTCGAACCCACACTGGAAGGATTTTAAGTCCTCTGCCTCTGCCATTGGGCTACGAGGACCAAATATAGATTCACGCTTGTTTTCAACCTAGCGTCAGTGAATTTAAAGGCGAAATCGAACTAAGCATAACCAAAAATCATCCACTTCGAGAGCTAAAAACTTTCTTCACCGTAGTCTCAAATAAACGATTTTCCTAAATCTCGAGAAATAAGAATACTTTGACCCGCAACTACAACTATTGCCTGCTTGGAAATACTTACCAATGCAATCGGGTCATTGAAAATTGAAACTGGCTGCCATGATTTTCCTGAATTCTTGCTCGAATATAGAGTCTTATTTGACGATACATACATCAAATCACCCTCAACGTCTACAGTCTGTGCGGGAAATGGAGTTTTTATTAACTTGTGAGACTTGAATGCATTATCCGTAGAAATCAATTTATTTTCCAATATTCCGAATGCAGATTTCTCTTTATTTCCTATTGCTAAATCTTGTAATTTATTCAAACCAATTGAATTCCATGTTTTGCCTCTATTGGATGAGTACATAAGATTTCCACTCTGAGAATCAGCACCATAAATTTCACTACGGTTAACTTCAAGCATGTGGAAGTCAACTTTCCCCTGCAGCGAAATTTGGTTCCAAGAAACGCCTTTATCTGCTGAACTTATCAAGCCCACAGGTGCTGATAACTTTGAACCTTGGTTGGGATGTCCACTGGCGTAAATGTTCCCGTTTGATATGGACAAACCCATAACGTCAAAATTCTCTTTACCCAACATTTTCATCTGATTTTTACCTTGATACAAGTACAAACCTTCATGCGTTCCAAGAAGCACCTGAGTGCCAAGGACTTTGACGTTATGGATGTGTGATACCGAATCAAGAGTGGCAGCACTAGCCAAATTTTGATTTGCAAAAATTGCTGCAATTACTAATACATGTTTAAATACTTTATTCACTTTCATTTTCCATTCTGTTATTAATTCGTTTATTTAACTTTTTACATTTCTCAATCTCAAAGAATTAAGAATTACGGACACACTTGAAAGACTCATAGCGGCTGATGCAATCGCTGGCGACAAAAGTAATCCAGTAATTGGATATAAAACTCCAGCAGCTATAGGAATACTCAATCCGTTATAGCCAAAGGCAAACCAGAGATTTTGCTTCATATTTCTAACAGTCGATTTAGAGGTCTTAACTGCGGATGTCAGTGCCCTTAAGTCACCAGACACCAAAGTCACTTCTGCCGCTTCAATTGCAGCATCGGAACCTGTCCCCATCGCAATTCCAACATCTGCTTGTGCAAGTGCTGGCGCATCATTTATTCCATCCCCTGCCATGGCAACCTTTTTTCCTTTTGCCTGGAGCTCTTTAACTAATTCATATTTGCCGGCAGGCTTCATTCCAGCTTTGTAACTTTCGATTCCAACTTCGGAAGCGATTTTTCTAGCAGCTCCTTCGGCATCTCCTGTAGCCATGAGCAATTCTTTTTTTAAAATCCTGATTTCTCTAGCAGCCTCTATGGTGGTTGGCTTCAATTTGTCGTCAAAATAAATGACACCTAACAAACTCTTGTTTAGAGAAACAAACATTTCTGTGTTGCTACTCTCTCGATTGATAACCTGATTTTGAAGATGCACGTTTACTTGCACCATCAAATCTCTATTTCCCACAAGTAATTCGCCACTTTGCAAACTAGCCTTGACTCCAAAACCTGGTATTGCCTCAAAATTCTCAACTTTTTGTATATCAATTTTGTTTTCAAGAATGAAATTCTTAAGAGCCTTAGCTAATGGATGCTCACTTGACTCATTAGCAGCGGCAGCGAAGGCTACAATTTCATTTTCATCATATTGAGAAACGCTTAAAATATTAACAACTGTTGGTTTACCAAAGGTTAAAGTACCCGTTTTGTCTATTACTAAGATATCAATTTTAGATAATTGCTCGATTGCTGATGCGTCCCTAAAAATTACTCCATGTCGCGCACCAAGTTCAGTACCATTCATGACTGACATAGGAGTGGCCAAACCTAATGCGCATGGGCAGGCGATGATTAGCACGGAAATTGCATTAATGAAACCAAAGCCCCATGAATTTGTTTGGCCGAATAGTCCCCATACCAAAAAAGTCCCTAAGGCAATTATCAAAACTGCTGTGACAAAATAAGTTGCAATTTTGTCTGCAAGCTTCTGCATAGGTGCTTTGGTTCTTTGAGCCACCGCCACCATCTCTATAATTCTTGATAACAAAGTATCGGAACCTAATTCCTCAACTTTTATTTCTATTGAGCCATTAAGATTCAGAGTTCCCGCGATTACTTTTTCATTTACTTGCTTTTCTACAGGAATGGGTTCTCCGGAAATCATTGACTCATCCACTGAAGTGAAACCTCGAATTACTTTTCCATCTACTGGTATTTGTTCTCCAGGCTTCACGCGCAAAACATTACCTACCTGAATAGATGAAAGATTAACTTGAATTTCATCGCCAACTTCATTCACAAGCCAAGCTTTATCACTAGTTAATTTCAATAAACTTCTTATGCTAGCTCCACTACTGGCGCGAGCTCTTAACTCAAAGACTTGCCCAAGTAGAGTTAAAGTACAAATCACGGAAGCTGCTTCAAAGTAATTCGGAACTTTTCCTGCATTTAAAAAGTCGTTTGGAATAGCGCCTGGAAACAATGTAGAGAATACTGAAAATAGATAAGCAGCATTTACTCCAATTCCAATTAGAGTCCACATATTCAAGTTTTTGTTTTTTATAGAATCTATTGCCCATCTTTGGATGGGAGCTGATAGCCAGTAAACAACAATTCCCGCAATTATCAATTGCCCATAAATAACAAATAAATCAACGGAATTAGGAATACGTATTTGCGACGTTAGCAAAACTATGGAAGATAAAGGTACTGAAATCCAAAAACGTCTAGTCATCTCTTTCAGTTCGGTTACAGCACTGTCATCTTCGATACCTCCATCAAGTGGTTCCAAGGACATTCCACATATTGGGCACCGACCTGGTCCTATGTTCTGAATTTCTGGATGCATCGGGCAAGTAAAAATCCTATTTACACTCACTGTATTCCTCTCTATAACTAATCGATTCCTATTAAATAGTTCTAACTTACTTTTACGATTCCCATCATGCCCGCATCTTCGTGGTCCAAAATATGGCAGTGATATACAGTTGTACCCAATACATCGACAAAAGGAATCCGTATCTTTACCGTTTTGCCTGATGGCAGATTCACAGTGTCATGCCAACCATCAAGGTAATTATTTGAACCATCATTTGATATCTGAAATGGCCATGCATGAAGATGAAATGGGTGGTCCATGGAAGAAGGGTTTATCAAAGTCCATTCTTCAGTCGTATTGAACTTTACGTTCTGGTCTACTCGCTTAGGGTCAAAAGAATTACCGTCAAAAGTGAATGCCGCTTCATGTTTCATTCCACCCATCATTCCCATTCCACTTCCCTGAATGGTGATAGTTCGATGCTTGTCTATCTTTGTCAGCTTTTTAAATGGCAGTAGTTCTAGAGGAGCTACCAATTTGCTGACCGAATCAAATTTGATGTTAGCAATTACTTGCTCGTCATTTTTGACTTTATAGGTGCCAACCTTTGGTGCAGAGATGATTAATTCAGTCCTTTGGCCAGGAGTAAGTATTACCTGGCTGGTTTTTATCAAATTTGATAGACGTGAACTATCAGATGATGCTTGATAAATATCGGCTCCTGGAATGGAAATCGTTTGGTATTGTGAAACGCAAGAGTTAACAATTCTCCAGCGTTCAGGTTTAGAGCCCATGGCGCTGAAAGCAGGCACTAATTCTCCATTTATCAATGTATTTGGACCCCTTCGTCCGTGCATCAAATCCATACCTGAGGTAGCTGCAACCGCTGAGGTCTTTCCAATTCTCGGGTCGGCTAGAACGATGAGGCGTTCTGTTGAGTTTTTGATTATTGGTTTCTCGTCTAGAGCATCTTCAACGACAAGGACTCCGGCAAGTCCTGAAGCGACCTGTCCCGCAGAGAGCTCGTGATGGTGGGGGTGATACCAAAAAGTTCCACTTTTTTGTGTTTTGGGAATTTTAATTTCGTATTCATAGCTCGCTCCAGGCTCAATAATGACAAGCGGATTATCACTATTCTTTGCAGGAGAAACGTGTAGTCCGTGAGTATGAAGATTGGTTGCTTGGCTTAATTTGTTAACAAGTTTAATTTTTAACGTGTCACCTGGTTTGGCCCGAAGAGTTGGAGCAGGGAAAACACCATTGTAAGTCATTGCCCAACGGGTCGTATCTCTATATTTAATAAGTTTCTCATCTGCAACTAAAGTTAGTTGAAGCATCCCGTTTTTTGAAACAACTTCGTTAGTGACTGCATTTGCAACTTCAGTTTCGAAAAGCCAGTTTGAAGCAATAAAGCTTCCTCCTGCAATCGCACTAAGTCTAATAAAATCTCTTCTATTCATTTTTAAACCCTTTTTCTGCTGTTAATTTTTACATTTACTGAAAGAATCTCTCCTCATTCTTTAGTTTAAATATTGCTGACTAAATTTAATCTTTGTTAGTTGCTAAACCCTCCCAACGTAAGGCATCATGCCGTCAACTGAATTGATATTTGAATATCTAAGACCGGTTCTAGTTGAGCGCGCTTCCCACATCATGTTATTGCCCGCGTAAATACTCATATGGTGAATAGCAGCAATTGAACCGTTATAAGAGTAAAAAATAAGATCTCCTGGCTGCATTTCTGCCACCGGAATCTGTTTCGTATATGTGTAATAAAGGGCAGCATTTAATCGGTCCCAATTTGGCCAGCCTAATCCAGCATATTTAAACGCTGCATATACAAGTCCAGAACAATCAAATGAATTCGGCCCTTCAGAACCCCAAACGTATGGTTTTTTAGCAAGGACTTGTCTCTTGGCAAATTCAACAGCCATAAGGCGTTGGGCCGCTGTAGTTCTAATCGTAGATTTTCCGTTTGGACCACCAGCTTTCCAAACTTTAGTTTTCACTTTAGTTTGGTCAGCAGTTTGAGCTTTACTCTCTTCTAAGAGAGCTAACTGCCTACGTTGCTCTAGTGAGATTCGTACATTCTTTGCACTTGCCAAATCTTTCGCTAACTTGTCTTGAATTGCTTGTAATCTGGAGACTTCCTTTTGCTGCTCCGCTTTAGCATCATCTGCTTTTTTCTTAGAATCTGCAACCGCTACTGTAGCAATTTCTTGAGCTTTCTTCGCAGCATCTGCGGCAATTTTCATTTTATTTGCAACAATTTCTGCTTCTTTAAATCTCTTAAGAGCTGTGTCATTATTTTTTCCAAGTAGATTTAGCGTTTCCAAACGGTCTATTAGTTCTTGTGGGCCATTTGCATTTAAAAGAGATTCCAAATCAGATAACGAGCCACCAGTCGTATAGGCGCTTATTGCTAATCTTCCTATGTCGTCATGTGCTTTGCCTACCGCTGCCAAGGCATTTTGATGTGCAACTATTGCTGCGGCTAAATTTGCTGTAGCGATATTCAAGTCTTTTTGAGCTTTCAAATAACGTGCATTCGCTTGTGAAGCGATAGCAGAAAGCTGCCTTAAGTCATTTTTTGCTTTATTTAATTTCTTAGCAGCCGCATCAGCTACTGCTTTTTTTTGAGCTTCAGCTTTTTTAGCTGCATCAATTTCCGCTTGGGTTGGTTTGTGTTTATTCGCGAAAGCTTGTGGTGTCGTAAAGATGAAAAACATGGTTACTAAAAGAATAAACTTCTTATTTGTGATTCTCATAAGCGCTTAGCTCCAATAAACGGCTTGTAGCCAAACCTTCGCGTAAGCGAGACAACCTCAACTTTCTTACCAGGTCTAGGTGCTTGAACCATCTGACCTTTACCCATGTAAATAGATACATGTGAAATTGGTGTTCCGAAGAAAAGTAAATCACCAGGCCTTACATTCTCATACGAAATAGATTTTCCATAGCGATACTGAAGCGCTGCTGAATGTGGCAATGAAACGCCTGCCTTTTGAAACGCTCTCATGGTTAAGCCTGAACAATCCCATTTTGTTGGTCCAGCAGCCGCCCAAACATAGATGTCACCGATTTGGTCCAGAGCAAACTTGAGTGCAACTGAGCCTCTTGAACCATCGCTTGTATAAGAATTTGCGGCTCTTTTAGAACTTTGAAGAATCTTGTTTTCTTGTTCCGCTTCATCTTTTAATAGCTTCGCGCGGTCTTCACTCTTAAGCGACTTGAGTACTTTTTCTGCCTTCGCCAAAGCCGCTTTTGCGGCTGTAACTTGAGCATTCAATTTGGATTGCTCAGCTTTTACTAAAGCCAATTTGTCGGCAATCAATAATTGAGAAGACTGAACTTGCTGTTGAGAAGTTTTGAATTCTCTAAGTTGTTTTGAATATCTTCTAGATATCACATCCATAGCAGCAGCGTCAGATAAATAGCGCTTAGGGTCAGTCGAAAACAATAATTCTATTGAGTTTCCAAAACCATTACCTTTGTATGACTCAATCGCAATTTTCGCCATCAATTTTTGGGTTGTATCAAGTTTTTTTCTCAAAACGGCATCTTGCTGTTGAAGACCTAAAGTCTCTCTTTGAAGCTGCTTTATTCTTTCGGCTGCCACGTTTGCAGCTTCATATTTTGCTGCTGCCTCGTAACGCAGTTTATCGACTTCTTTCTGTGCGTTAACTATTGAAGGTGTCGCAAATGCCGAAAGCGGATATAGGACTGAAAAACTAAAGGAAATGAAAATGAAAAAACGAGGTAGAAATTTCATTTGCCTATTAGTTCAGCTTTGTCGAGATATTCTTCATTAATTGAATCTCGGCTGTTTGAGCTTTCACGATGTCTTGAGCTAGTTTCTTTGCTTCAGCATTCTTAGTATTCTTAATCAAAGAGACCATCTGCAAGGCACCTTTATGGTGCGCAATCATGGACTTGAGGAATTCTTTATCAAACGCTCTACCCTTTAATTTTCCTAAATTTGCGACTTGGGAGTCCGTAAGCATTCCGTTCATTCCCATGTCATGACCCATATCCATAGATGAATTGGTTGCCTTCAACCAATATTTCATTTGGGCTATCTCTTTACTTTGGCCTTTTATAATTGATGCAGCAAGTTCTTTTATTGGAGCTGACGAGCTGTTCTTCAATGCCAATTTTGCTAATACCAAAGCCTGCTCGTGATGAGGAATCATTCCCTGAGCAAACATAATTTCGTTCATGCCCAAATTCGAAAGAGTTTTTGAATGATTCGATGCTTGAGCCGGTTGTGTTGTAACAATACTTGCGAATATTGCGAAAATTAAAACAGTTTTTTTAAACATATGTAATCCTTTTACTTCTCGTTTTTAGAATGAATTTTTAGACAACGAGAAAGGATTAGATTCGAATAACGCCTAACTGAGATAAATCAAGTACATTTGAGACATTAGGAGGTCTTGGCAAAGAAATTACATAGGAGGTTATTGAATTCTTAAGCTTAAACTTTGATTGTTTCAATCCACGTAGGAAATATTTTCTGAGGGCAAACAACACAATTAAAACGAATGTGGCACATGCCTGATTCAGACTTGGATCAAACGTGTGCGAAGCAACCAACCCAGAAGGAATGTCTACTGTTCTTTGGATAAGGCTATCTTCATCGATTGTTTTCAGAGAATGACACTGATGGCTTACGACGATTCCCGCTGAAAGAACCAAAATAATGAGCGCAGCGATGCCGGACAGTGACTTAGCCCTAGGTCCCCATTGCCTCATAACGAAATTGTACCAATTAAATGTTTTGGAAATGATTATGTAAGTGGCTATCACTTGTGATTTTGTATATATGAGTAGTTTAAGAGATTTTAATCGTTGCGTTAGTGCTCTTCTTTTTTAGAAATCGAGAAGACAATTCGGGGATAAAAGTTAGAAAAAGTTGTGCCCTCGGTGGGGGTCGAACCCACACTGGAAGGATTTTAAGTCCTCTGCCTCTGCCATTGGGCTACAAGGGCCAAACATGCGGGAGCAGTCTACTAGGCGTATTCGCTCCAAAAATCCGCTATTTGGTAAATCACATTTTGCTTAGCGCTTCAAAATAACGCTTTCGCACTTGCTCGGCCGCAGCGCTCTTTGAAGAATCCATCGCAATTTTTTCAAAATCGCCTTTGGACCAATTAGGAAGTTCTTTATTTCCTGATAACGCCCATGCGGCCTGTCTTGCAGCGCCATCTGCAACATATTCACCAGCAGGTGGTACAAAAATATCTTGACCGAATATTTCAGTTGCAATCTGTCTAACTGCTGGATTTTTTGCTGCACCACCAATCAGTAAAATTCTATTTTGAGCAACCCCTAATTTTTCTAAGCCGAAGCCAGCAAATGCAATGCCAGCGATAACTCCTTCAATCGAAGCTCTTGCGATATTGCTTGGTGTGAAATTTGAATGAGTTATTCCTTGAATACTACCTTTAGCATCAGGTCGATCCGGTGTACGTTCACCATCGAAATGTGGCATAAAGAGCAGACCGCCAGCACCAGGTTTAGTTTGCAATGCCAGTTCGCTATATTTTTCAAATGTTAAACCAAGTAATTCTGCAGTTGCATTGAAAATTTTGGCAGCGTTTAAAGTACAAGCAAGTGGAAGGAAATTTCCAGATGCATCTGCAAATCCCGCAATCTCACCGGATTTATCATGCGTTGGTGTAGAAGACACTGCAAATGCCGTTCCACTGGTGCCTAAAGAAATAATCAAATCTCCGACTTTGGCGCCAACTCCAATTGCGCCTGATGCGTTATCACCAGCACCAGCTGAAATTCGTAATTTCCCGTTATCAAATCCAAATAGATTTGGCTCAATAACTTTTGGAAGAACTACGTTTGTATGCCCTAAAGCTTTTTCTAAAACCTCAAGATCGTATTTGTTATTTGAGGGATTGAAATAACCAGTACCGGATGCATCTGATCTATCTGTAAATAAATCATTAATATCTTTACTTCCCGTTAATTTCCATGAAAGCCAATCGTGTGGGAGCGCAACAGCAGCGACTTTCTTGGCATTTTCAGGCTCATTTTCTTTTAGCCATCTCAACTTCGTAGCGGTGAATGATGCAACGAGTTTTGAACCAGTTCGTGTGTGAATATCTGGAAACTCATTATTTAATGAATTAGCGCTGTTACTTGATCTAGTGTCATTCCAAAGTAAGGCTGGCCGAATTACTTCGCCATTTTTATCTAGCACCACCATGCCATGTTGCTGGCCAGCGATTCCAATAGCATCAAAAGATTCAAGTCCGCCGACTTCCGCGATTACATCTTGTAATGCTTTCCACCAGTGTGCAGGATCAACTTCAGTTCCATCTGGGTGTGGTCTAGTAGCGCTTGAGATTAATTCTCCAGTCAGAGCATCTCTAACAACAATTTTTACCGATTGAGTTGAGGAGTCAACGCCTGCTACTTTTTTGCTGGAAACCATAACTTATATTTACCTAAATTTTTAGATATGTAAATACTATTGGTGAAATTTGCTCAACTTATTCTTGACCAAGATTGAATGCAATTCCATCTAAAATATCAGATTCGCTAGCAATAAATTCTTTCGCACCAACTGCTTTGATAATTTCTGATAACACCAACGATCCGGCGCCAATCACATCAACGCGACCTGGATGCATATATCCAAGTGCTGCCCTTTCAGACCGATTTAATTTCAAGAATTCTTCCGACACCCGATGGGCTTTTTCAGCTGAAATCCTGGCAAGATGAATTGCATGTCGATCATATTCTGGCAACTCCAGTGCTGCAGCCGCGACAGTAGTAGCAGTACCAGCAACTGCAATTAAGGATTTCGCAGATTTAATGTCCACAAATTCAGCTGCAACTGAGATAGCTTTTTGTATATCTAACCTAGCGTTTTCTATCTCATTATGTGTTGCTGGGTCATTCTTAAAATGGCGCTCAGACATGCGAACACAGCCAATATTCACACTCTTTGCACTCTCAACAGTGCGGTTGCCAATGACAAATTCAGTAGAACCGCCGCCAATATCAATAACTAAATACGGCGCCAAAGAATCTGGTAAATCTTTGGTGGCCCCTAGAAATGAAAGAGATGCTTCCTCTTCTCCACTAATGACTTCTAGTTCAATTCCTAATCTTTCTTTGACTCCATTAATGAATAATTCTCGATTCTTAGCATCACGAGTTGCGCTGGTGGCGCAGAATCTAATTCTTTCAACTCCTCTGCGCACAATTTCTGTAGCAAATTTATCTACCGCAGATAAAGTGCGAGCAATCGCATCTGGATGAAATTCTCCTGTTTGGTCTACTCCCTGACCGAGTCGGACAATTTCCATTTCACGTACAATTTCGCGAAAATTATTACCTTGAATATCTGCAATTAAAAGACGAATTGAATTGGTACCGCAGTCAATTGCTGCTACTCGCATGATGCGTCTAGCCACCATTTAGGTAATTTGGATAAAGCTTCATCTCCTAATGGATTTACATCAGGGCCAGCTGCAAGTGAATGCGCTACTAATGAATGCAAACATTTCACACGATCCGGCATTCCGCCTGCGCTAATACCATCTACTTCTGGCGCATCGATTCCTAATTTTATGCCAAGTGCTGATCGAGCAGCCAAATAGTCATCATGAGCTGCAGCATAAGAACCCGCCAATTCAGGATCTCTTTGTAGCCTTTCATTCATTTCTGCCATTAAGCCGCCATTTTCTAAAGTTGAAATAGCGCCAGTTAATTTTGGGCAAGTTGCATAATAAAATGTAGGGAAAGGCGTTCCATCTGCAAGTCTCGGTGGTGTTTCAACGACCGCAGGCTTGCCACAAGGGCATCGATAAGCAATCGCATGCACATCTCTCGGTTGTCTTTGAAGTTGACGACCTATGCAATCTAAATCGCCCTCGGTGACTTCGCGATTCATCTACTTAATTCCGGCTTCAGTTACTGTGGCAATTAAACGTGTATACCAAGGAACCCCAGCAGGAACGTTGGTGGCAACATCGTTCGAATTATCTTCGCCTTCCAATGTAATGTCATTAGTAAGTATG
>Ga0255175_1000792_pt1 | contig 11079 bp, 8 predicted proteins | sample Atl_Atl_RepC_8d_FD_183628 | JGI IMG/M metagenome (GOLD analysis project Ga0255175, IMG submission 183628) | Freshwater microbial communities from Altamaha River, Georgia, United States - Atl_Atl_RepC_8d | ecosystem: Environmental > Aquatic > Freshwater > River | place: USA: Georgia | collected...
CTCCAAGAACTTCCACCAGATCCTGATGTCCGACGAGAAGGGAGGCGAGGTGGTGCACATACACGCCGAGAAGACGCTCATCGCCCACCAGGAAAGCCGTCAGGTGACCATGCGCCCCAACCTGGATATGTCCTTTCAGGGTTGATTCCAAGGAAATCCAACAATGGCCATCTGGGATGTCATCGGAAATCTTGCGGAGTGGGACGATTGGGGCTTCACCAACTCCTCCTACGGCAGCGTCATCGGTGACTACATCTATTTCACCATGGGTGGTGGATACACCACCAATATCCTGGGCACCAACACGACCCTGGTTATTGACTGGGAGTCCATCCTGGAACACTTCCTGCACCTGGGCCCGATGACTTCCCTCAAGGGCATCCTGGGGGGACTGCTGTTTGGAATTGGCGGCGATACTTCCATGGTGGTGGGAAACCGGAATACATTTTCCTACCTGGGCGATGACTTTTCCGCGATTCGGGGCCGTCACAATATCGAGTGCAAGTATGATTCCGGCGACCTGACGACTCTGGGCCTCGGCGGGCTGTCCCCCAGTGTCTACAACGCGCCTGTCTACGCGGTGGCGCTTGGCTGCCTGGCCCTGTTCACCGGGGCGCTCGTGCTGCAGTTGAAATACAAGTTGGGTCTGGGCGAGGAGGATACCGAGTCCACCACGGAGAAGCTGGCCATCAGCCTGATCCCCGCGCTGGAGACACGATGGCTGTGGGTGGTGAAGGCGCTGGAATTTCTGGGATCCACCGTCATTCCACTAAACGCCGCCGAGACTCAGGCAAAGGCGGAAAACTCCGCGATGGCCAGCCAGCTAAGAGACATCAGTGCAAGATTGACATCCGCTGAAAGCAAGGTCAAGGAATTGACCGCTTCAATCAAGAATAACACCCTTTGGATGGGTTCATGTGAATTGGATTTAATTCCAATGCATCGGGAACGTGTTGCCAGTGCGAAAAGCCAACTGATAATTGAGACTGAAAATATCAAGGTGCTAACCCAGAAGAAGGCAGAACTTGAAGCGCAATACGCCAAAACCTCGGCCAAAGTTATCGAATCAGTGATAAAAAAGTCTGCCGGATTTTCCGCAGCCGGACTAATTCCTTAAACCAGAAATTCCCCGGAGGGGCCCAGCGTGCCTAACTTGAGCGCCAGCGGATTCGCCGAGATCCTGACTTACTCGCAGTTTCTTGTCACCGCCACGGACGGATACATGAGCCTGATGGCCGAGGGGGACCTGGCCTCCATCGACATCCAGGCGGGCGGGGTCAACATCAACACCGGCGGGGCCTACCTGCAGGTGCTGAACTCAGAAACTGGCGGTTCCATCATCCACTCCGCGACGGGTGAATCCGCCTGCATCAGCCTGGAAACCCCCACCGATGCGGCGGGATCCAGCGTGTTGGTAACACCCACGGGAATTGCCCTGACCTTTGGGCTGCCAGAGACCCTGGCCTCGGTTGGCCTCACCGGCACCGGCCTCACTCTTTCGGTGGGCCCGCCGGAAACCGGGGCCCTGATCCAGATGACGGCGGAATCGATCCTGCTAAAAGTGGGCGAGACCCAGTTCGCCCTCACGCCGGCAGGAATCGTGTCGAAGGCGCCGCTGATCGAGTCATCCTGTGAGGAAACCAAGGTCAGCATGGGTCCCCAAGGGATCAATGAGTCGGTTGCGGAAGTCTGCCGGTCGATCACCGCTGAGGGTCACGCCTTGTCTGCCGCCGAGGTGGCCATGAGCGTGGGTGTGACCGGTGTCACCGCCACCGGGCCGACCAGCTCGGGCGAGTTCGAGGCGGCCGCCGAGGTGAGTGCCGCCACGCTGACCCACGCCGCGGAAACCGTGTCTTCCCAAGAATCCCCGGTGACCAACATCAACTGACGGAAAGCCATAGTTTTTTTTGCGGAGTGCCACCGTGGAATTGAATTCCTCCCAAATGCTCGGGCCCTTTTTGGAGGCGGTGGCCCAAGTACAGGAGGAGGCGAAAAAAGCCGCCAAACTGCCCCTCGCGTCCGGCCAAAGGGAGGCGCTGGAGGCGTTGTCCTCCGAATTGCGCTCCCATCGGGAACGATTTGAAGCGTTTGCCCCGTCCTTCATTGAGATGGCTGGACGGCAAATGGATGAAAACCGAAAACAAGTGGAGGTGCTGCTTCGCCGCAAGGACGAATTGCTGTTGTCGATGGATAGCCTGGCGCGCCAGGCAGACGAGGCGATTGCCCTGGCTGACCGAAAAATGGACGAGGCTTCAAAAAAACCGTCCTTGACGGTGCCAAGGCCCAAGCAAATGCTGCCGGAAAAAGCAGTTCCCCTGGAATTGTCAGCGGGCGATGTGTTGCGCGACTTCCTGGCCTCCACCCCGGCCGCAACGTCGCCCCCCAACCGCCAGCCCAAGCGGATCGGCAACATCTGGGAAGACTGGGCCCAGTGGCAAGCACCCTCAGAAACCCCGTCCAGCGAGGAGTTTCCCGAGGAGGAAGGGAACCGGCCCCCGGGCTGAACCGGGCTGTGCCACGCCGGATGAGTTGTGTTCACTCCACTAAAATCAATTCGCCAAAATTTTTAGTCTTTTGCTCGCATCGGTAGACAAAAACGCAGCGGGGTGGCCCGCATGTTTTTTGAATCAGAATTTGATCCATTTCCGCGCCAGCGGACCGGGCGCTGCCGTACCCGGCCGACACAAGGTAGCCAATTGGCCGGCCTGGCCAACACACCGTCACTTGCCTGTCTGGTTTGCAAGAATCCTTACATTCGCGTCGATCTTGAACGGGATAATGGATTCCAATGGGTTGCCCGCGGGAATGGCGTGGCTGTACAGGTACAGTCAATCCGGCTGCTTGTCCCCGGGGGCGTCGGCCTGTTTGCGATAGGCCGGACTTGGGATTTTAGTCTCGCCGGGGAAGTTCTGCGGGCTGGCCCAATCGATGATCGACTGCGTCCAGTTTTTCACCGAACCATGGGTGTAGATCAGCATGAATACCCGGCCGTTCCGCGCCCGGTTGACCGCGGTGGCCCCCAGGTTGATCGTTTGGAAACGAACCCCGAATGCCAACAACCAAACGATTTGTACTTGTGCGGCCAATTCGCAGCGGAGAGTATGACTACAAGATACCGTCCGCCTCTTTCCTGGAATGAAATCCCATGCGCGCGCTTTGGATGGTTTTGGGGCTCTGCCTTGCGCCGGCGATCAGCCGCGCGGATGTGGTGGTGTTTGAGCAAACGCAGACAAATTCAGCTTACCTTTTAGATTCATTTGCGGAAAAATACGGGCAGGCCTTTACCAACACCGCTGGAACAGTTGCCGTCTCCAGTGTCAATTTTTTCCTCAAGAAAACAGGAACAGTCACAGGAGATCTATTAGTTAAAGTTTACGCAAGCGCAAACGGTTCAGGCAATTACACCCCAAACACAGCAAGCGAATTGGCTTCCTCAAACATTTTTAATGCCGCCACTATCACCACTTCTGAAAGTCAAATATCATTCACCGGTTTTTCCCCCACCTCGACATTGACCTCTGGCCAAACTTTTTTTGCCGTCCTGGATACCTCCAACCTGACATCCACTTTGGATGCTTCCAATTACATTGAGGTTTTTATCAATGGTCCGGGCTCCCCAACCCTGAACGCCGCATCCCAACAAGGCTTGAGTGCGTGGGTTGCCGAGGCCTACCAAATCAAAGGCTCCGTTGTCATGGTTCCCGAACCCGGCACGCTGCTGCTCGGCGGCATCGCCGCGGCTTGTGGGGGTGGCGGTGCCTGGTGGCGGCGCAGGCTTCAAAAGGCCAACCAGCCGGCGGCAACCAAAACCGCAGCCTGATGATCCACATCCCCCCCTCAACAAAGCACTGCCCCGCAGGGCAGGCCTTTGTTATCGGCACAAGGCCGACGGCTTGACACACCTGCGCGCATTTGTTTTTTCGGGCTTGCCGGTGAAAAATATGCGGGCTGAACCATCGCTGGTCAAACGAACGCAAGTTTTCAACCAATCTTTGGTGCAGGCGAGTTCGTTGGCAAACCACCAGGTGCGTCGGTGGCGATGCCGGTGGTGGGGTGCAGGTTTCGATCGGTTACAGGCCGGACCCCAACCGCAGCTCTTTGACGGGGCTGCTTCCGGCGAAGTTGGTGGCGGTCACCGTGAAGCGGACCTGGTCCTTTTTGGGATCGATGCCGCTGAAGACGAAAGAATTGCCGGTGGTGGTAATCGTTTGGCTGGTGTTGTCGCCCTTCCAGACTGTGGCCTTGTAGTAGCAGACCGGCGTGCCGCCGTTAAACTCGGGCGCCTTGACCGTCAGTGTCACGCGGCCTTTTTCACGGTCGTAATGGCTTATTGAGGCGTCCGGGGCATTCGGGTTGGTCCAGAGCTGCTGGAGAGTGTCGCCGTTGGTGTTGACCCAGATCGAACCATCCGGGCCGGTCGCCATGGCGCGGGCACCTCGTATTCCCCGGATTGCATCACCCTTCACCTTCCAATTTCCTCCCTCGTTCACGATGTGCTGGTAGGTATGCAAGGCACTGCTACCAACCCATACCGACCCATCCAGCGCGGCAGTCATATACGGCCGGGCGTCCACTGATATGGCCCCACCTTCCACCGCCCATGTGTCTTTGTCTTTGTCTTTCACAATGCGCTGGACGGTGCTAGCCTCTCCACTTGCCACCCAGATTGCCCCGTCCGGGGCGGTTGACAAGACCCAAGGGGATTTACCCACGGGGATGGCGGGCCCCTTCACACGCCAAGTCCCATTCTCGTTCACGATGCGCTGGACGGTGCCGGAATCCTTGCTGGCGACCCAGATCGACCCATCCAGGCCGGTGGCCAATGCCGATGGGGATTTGTTGACATTGATGTATTCGGGCCTAACCTTCCATTTCCCACCCTCGTTCACAATGCGCTGGAGGGTGTTCTCCCAGGCGCTGGCAACCCAAATGGTGCCATCCTTGCCGGTTGTCAGCGCGACAGGCTGAATATAAACCGGGATCGACTCGACAAGGCTCCATGCCCCGTCGTTACCCCTGGCGATTCTTCGGACAAAGCCAGACTTGATATCGCACGCGACCCAGATCGACCCATCCGGACCGGTGGCCATGGATGTTATCATGCCATCCACATCAATTTTGGCCCCTTGCGTTTGCCAAATACCGCCTTGGTTCTCTATCCTTTGGAGGTACCCCTTTTTATTATCGTTGATGGCGACCCAAATGTCCCCATCGGCGACAACCATCGGCCCTTCTTTATAGCTCGGAATCAGCCCCACACGCGGGGCCCCAAACTCAACCCTTGCCTCCGGCCCGCCTCCCCCCGGCTTGTTCGGCACCACGGTGAATGTGACCTTGTCCGTAGGGCTCAGGTTACTGAAATCAATCGCGTTGCCCCTTTCAAGCTTGCTGTCGGGCTTCCCGGTCGCCTTGATGGTGTAGCTCGTCGCCCCCGCCAAAGGCGACCAACTCAAGTTGACCTTGCCTGTGTCCACTGGCGTCACTTTCAGGTTCTTCACTACCCAGGGCTCCTGGGCGCCAGGCTGGCCCGCCAGCGCCATCGGCCTGGCCAGGTTCCGGCCTCCCTCCGGCGAACCTGCCACCCTGGCCAGCACCGTCGCCAAACCGCCCGCTGGCTCGCCCGCCGATCGCACCAGCACACCGGCCCAATCTCCCAGCTCGGCGTCCGTTCCCTGGCGGCCCAGCAACCGCTGGTAGGCGTTTTCAGCCACCTGCCTGCCGCGCTCAACGCTGGTCAAAAAACCGTAGGCCACCTCGGTGCGCGTCGCGCCACCGGCCAGGGCCGCCTGATGCGCCTCCAGCCCGGGCGTGTCGGCCTCACGCTCCAGAACATCCCTGTACAGGCCACGCACAAACTGCGTGTTTTCGGATCCCTGCCGGGCGAAATACTCCTCCGACCCGAGGATGGCGGCATCCACCCGCTCCTGGCTCACCCCCCGCCGCAACGCCCCAGCATGCGCGGCCAGCCCCGCCGGATCCGGCTCGCGGTCCAGGTACCACTGGTACGATTCCGTCGCCAACCGCCCGGTGTATTCCGGCGAATGCACAAGCCTTTCCGCCATCTGCCCCACACTGATGCGGCGCGACTCCAGCGCCCTACTCCACGCTGAAAGGGCTGGAGCCTCCGGCAAACGCTCCAGCAAGATCCGGTACAGGTTGGTCACCTGGTTGTCGGTGTAGGCAGACGGGGTCAGCCTATTTTCCAGCGCTTCCAGCACCAAAACCCGCCTGTCAGCCTTTCCATCAGAATGGTGGCGGGCAAGCAGGTTTTTGGCTTTTGAAAATCGGTTCAGCCATTCCAAAATTCCACGCATGGCAACACCTTAAAAAAATCAGCAAATAATAAACAAACAATTAATTTTTATAGCAATATAAAACCATATGCAAACTGCCCTGATCTTCAGAAACCAGTTGCGCTATTATTGCCAACCAGATTGGAGTTATCAATTGGCAAAGCTGGGTAAGGGTTGTTTTCTTGGCCATAAAAAACCGGTTGCGCAGCTTGGGGCTCGGAATATTTCTTCCCAAGGCGTTTGCGCTTCTCGGACCGCCCACTCCCGGCCCAATCAGGCAGACCGCTGAGAGCGAAACAGTCCGACTGATGGGTGATTCGGATGTTTTCCCCGGCCCGGCAAGAGGTGGCATTGGTTTGGCTGGGGCTGGCCAAAGCCGGACTCCATCCTGACCGGTGCAAACCGGTTGCCCCCACAAGGCAACCCGGGCAAAAACGGATCCTTGCAAAGGCTGCTTGAACAGTTAACCTCATCAAAAGGCCCGCGAGGAGCATACGTTGGTCGACTTCTCACAAAACAACTCGCCCCTGCAGATCACGCTGCCGCTGCCGCCCGACACGCTGCTGGCCACCCGGTTGACCGGTTGGGAGGAGTTGGGCAAGGGCTACTGTTTCACCGTGGGGGCGCTGGCGAAGAAGGGCACCCCCATTCCCTTCGGCCTGCTGCTGGGCCAGCCGGGCACGGTGCAGGCAAAGGTAGCGGGCGGTGTGGACCGGTTTTTTTCCGGCGTCATCTGGTCGATGCGCAAGGAGCGCGCCGACAACGACTTCGACTACTACACCGTGGTGTTGCGACCGGAGCTCGATCGCCTGGGCCACACCAAGCGGACCCGGCTGTTCCAGGACATGTCCGCCCTGGACATCATCAACAAGCTGCTGGGGCCGGTGGGCGGCTCGCAGAACCTGATCACCCGCCTGGTACCGCCGCGCGCCTATTGCGCGCAGTACCGCGAGACCGACCTGGAATTCTTTTTGCGACTGTGCTCCGAGGAGGGGATCACCTTCTACTGGCTGCACCTGCCGCTGGTCTCCACGCTGGTGCTGACCGACAACACCAAACTGACCGTGCCGGCGATGACGATCCCGTTCGACCCGTTGGGTGGTGGCACCAAGAACGATGGCGCCCGCTTCACGGCCTGGGGTTTCAACCAGGAGTTATGTCCCACCCAGGTGGAGGTCCGCGACAGCCACTTCCAGTTGGCTGGCATGCCCCTGTCGGGCAAGGCGGGTGCCCCGTCGGTGCTGTTCGGCGGCGGGCAGCCGCTGCGCTTTCCCGATGCGCCCGGCCCGTGGGAGGAAGACAACCACTCACAGGCTCGTTTCATCGACGGGGTGGCAGCTTCAGGATTGCCCTCGCTCATTCCCCCCATCGCGGGGGTGCTCGACGAGATGCAACGCTCGGCCGCAGGGCGCCTGGCGGAGGGGGCGGTGGGCCAATGCGTGCGGTCGCAAGGTTCGGGCTACTGCCCGCTGGTGGCCCCCGGCCTGGGATTCATCCTCACCGAATGTGGCGACCAGAACGGCCCGTATGTGGCCACACGGGTGGAGCACCGCGTGGAGATGCAAGGGCGCTATTACGCGGGCGAAGAGAGCGCGTTGGCACTGGAGACGCGGGTGGAAGCGGCGCCGCAGATGGTGGCGCAGGCACCTTGGCCCCCCATCCCCAAGCCGAATGTGGGTGGCGTTCACACCGCAGAGGTGTTGGGCGGCCTGCCGGGCCAGGAGATGAACTTGGACCAGTACGGCCGGGTGCGCGTGCAATTCCCGTGGGACCGCGACGATGGATCAGCGGGGACCTGGGTGCGCGTGGCTCAAATCTGGGCCGGCAACGGCTGGGGAGCCATGTTCTGGCCGCGGGTGGGTCATGAAGTGGTGGTGATTTTTGAAGGGGGCGACCCGGATCGGCCCCTGATTGTGGGCAGCGTTTACAACTCCAAAAACATGCCGCCCTACAAACTGCCGATACACTGCTATGCCAATGGCATCAAAAGTTGCAGCAAGGACGGCAACCCGCAGGACAACTTCAGCCACATTGTTTTCCAGGACGCCGGGAACCCACCGGTACTGTCGATCCATTCCGAAGGCTGGATAGTCAACACCCAGGAAAAGGATTCGGTTCAAATCCGGCCCAAACTCGATGTCAACATCACGGGGTGAGTCTTGTTTGATTTATTAACATGGGGTGCTGAAGCTCTCTGGCACCACGCATTCGAAAGCCAAGGCTTCAACGTCCGTACTGGCGAGCGTGAAAAATGGTATAACTCCAAGTACGATATCGTATTTGGAGATACGGCAAACTCGGTCATCGGTTTTGGTCGACAGGCCTTTGTGCTGGGCCCGGATATTAAAAGCGTCATTGACTGGACGACATTGATTGATTGGGGCGCTGAGGGGATAAAGCACAAGCAAAAAATCAGCGGCCAAAAATGGACAGACGGGTTTTTCGCGGTCTTATTCGGTCAGGGAGGCTCTACTGACTTCATTTTAGGCAACAAAAACCTTTTCAATTACGGCCTTCAAGATTTCAACTTCACCCGCAAGCACGAACCCGCTTTGAAAATCGACTACAGTGGCAAAAAAGTGGATGGTAAGCAAGCGAAGGGCCTAAAAATTGTTATGGGATTGATTGCCACTTACGTTGTCGCACAAATCGGATTTATCCTGTCTATCCGATTGTTGTACATGGGACTTGGCGTAGACACAAAAAATGAAATTGAAACAGCAGCAAGAAAAGCCCTGGCTGGCCACCTGATTGAAGGCCAAAAAAATCTCGGCATCAGGTTGATGGCAGGATTAAAGCTTGCTGAAGTCTTATGGTTTTTGCACGATGAAGTTTACAAAGAAAAAAATCATTTCAAAAAAATTGTTGCTAAAATCGAAAAAAATGCCCTAGAAGCAGTTGATCTTGCTCAGGGCGATTTACGGCTTTCGGAAAACTCTAGAAACTCATTTGTCCTAATTCCTGTTAGAAAACAATTCGAGCAATTATTAAAAGACGAAAGCGATGATCTTTTAGAAGAAAGCAAGAAAACTGGTAAGAATGTAGGCCAGCTACTATCTTTACCTAGTGATGACTCAAAGGAAGGTCAGCAAGATAGCAGAGAAATAGTTCGTTCAAACGCACCCGTATCAACAATAAATCCAAGCTACTTTGAATGGGGAGCTGGAGAATCGTTTAAATTTAATGTCAATCCAAAGATTTATGCAGGAGATCAAACTGCAGAATTTGACAGCGCATTTCTCCATAATCCAGATAAATTTCATTTCATGATCCAAGAGGACCAAGGAAAAGGCGGCCCTTCTACAGATTGCGAGTTGATACTGAAAAATGATGGCTTTTCACTCGACTATGAAGATCCAAAACGGATCACGTTCAGGAACGGGAGTAAGGGTGATAACCCATTACGAAGTCGATTCGCTTTGACGCCGGGAGCCATTGCCCTGGATTGTGGAAAAGATGCAGGCGGTCCCAGTCTGGAAATTAATACCTCGAAGAACGGCGATACCTCCCGCATTGTTCTAAGCACAAATATTCGGCCAGGATTAAAAAATAATAATTTGGAAAAAACTTTTAATACGTCGTTTTTTATGGATAAAAATGACATCGGCCTTTATGGGGGCCCTGTGGACGATGTTCAAAATTTAACGAAAGCCGCCACCGGGGTTATCCAAGTAAAATCTGATTCTGTTGTCATCAATTTCCACGGCAGCAAAATTGTGCTTGACCAAAACGGAATCAGCTTGGAAACTGATAAAAAAATATCCTTCAAAGGGAAAGAAGGGATAGACCTTATTTCCGGCAACAGTTCAATCAAGCTCAATGACAACGAGGCAAAAATTGCGTCTGGCTCAAACTCGATTTCCATCGCTATGCAAGAAATCAAGGCGGAAGGAACAGCCATCAATTTCAAAGCCGATGCCACCTTCAAGGCAGAATGCACCCTTCTGGAACTCATTTGCAAGGCATTAAAAACTTCTAAAGCCGCATTATATCAAAATAAACAATAATCGCCCTAGCATCTCGCGGAAATCACCCAATGCTTCTGAACGAATATGCTCGCGCGATATCCGAGAATGCCCGCAAGATCTCGGTGGATACCGGCCCATTGGTGGAAACCATGGATCTGCTGGCGAGCTCCATGGAAAAGATCATCAGCGATTTTTCCGAGCCCGGACTTGGCGAGCCGTTGGGTCAAATCCTTGAGGAGATCAAGAAACAGCGTGAGCTTCTTGCAAACGAATTGCCCAAGGAAATGGAAGAGGTCAAGCAGTCCATTGTGAATTCGGCCGATGAGATAGCTGATAGCCTGCGAGAAACGCAAAGCATTCACGACAAGGGGATGGAGGAACTGCGGCGGCTGGATGAGGAACTGGCCCTGCGCCAACAGCAACCGCCTGAACCGGAATTCATGCCCCCGCCCATCGAACCCGCCGCCGCACCCGAGCCGGACTTTAGCCCGGGGGATGCCCTCCTCGAAGGATTGTTGGGGTTGTCGAAACTGCCCCCCCCGGTCAACCAGTCCCCCCGCACCTCCGGCAACATCTGGGAAAACTGGAAAAAACCCGGGGAGTGAAACCCCCTTCGGCATCAGGCATCCTGCCTGCCGGCAAACCATTCCACCTGGTCGGCGACCGCCGTCAGGAAGGTGCCGGCATGGGATGCCGCCGGCACCTCAATGAACTGCGCCTTGCCCGGATTAAAGACATCCTGGAATTGGACGGGCAGCCGGGTCACCGAAAGCGGGAAATCCTGGTTCTGCGTGCCGCCATAGGCCCGGAACGGCGTC
>Ga0255175_1000795_pt1 | contig 11063 bp, 13 predicted proteins | sample Atl_Atl_RepC_8d_FD_183628 | JGI IMG/M metagenome (GOLD analysis project Ga0255175, IMG submission 183628) | Freshwater microbial communities from Altamaha River, Georgia, United States - Atl_Atl_RepC_8d | ecosystem: Environmental > Aquatic > Freshwater > River | place: USA: Georgia | collected...
TGAGGCGGTGGTGGGCGCCATCTTCCACTTCTATAACAAGACCAGCGAGGCGCTCGCGATGGAAAATGTGCGGCGTTGGCTGGCGCTGATTCAAGTTTACGACGAACACAAAGACTACATTGTCAATAACAAAACGTATTGTGTAAGGTACATTGATGTAGTATAGACGAAACATTTGATGATTTATTCAATCAACAACACGCAAGTACAATTCTCTTAGAAATACAAATTTTTATTTCCAAAAGAAATTCAACTTCATATATGCAATCATTACCCGATAATGATTGTTGTTCATAACTTCTTATGTCATGCCGCTGCAAATCGTCTCCCACTTCGGCTTGTGCTCGCAGACCAGCAGCTTGTAGTAGCTCAACGTCGGCGTCGCCAGCCCACAGCCCGCGCACTTCATCAACTCGCTGTCCTTGCGCACCAACGCGCCCCGCGTCGTCAGCATGTCGCACAGCACCTTCACCTCCGCCACGTCCTCGTAATCCTTGCTGAAGGTCAACACCGGACCCTTCGCGATGTGCAGCATGGAGCAGTACAGCAGCCAGTTCTTGCGGATAGACGCCTCGTACACCGGGCACACGTCGTCAAAAGTCTCCACCAGCAATCCGGGGTACTTCTCGGAGTACACCGAAATCACGTCGCGCAAGGTCTGCGCGGTCAGCACGCGCTTATTAAACTCTTCTTGGTCCATACGCTCGCGCCGCGGTCTTTAGACGTGCGGCGGCTATCCGTAGGTGGGGTCGGTGGTGGGCGCGAACCTCGTGCGGTTCATGCGGCGCGACTGGAGGTGCATGAGGTCTTCGCGCGTCTCCGTGGTCTGCTCGAGGAAGCTCAGCCCGCCCTCGTACGTCCGCCCCTTCGTGCGCAGGCAGTCCGCGACCTTGAGCGGCTGGCGGTCGTACTCCAGCCACACGTCGTCGACGGGCGTGCGGTGGACGTAGCCAACGACCTGCGCGGCGTTCGCAAACACGGGCGCGTACAGCACGTCCCTGAAGTTGTTGTCCACGTAGTACATGATCTGACCGCTCTTGACGTCGGCGTAGTCGGCGTACTGTCCGCGGTAGTTCCGAATACGGGGGTCGCTGTATATCAGCGCGGGGCCGATGGCGTCGTCCGTCGGCGGGCGGTCAAGATACAAGACCTGCCCGTTGTGCATGTTCGAAATCAGGCGCGGGTCGACGCTCACGTACCCCTCGCGGCCGCAGGGCGTCGCGCTCTTCTTGAAGTCCGTGGCGACGTTGTCCAGGTACACCGCGGGGTTGAAGATCGTGAAGTCCGGCTGCACGTTCGCCGCCGGCGGCTCCACCTTGTTCTGGAAGACCAGGTTGTTCCGGCACTTCAGAAAGCCGCAGTGTAGGCAATTCGTTCCGTTAGGGACAGCTCGGTCGTTGTCTGAAAGTTGTACATATGAACAATCGCAGTTTGACATTATATTTATTATAACTATAAGTTAGATTTAGTAGCTTCACGGAAAAACTAATTTTTGTTTTACAGCTTTAATGAGCCATCCACCCACCACTCTTTGCCTCCGTCTGCGTATTCAACCGCGGGTCCGTCCATGCGGTGCCGCTGCCCGTTTACCCACCACTCTTTGCCTCCGTCTGCCCATTCAACCGCGGGCCCGTCTGCGCGATGGCGCCGTCCGTTCAACCACCACGTTTTGCTTCCATCTGCCCATTCGCAAGCGGGTCCGTCTACGCGATGGCACTTACCATTCACCCACCACTCTTTGCCTCCGTCTGCGTATGCAACCGCGGATCCGTCCGTGCGATGTAGCTTTCCATCCACCCACCACTCTTTGCCTCCGTTTGCGTGTTCAATCGCGGGTCCGTCCGTGCGATGTAGCTTTCCATTCACAAACCACTCTTTGCCTCCGTCTGCGTATTCAATCGCGGGTCCGTCCGCGCGATGACGCTCTCCATTTACCCACCACTTCTTGTTTCCGTTTGCGTATGCAACCGCGGGCCCGTCCGTGCGATGTAGCTTTCCATCCACCCACCAATGTTCGCCTCCGTCTGCGTATTCAACCGCGGGTCCGTCGGCGCGGTGGCGCTTCCCGTTCAGCCACCATTCCTTGACTCCGCTTGCGTATTCAACCGCGGGTCCGTCCGTACGATGCAGCCGCCCCTCTAAAAACCAACACTTATCTATCAGTCCATTTAACGGCTTGACCACACGAATATGGTTTGTGCAACACTTATCATCCGCGCTATCAACGTCCCCAAGCGCCTCAACTTCACAATATATAGTGTCATTTCCATAATAGTAATTGAACACATCATGTAGATGATGACAGAAGTGAAAACCTCTTTCACACACACCTATTGATCCGTCCAGTTTATATTCGCTGCCGATTTTGAACTCAAAATCCCGACAAACAAGTTTGTCGTCCGTGAACTGGAAACCTTTATAGCCAACAGGGCGCCCGTCCACGTTCTTGACGATACAATGTTCAATGTTAAGAGTCATACATTGCGAACTTTTGACGCCAAAAGTCGTTTTTTTGTAAATACAAGCGCGCTTTATAGGTCCGTGTTATTAAAAGTGGAATTTTTCACCGCCGCGTGGGTTATATATACAAGTCGGTATTGCTTCTCGTAAATCGCATTTTTGTAAAGTATATAATAAATGAACAATGATTTTGCTCAATACAGGTATAGATACAAAGGCAGCGGCGGCTCCTCGCTTATGTCAAAAATCAAGAACCGGTTTCCAACTCGTGGCCTAATGGAAGCCATATCGCTCTATGAGTTTGTGGCGACCGTTGGGCTGGCGTTTCTCGCCGCAAGTGGGTTGAACCTCTACGCCGCGATGCTGCTGGTGTTCCTCGTCGGAAAGCAGATTCCCGAGCGCATCCTGAAGGACCTGGTGTTCAAGAAGCAGCCGCTGAACACTCGCCCGACAGGCGCGATGGACTGCAACCTGATCAACCGCGGCGGCGACGCCACCTCGAAGCCCGGCTTTCCCTCCGGACACACGACGACCGCATCGTTCCTCTTCTTCATCCAGATATTCCAGTTCATCAACACGAACAAGAACGGCGGGCTGCTGACGCTCTCGGGTATCTTCGCGGTGCTGGTGCCCTTCGCGCGCGTCGCGCTCCGCTGCCACACTCTGCCGCAGGTCATGGGCGGCTTCATCCTGGGCTGCCTGCTGGCGCTGCTCTTCCTGGTCCTTGAGAACAACGTATTCATCAACATTCCGCGCTACGTCGAGGACAAGAAGAAATTCTACGCGCTCTTCAACGTATAATAAATGTGGAGATACTTACTGGTAATAGCGCTGTTTGCGCTGTTCTTCTGGGCGAACGCGCGCCCGATCGCCCTCACGTTCGGCACCCCCGCATCGTTCATCGGCAACTACCTCGCGCCCAAGACGACCGACAAGAAGGTGGTCGTGTCGCTCGCGGTGGCGTCGGAGGAGGACCTGCGAAGGCTGCCCTGGGCGCTCAACGCCATCTTTGACCAAACCGCGCGCGTCGACGGCGTGGACATCAACGTCGCCCCCGAGCTCTACGAGCAGGTCAAGAGCGCCTATAAGGACGTCGCGAGCGTCTACCGCGCCTCGCCGACGCTGTACGACGCCGTGCTGCTGCGCATCGTGCCCACCCTCTACAGGCAGACCAGTGCCAACACCCTGATCCTCGCCCTCGCCCTCGACATCTTCGATAAGGACCTCGTGGCACGCACCATCGATGAGTGCGCGCGCGGAGTCTGCGTGTCGGTCAACAACAACGCCGTCGTGGCGCTCAACACCTCCGACGTGGACGGCGCCGCTTTCTTGCGCGGCGACTTCTTGTCGCTTTTGAAATAACATAAATTGATTAGTCTGGATTTGCGAACTTCAAGTATTTGAAAAGAACTATGTAGATGGTATTAAATGGACATGATGTTTAATCTAAACATCATTTGCATGCCACATTGAACTTCGTGAGGTATAACGATTACATAATCGTCAGCTGTACTCCGCCAGGCAGCGCCGGAACATGTCTTCGCCCTCTTCGAGCGACACCTTGTGCACATAGTCCCAGAGCACGTCCAGCTTGTTTATGGAATGCAGGGAGCATCGCTCGCCCGCCGTGCGCACCCTGAACGTGCACTCTTTGACCACACAGGTCCGCAGATTACAGGAGCGGCAGGTGCTGAAGCCGTTGGAGACCGAATTCGCACACTCGGCGGTGCTGCATTTCCTGAAAGTGTACTTCTTGTAGCACTCAAGGCAATGCGAGCGGACGCCGTATATCGGTCTGCTGCACCTGTGGCACTTCGTGCCCTGTCGCCGAAAGCACTCACCGCACCTATCGTAGCCGCTCGTCGCGGCGCCACACTCTACACACACATTAACTAAAGTCATATTTATTTCTATTGTGCTTTAAATCTTAACCGCCGTTGTGTTCTTTGAATGAGTTAGAAATTATACTATTGAGTTACAAAGTGCAGCCGAGTACCTTGAGACGAAATGGTAAATACAAGCGCGCTTGTATTTATGCAAAAAACGAATTCTAGCATCAAAAAGTCCTGATGTATGACTCTGAAAAGTAAGCAATGTAGCGGCAAGAACGCGGACGGACGCCGGTGCGCGCGGCGCAGCAACGTTGGTTATAAAGGTTTTCTGCTTCTCGATGGAAAACTTGTTTGTCGGGGTTTTGAGTTTGAGATCGGTGGCGAATACAAACTGGACGAACCTATTATGTTGTGTAAAACGGGTTTTCACTATTGTAATATTTTACAGGATGTGTTCAAATACTATTATGGAAATGACATGATATATTGCGAAGTTGAGGCGCTTGGAGACGTTGATAGCGCGGATGATAAGTGCTGCACAAATCATATTCGCGTGCTCAAGCCGTTGAATGGCGTAATAGGTAAGTGTTGGTTTATGGAGGGTCAGCTCCATCGCGCGGACGGACCCGCGGTTGAACATGTGAGAGGAGACAAAGAGTGGTGGCTGAACGGGCGGCGCCATCGCGCGGACGGACCCGCGGTTGAATTCGCAGACGGAGGCAAATCATGGTGGTTGAATGGTCAGTTCCATCGCGTGGATGGACCCGCGGTTGAATACGCAAATGGAGATAAATATTGGTATATGAATGGTCAGCCCCATCGCACGGACGGACCTGCAATTGAATGTGCAAACGGAGATAAATCGTGGTGGTTTAATGGAAAGCTCCACCGCACGGACGGACCCGCAGTTGAAAGTGCAAACGGAGATAAATCGTGGTGGCTTAATGGGATAAATTCGCATATGAACCATGCATTATAGAATAGATGTTAGCTTAACTTTCAATATAGCATCATGTTAGTTTTTGTAGATTAATTCACAGCACGGTCCGCATTGTTTAGCATTGTCGTCGCCCGCCAGTGTCGCTTCGAATATGCGGCAACGCTGAAAGCCCGCGTCGCGCTGAATGAGGGCAAGCACTTCCCAGCACGTAAGCGCGTCGGTGTCGCCCTGTGCAGCGGCGGCGATTTGTCCGATGCGCCCCGTGTGCGGTTCGTGCGACACACGATAGGACGACTTCGCGTTGAGACAGACGCCGATGGGGCGCAACACGTCGTCCGCTGGGCAGTCGTCGTGTCTTGAGTAAAGGTTCAGTTTTACGAAGCGTTGGTTAATCATAGCCTTCTTACATTTACTTTAGATAGGATAAATGAGTTTCAGAGTAATCAACATAGAGACGCAGAGCGCGACAAACCGCAGCCTCTACGACTTGATTATTACGGCAGAGAGTGCGCAACTAAAGAGCGTGTCCAGTGTGAACGACGAGGCGCCCTTAATCTTGAACGGCGGCGGAACGATCCCCAACTTCGTTTCCAAGGTCGTGCACAACAACAACTTCGTCACGTACATAAACGGCGACACGAACGGCGTAATCGGCTTCGCGCCGTTGATCAGCGGCACGTTTGCGGTCGCCTTGACCTGCTCGCTGTCCATCACGGATCTCGGCGACCCGACGACCTTAACGTTTCGCATCTATAGTCAAAACTCGTCGCCAAACGTCATCGAGCAAACGCTGACATTCACCGAGAACGAAAGCACCACACTCCGCATGAACGGCACAATCGCCAACGACGGACTTTCGGCTGCAGACTATATCAACCTCCTGATTGAGTTCCAAGGCGTCGCCACGCTCACCATCACCGACGCGTTTCTGGAGTTCCGCAGTATCAGCGGCTAATCATTATCATGTAACAATGATTATAAATACAAGTTTTTGAAGATTTTAAAAACCGAAAAACGAAAATAAACCTTTCTTGCGAGATGAACGTTTGGAACGACGTGATTTAGAACGTTTGGAACGACGTGATTTAGAACGTTTGGAACGGCGTGCAGAACGTTTGGAACGGCGCGATTTAGAACGTGATTTAGAACGTGATTTAGAACGTGATTTAGAACGTGATTTAGAACGTGATTTAGAACGACTCATAATCTTGGCAAAATTTGAACGCTTCAGAACTTTAATACCTTCAATTCGTGTTCCTGTATTATATTTATAGTAAACCTTGTAAGGATCACCCTTAACCAAATTACCGTCTACCTTAACTTTCTCAATCATTAAGTAAAAGTTTCCATCTTCATCCTTGGCATAAGGGTAAGGTACATCCGCGTTTCCAATCGGAGACTTAAAACTTACAATAGGAGCGTCGGGTCTGAACGTGTAAATCTCGTTCTGTAAGTAGACGTACTTATTACCCGATAAGTGAGCTAATATTGTACTACCACTATTGCTGATAAAAACCTTCTTTACCTTAAAAACTTTCCAAGGTTCATCCGAATAAGTATAGGGAGGTTGATCTGAAATTGATCTATAGACTGAAACTGTCTTTCCAGATACAACAACTTTTAATGGACGATCTCCATTATCATGTGTATAATACGTGGGCATTTATTATAACATATTTTTCCGCCGAACAAACGATATTGACCTAGACGCGGAGAATTAACATTAAACATACACAGGGCGATAACTATAACAAAGTTATAGTTAATATTACAAATTGTCGTTCTTTTTTTAAATTTTGTATCAGTTAACAGCCTCACTTGTTGAGTCCAAGAATGGTCTCTTGGATCTGCAGCGCCTTGTCGCGCTTCTCCAGTATCTGGCTCACGTAGTGATTGTAGGCGTTGATGACAGGCAAGTAGCCGCTCGCGTAGCGGTCGTACTCTCTGAATCGCACCGAGTTATTACATAAGACCTCGCACGCGGGCACGGCGACGTTTCCGGCGGCGCTGAAGGGGTCGGTAAACTTGTCGTTGCTGGTTCGCAGGCGCGTTTGCGCCGTCCAGTTTTTCATTCTCATATACATTTATTATACGAAGTCTGGAACTCACGATACGTCCATCGCGGTCAAGCGCGAAACAGCGCCTCAAAGTCGTCCGCCAAGCGCTGCATCGTCTGTTCGCGCGCCCACAAGTACGCGCGCTCCACGAGCTCAATCTTGATCTGCGGCTTCTCCAGCACGAAGAACAGCTTGTCCAGCATCTGCTGCTCGTCCAGGGGATGCGGCACCTTGACGCCCCGGTTGCCTATCGTTTCGCCCAGTCCCGCCAAATCTACGGAGACCACCAACGCGCGCGCCATCATCGCTTCCAGCGCCGTTATACAATACGTCTCCTTGAAATGAGTGGGGTACATCCAGACGTCGGACTTGAGGAACTCCACCGCGAGCTCTTCCTGCGACACGCGGTCGGACACGGACGCCCACGCCGCCGTCCGCAGGGTCTCCAGCGTCTCCTTGCCGATGTCCGCCTCATTCGCCAGCACACGCAGGGTCGCGGACGGAAAGCGCTCCACGACGCGCGGGAACATCCGAACCAGGCACTCCAACCCCCGGTTCGCCGCGCTCGAGTAAATGAATCTATAGGGAGTCTTCACCACGCGCCGCTCAAACAAGTCCGCGTTGATAGCGTTGCGCATGACGCGGATGACATCCAGAGGGACGTTGAGGCGCTCGTTGATTTTTTGTTTCTGCCAGTGCGAGAGCGCAATGAGGCTCTTGAACTTCTGGGCGTGGATTTGCGGAAACCGCGCCGTGAAATTCGTTATGGGCAACACGTCGTGAACCCACAGGTAGACCTTCTTCGTCTTGTCAAAGTAGCGCAAGTTGGAACAGAAACGACTGACGATCAGAATGTCTATCACGTATTTCTGGGCAAACTCCGTAAAGTACTCGTTGTCAATGAACTCCACCTCCTCGCGCACCCCCTCGTAGTTGGCGCCGTCCGGCGCAATGAAGCTGCCGAAGACGACGACGCGGTAGCCGCGCCGCGCAAACTCGCGCGCCAGCTTCAGCGCCATGAACTCCGAGCCCGATATGCGCTTGTCGCCGTCCGGATTCCACCCCGTCAGCGTCTCAATGTGCCCCGTGTGAATGACTAGCGTGCGACCCTCGGAAAGAAGCGCGGGGGGCGGCTCGCGCACGTCCGAAATGGCGTAGGCGATGTTCTGGAGCGGCACGTCCAAGGGAAACCGCCCCACCATCCACTTCAGCAGCAGCGTCGCGGTCGCCGTATCGCGCAGCATCAAGCCCAGCTCTATCACGATAACAGGCAAGAAGTATTCGTAGATGTCCATCTCCACAATGGTGCTCAGCAGCGCCGGGCGCTTGACCTCCAACAGGGGCAGCGCCACGCGATAAGCCTCCTCGATCGCCCCCTCGCTCTTCAATACCACCGCCAACTTGTAGCCCGCGTCGGCACGCTGCGGAAACCGCGCCTGAATGCCCGCCAGGCGCTCCTTGAACTCCTCCTGCGTGATTCTGCCGAGCAGCAGTTCAATAGTCGCGACGTCGTACAGCGCGCTGTACAGAAAGTCGGCGCGCAGGTGCTTACACTGGCGCAGGCGCGCGTACCACTTCAAGGCATCCTCCATCTCTTCTATAATATGATGCGTCTTCGCCAAGTAGTAAATGGTGCGCTGCTCGTCGGGGTAGTCCTCCAGATCCTTCAAGAGGTGCGCGATGTCGCGCTTGTACCGCTGCAGCGACCGCTCCACGTGCACGTCGCTGTCCAAGTCCTCCAGGAAACACGCGGACGGCGCAAAGCCGATCCGGCGCTCGTCGCACATTATCTCCTCGTGAACCCTGAACCGGTAGCGCAGCTCCGCCTCGGTTCGCAAGATGCGCTTTGAAAAGTAAGAGTCTATGACTTCCTTGCCGACCAGCTTGCCTATCTTGACGAGCACGCAGTCGTCGCGCGACGTCGTCAGGGCGCGGCGCAGCTCCTCCCCGTTGTGGATGACGTAGCTGTCGTCCAGCATGATCAGGAACTTGCACTCGCGGGACACGAGCGACAGGGCGCGGTTGCGCGTCGTCGCAAAGTCCTCAAAGGCGCCGCGGTGCAGCCTGCCCTTCACGCCCGCCAGCTCCGTCTCCACGATCTCGCACGTGTCGTCCGTCGACCCCGTGTCCAAAATAGTCCAGCGGTCAATGAACGCCTTGTTCCGCCGGAGGCAGCGGCGCAAAACCTCGCCTGAGTTCTTCACGATCATCACCAGTTCTAATAATTTCATACCTACGCGGGGCGTTCTTTAGACGTTAACAACAATGTTATACATTTATCAGTATTAAAAACATTACAAATAATAAATGCTCAGTGAAAACATAGTTCCAGACGAGCTCGAGGTGTACAGGACGACGCCGTGGTTGCCCATGGATTCAAAGGTGTACATCGCGTGCGCCGACGGCGAAGACACTATCTTTCCCTACATAGAGGCGCAGAATCGCCGCGCCATCATCAAGAACGCCAAGTGGTGGCATCCCGCGAACGACAAGTTCATAGAGCGGCTCTGCGAAGGCTGCCGGCAGCACGGCTCCGTGTCAAAGATAGGCGACGACCTGAACGTCCACATCGGCTACCTGAACGCGAACAACAAGGAGCTCGTGCAGCGGACGGAGCGCATCGCCGCCGACGAGCGCAAATACCTGGCGCAAATCACCACGCCGCTGTCCAAGTACGTCCAAGAGTTCAGGGCGCGCGCGCCCACGCCCAAGCAGATAAAGACCATCGTGGGTCTCATCGCCGAGCTGCTGCAGGACGACGAGGGCGCGGACAAGGTGCTCAAGAATGTCTCCGCCTACATCAAGGAGCTGCCCAGCGTCGCGCAGCTGGTGGACGTCGCCAGTCTGGTCATCATGCAGCTCACGCCGAAGGTGCGCGAGATGACGGGCGCGCGCTTCATCGAGAGCCTGCGCCGCGACGAGTTGGCGGACGTCCTCAACGGCGACGACTTCAACGCCGGCGCCTTGGCGCAGTACGACGCCGCCGAGTTCAACACCTACACCTCCAACCTCCAAAGCCTCATCAAGCAAAACGTGCTCAACTCGCTCATCAAGCAGGCCAATCCCAGCTTTACTTTCGAATACGCCGACACCGAAGCGCTCGTGCCGCCAGGCGTTCAGCAAGACCTCGTGCCGCCGCTCACCCAAGAAGCCGAACCGAGCGAGAGCACCGACGGCGGCGTCGAGCAGTCTGCTATTTTGAGCATGATTCAAGAAGGAAAGACGCCTACGATCGCCGTCTTTGAACCGATGAACTTGATGGACTTCGACAGCGACACGGAGAGCGAAAACACCATCGACTCTACACTGCCCGACGACGAGAACTACGGCGTCGTTGAGGAGATCGACGAGGCGACCGAACGCGACGGCGCCGTAGATGACATATGTAAAAAGTGCGGTAACTCTGAGAAGCTGCCCTTCAAGAGTGTCCTGTGGATGAACGGGCGCCCGGTGGTGGTCAAGTTCTGCTCCATCAATTGCATAGAGGACCTCGATTGGAATCTACACAAGCTCAAGATGCCGCGCAAGAGCTGATGAGTAGCTCATGACTCTCTGAATTGTGTTGAACTATAAAAAACGATTTTGATATTGATATCATTATATCAATATGGTAAACAAGATATGTCAACAAGAAGCCTGCAACAAGTTCGCCCGAGGCACATCCGACCTCTGTATAGCCCACGGCGGCGGTCGGCGCTGCGTCCACGATGGGTGCGACAAGTCCGCGGTAGGCACAACCGACCTCTGTAAAGCCCACGGCGGCGGTCGGCGCTG
>Ga0255175_1000804_pt1 | contig 10980 bp, 10 predicted proteins | sample Atl_Atl_RepC_8d_FD_183628 | JGI IMG/M metagenome (GOLD analysis project Ga0255175, IMG submission 183628) | Freshwater microbial communities from Altamaha River, Georgia, United States - Atl_Atl_RepC_8d | ecosystem: Environmental > Aquatic > Freshwater > River | place: USA: Georgia | collected...
TCTTTTAATTTATCTGAAGCTGGTAAATTTGATAGTTCAATTTGCACTGGACTATCATTTAAATCTGATACTATTGCTTCATTTACTACGTCTTCGATAGCACTGTCACATTCTGGATGAAGTGACATTTCTCGATATCTTCTAACTAAGTCTGCTTCATTTTTATATACACCTTCAATATCTACATACTGACCATAAAATCCACTAGTAATATAAAAATTAGATTTATCTTCATCATTAGAAAGAACTGGGGAGATAATTTGACTATTTTTATCTTCCCCAGTCTCTTCTATTTTAAATCCAAACAGTTTAGACATTATTCAATATATAAAATCAAGTATAAAATATTTAGGTGGTTTCTGAAGTGCCCAACATACTTGTAGATTCTCCAGCTGCAAAGGTATCCCACCACTGGACTTGTAAAGTTACAGAAAATTCTTGAATGGTATCTGAACTATCGTATGATAATTCAATTGGTGTAATTTCTGTAGGAAAGCAACCGTAGAATTTATAAGTTTTTAAAACTGGCATTTGTGATGCAGTTCCTGGGAGTGATGCTCCAGATGCACCACCTTCATTTGTAAAACCTCTTCCTAATTGGTAAACCAACATTTCTCTTTGATATGCTGCAGGTGTGATTACACCAGCATTATCGTCATGTCTATTCATAAAATTCATCCACTTTTCAAAAGCATTACGAATTTTGAAATTGGTATCGTTGATAACTGTTATAGTCCAAGGGTCAAATGTTCTATCACCTGCAATTTTTAAAGTTCTTCCACGAAAAGGTACTGGAATTGAACTAATAGTAGATCCTGGAAGTTGAGCTGCCTTGATCATGAAACGGAAATCATCATCAGGGGTTACCCCAACTCCATCTGGGAAGTTTAATACACATTCAAAAAGGTTAGATCTAGTACCACCACCAACTAGTCTAGATTTGAAATCACTTATAGTTCTTTCAGTAAATTGAGGTAAATTTGTAGTTCCTTCTTTAGCCATTTGGTTCTCCTAAAGTAATTTAAACGGTTCCTACTACTTCGGAGAATGAAACTCCGGTTCTTGTAGCAACGAAAGTAAGACCAATAAAGTTAATGGATCTTGCAGGTTTTACGAAAATATCAGCTCTAAATTGATTAGAGTCAATAATGTCAGGAGTGTTATTTGTCTCATCGCAAACAACTAAGAATTCAGTAATTCCTCTCTTTGCTTTTACATCACGAAGATAAGGTTCAACGATATTAATGAAATTGGTTCTTGTAATCACATCATTGAACTCAAATAGTTGTGCTCTTGCTGCTCTTTCGATAGATTCTTCAATAGTTAAGAATAATCTACGAACATTAATTCTATCTAATGCTGAAGCATAAGATAGTGCAGTTTTATCACCAAAGAGTATAAATCCTGCACCTGGAGATGAAATAATAGGATTAATTCTCTTGGTATAAATTTGATCCCTTTGAGCTTGAGTTGGATTATATGCAAGTTTCACTACATTGTTTAATGATCCTCTATTGGATCCTGCTGGGGAGAACCAAGAATAATTATTTAATGTAGTTCTTGCCATTAATCCTGCAATATCAGAGTTGCATGGAATATATGTAAATTTGTTATTAAATCTATCATATGTGTACTTGTAACCACTATCAAAAACGGCATAGGATGAAGAAGTTAAAGGTTCAAAGAATTCAATAATATTAGAAGTTTGTGTTTCTGGATTAGTTACATCAACAACAGATTGTTTATGTGGAGAAACGACTGCAATACAATCTTTTCTATTTTGTGCAATAGAAATCAAAGCATTTGCTTTAGCTTGAGATTCATAAATTGTTGTTCCACTTGAAGGACCATTAATTAAGAAGTTAATTCCGTACTCTGCTGGGTTATTAAAAATTTGATATGAAGTAATCAAATCTGAAACCGATGCAGAATATCCACCTACACTACCAGGTCCACTGTAGTCAGTTCCACCCTGTAAATCATAAGTGACAGCTCCAACTACGTTAAACTTGGTGCTTTGTGCTGCGGAACCCCATGATCCACTGGTTCTTTGTAGTTGTGCATCAGTTCCGATTCCTGTAACAATAAGTCCAGAAGCAGTTCCAATTTCAGGTACACCTGCAAAAATGTAATTTGAACCATCTTTTATAAGATCTTTATAATAAATTGGTTGAGATGGTGAAACTCTAGCATCAATTGCTTTTGAAATATTTGTAAATTTTTCTACTATGTTTCCACTAACACCTGTTACAGATCCTTTATCATCCACAACAACTATATGGAGTTCATCATTCGTAGAACTTCTTTCTGAACAATATTGAGAGGTTCCAGGTTTTGGTGCAATATTTTTCCAATATATTGTTGAATTTGTAAGTCCTAAAGTCTGATTATCATACCAATCAGATAAAGATAATGCATCAGAATTATATTGTACTGCACTAATCTGTGAGGGATTTGTAATAAAAAATGGAAGAGCTCTCTGAACATCAAATGAATATGCATTCAAATTAGTATTTGCTCCTGGATTTTTATATTCTATAGGATATGAAACACCATCTTCATCAACTCTATCAGTTATTTTTACTGATATTTCTTTATTTCCAATTTGAGTAATAATTCCTCTTAAATATCCATTATAAGTTACAACTTGGGAACCTTCAACTCCACTCTTTGATAGTGTTTGAGTTACTGCCGCACCAACTTGTAATTGATTTGGTTGTTGAATTTCAATAGTTGAACCAAACTGAACTGATTCTGTTACAATACCTGTGTTGTCTGAACTTGGTGAAAATGTAATTGTACCACCATCATCCGCAGAAATATCTGTAATTAGAGTATTAAAGGATATAGCGCCAGAAGCAGTCTCATTAATTTTAGTTTGTAGTGTAATTCCAGTAGTATCAATACCTACAAGTTTATCTGTGCCGATACCAATGGTTATATTTGTTCTAGTAAAATCTGTAGAAAATCCTAAAGTACTAACAAAAGTTGTATTAATTCCACTTATTGTTTGGTCTGCAGCACTATCAATCATGCATACTTTCAGATCATTTGACCAAGATCCTGGATTTCTTGAAGAATAATACCAATTAACATCATTGTAGTGATTATTTAAATAATCTTCATCTGAAGTAATTTTTAAATCATCTAAAAATCCATTTGGAGATGCATTAGCATTAATAAGTGAATTTGGAAATAAAATTTCATTTACATCTGTTCTAACTACTCTTAAAGTTCCACCATATGAGAGATAATTGGAAGCACTCAACCAATATTCATACTGACCATCTGCTAATTGAGGTTTACCAAAAACGTTTAGAAGTTGTTGCTCATTCTCAATTAATGCTGGTTCATTAACTGGACCTTTTTGGAATGGTCCTGCAATTGCTCCTACAAATTCTCTGGATGCATCAATCCTTCCAACAGTTAAGTCAACCTCCCTTACGTTGACTCCAGGTGATACTAAATTTACCGCCATCTGATTACCTCGTGAAGAAGTCTATTTTCTCTAGTAATATTTATAAAATGGTAATCTTTACTTATCTATAGTCCCACATGTAAGACACATCTCCATATTCATCAACATTCCAAGATTCCATGCTTGAATTTGATGTCGGTGATGCAACTAACCAATGATCACCTGTTTCTTTTTCTACAAATACTTCTTCATCATTAATTCCATTTAATATAAATCCAAATGGAGACATATCTTGTTCAATTTGATTTTTTTGCTCCTCATACATTCTCTTACGAACATCATTGTTCGTCATTTCTTTAAAATATGGTTGAACTATCAACCAAGCAAAAATAACTAAACACATTGCTAAGTCATCATTACAACCTTGCTCTGCTTCAAAAGATTGATTTTTTGAAATGAATGTTGTTAACTCACTAATGATATCATAATCATGTATAATTAATTTATCATCTTCTATAATACTTTTTAAATTTGAACATCCAACTCTTTTAACCTGTTTGGACATTTTAATTCCAAGTTGTGATTTTTTTCCAGAGAATCCTTGACCTACAAGTTGACCTGCTCTACCTCGCATTGAGCACATGAGAATATTGTCATATTCTAAATCAAAATGTAATTCTTTTGCTATTTGTTCTCCGATGTCATTTACTTCTATAAGAACATAAGCATTATTATATGCAGTACCTATCCTATGAATAATATCAGGATATAACATTGGCTTCAGTTCGTTATTTTTATATTTTGCAACTATGGTATATGGTATTGTAGTTACGTCAAATAAAATAAATGCATGGTAGTCTTTTTCCGTTCCTCTAGAGACATCAACAGTCATTAGATAATTATGATCCTTTTTTGGTTTTTCATAAACATCTAATCCTTTGTTTTTTTCTAGTGGGTCATCATAAACTAAAGTTTTTAATTTAGATGCACTTATTAAAGTATCACTAGATCCTAAGAAGTCGCATTCAAATTCTTGTTGAAATTGTTCTTTACTAGTATTAGAGATTGTTTGCTCTTTCCACCGTTGGTCTCTTCCAGGAACTTCGGACCAATGAACTTCAGTAGGTACATATTCATTTCTACCCTTTTCGGCATCTGTCCAAAATTTATAAAAGGCATTCATACCCTTAGGGGTAGAAACCATAATTACTTTTGTATTTTGTCCTGAAGTAATGGTTGGATATACTGAACTGAAAAAGTCATCAGCAATTTGATTTGGAATAAACGCAAACTCATCCAAAAATATAATATTATAAGATCCACCTCTAACTGCAGATGCTGAGGTTGATGCAGCAAGAATTTTAGATCCATTATCCAATTCTAAAGATGCTTTATTCCAAATCTTTACACCATGTTGCATCCATTTTGGCAAATATTCATATGCCAATTGCAATCTTCCTAACAAATCCTTAGCTGTCTGTGCTTTGTTTGCAAGAATTGCAATATTAACATTATCATTGAATATAATGTAATGTAGTAGATAACTAACACATGTAGTACTTTTACCTGTCTGACGAGGCATTTTACATATGTTAAAACGATGCTTATGGAATCTTTTAATAAGTTTTTCTTGGAACTTATACATTTTAAAAGGAACTACACCTTCATCCAGAGATATAATTTTTACATAATTTCTAGCAAAATAAACTGGGTCTTTTTTGCATTTTATAAATTCTTCAATATTTTCCGCAGAAAATTGAATTTTTGTGTTTGCTCTTTTTAAATTAGGATTACCAAGATATTGGTCAGTCATGATTAAATGGGAAGATTTAAATCTACAATACTTTCTAAAGTTGAGAGGTAAAGTTTAAAATAAGATTTTGCTACCAACTTGAGTGTTTCTATATCAGAGCATTCATCTAATTCTCTACTTATTTTTTCATATTCAAATATCTTACTTAGATTCTTTAGTTCAATTTTATCTGGGTCCATCAGTATCTCCTGCAAAGAAAAATGGTTTAGTAGGATCCTTTGGTGATGGAACATATGTTAAAACAATTGCTCCAGGATATATTTTGTCTACCTCATATTTTACTTCAGATTTTGTTGGCCTAGTAAATTGAGGGAAGAATATCTGTATATTTAGAGGTTTCCCCCTCCAAGATAGAAATATAGTATATGTAGATCCTCTAGTTTGTATTCTAGTATATTGTTCTGAGATTTTTTGATCTACTTTTTTATTTTTTTCTATATTTTTTAGTCGATTATAATAATCTGGTAATTCTTCTAAATGTTGAGATGCAATTCGATTTGCAAGAGATTTTGAATTAGTATGTTCTCTTTCTACCTTGTTTCCAATTTTTAATTGCTGTTTAATGAGAGACAGTAGAACATTATGCTTTTTAGCAATATTTTCTGGAGATTTGTAATCTTTTAATTGCTCAAAAATTTTACTTAGTTCTGAATATGATTTCATTGTCTTTTTGATTATTTATCTTTCATACTTTCTTTTAAAAATTTTTGAAGGTCTGCAGTAGAACCAACAAAAAGAGCATTATTAGTTACATTGGTAGGTGAAGATGATTTATCTTCTTCCTTTAATTTTTTCATTTTATGTTGAAGATCTAATAATTTATCTGAAACATCAACACTCTTTATCAATTGTCCTGCAACTTCAAAATCTCTTGCTTTTTGGGTCTCTTTTGCAATTTCCAACATTTCATAAATTGCTTCTTGTCCCTTTTCTATTAAGTCATACAAATTTTGACGAGTGTATTCATAATCATTATGTGCCTCATCTTCAGAAACTGGTTTTTTTATTTCTTTTTTAACTTTTTCAATATACTCTGTAGATACTGCTTCTGCCTCAATATCTAAAGTTTCATTGATTTTATCAAATTTATTACTCATAGGTCTTCACCCTTTCTTGGGCTATAAATTCTACCATCACCAAAATCAAAAAGTTCTTCATCAAATTCAAAATCATCACCTGGTATAATCATATCATCATCTTCTTGTGTGATTGCATTTATGTAATCACCTTCTTCATGTTCAGATATAGTTGTTCCATCCTGACCACGTAACACAGTTATCTCATCATTGTTGATGGATTTAATATACATATTCTCATCATTTATTTGTATGTAACTATTTGGTACTAAAAGATTTGCATTTGAAACTGTAAACTCGGTAACTTCTGTTCCAATATCTTGAGAAAGTGTAGTAGTCTTATCTTTATTATAATCTTTTGTTGCTCTAGGTGTAACCACATAACGCAGTTGTCTAGATGCATTTACTCTATTAGTATCTGAATAATAATCAACTTGAACTCTTTTAATAATGTTGCCATCTTGATCAGATGGAACTGAACCAAATAAGAATATTTTTGCTACGAAAGTCAATGTGCATTGCATAAACCTACGTTCATCAAATCCCCCTTCATAATTGTCTTGGAATGGTGAAACATTTTGGAGAATTATGGGTACATCCCTTTTCTCACCTAAAGTTGAAGTTAGATTTACTGTAATATTAAATTCTGGTCTAAAATATGGTAATATTTGCTCCACAATTTGGAACATATCATCATTATATTTGGTTGCAATTGTCAATTCAAATGGTAAATTATATGGAACTGGCATGTAAGTACTTACCGGTTTGTTATCAGTTCCAGTGATAGATTTAAACGTTTGTAATGTAGAAGATTTTCTGCTAGGATCGTAAGATAACTGCCCAACTTCAAAAGACATTCTTGGCAAAGTTATGGCATTCCTTTTTCTTAAATCTGGTTTTTGTTCAATTCTTGCCAAATATTTTTGAATTGGACCATATGCAATAGGAACTTTAATTAAACTAAATTCATCCCCTTCAGCATCTTTATGCTGTATGTAGATATTATTAAAAAGTGTGCCAAAAGATGCTGTAGTCCTTCTGATTATTTCGTGGTATGTATGATTACCTAACATGATTTAAAATACAATCCTTACTTTATTTAGAATTCCCCAAAAGGATTCTTTTCATTGAAATCTATAATCTGATCTGCTTCTTCTTCTATTTCTTCATTTGATGCATAAGTATCGTATACATCATAATCATCTATTGAATATATTTTATATGTTGCACCATAACCTGCAATAGATTCCCCAACTGCAAATTTCCCACTTACTATTGCTAACTTGAGAATTCTAGTATCATAATCCCAACTCTTAACATATGCACTAGTTCCAGTAGAAACACCTTTAACAATTTCATTAAAGATATAATTGCCAGTAGAAACACCTATTGGTGAAGATACCGTTATATTAGGAATTGCAGTATATCCAATTCCTGCATCACTATAATACACTGCAGTGACTTTACCTGATGTATTAATAATAGGAACCAATTCTGCAGAATCTCCAGTAGATGAAGATGTTATTCCTATAGTTGGTATAGATGTATATCCTTCACCACTATCCAAAATTGTTATAGGTCCTAGTGTTCCAGATGCTAAAATAGAAGTCCCAATAAATCCACTACCCGAATTTGATTTTACCGTAATTTTTGGTGGAGTTGTATAACCATATCCTGGATTAACTATTAAAATCTTATCTACGGTAGAATCATTACCCCTACTTGTCATAATAGCAACTGCAGTTGCCTGAACACCTCCAGATACAGGTTTACTTAAAGATATGGATGGGGTGGATTTATATCCAGATCCACCATTTAAAATATCAATATATCTTACAGATTGTGCATTTGGAATACGATTTGGAGAAAGATTTATTGCAGGTTCAGTCTTAATTGTTGCACTATTTGCATTTTCTTTTACCATATTCAAAGTTATAGTATATCCAAAATCTTGGACCGTAGTATCAACTTCTTCTAATCCAGTATCAATAACTTCATCTTCATATTCAAAGAGTTCACATCTCAATTCATAAACATACAAATTGTTTAATTGATAAAATGGTTTTTTTGCCTCTACGTACTTTACTTCAAATAAACCATTGTCTAATGGAAAATAAATTAAATCACCTTCTTGTGGTCTTGTAGTTAAAAATACATCATTCTGCCCAGAAACAAAGGGTGATATAAAGTCTTCAAATCTTTCTCTAGATATAATAAAAGTTATTTCATCTGTACTTCTAACACCAAATTTTGATAAGATATCTCCACTTCCACCAAATCCATCAAAATTTGCAATATAAGCTTCGATGTGAAAATTATCATCAAATTTAGATACTAAAATCTCTTTTATTATCTTTTTCTCTGTTATAAATTTTCTGGGCATGTAAACTACATCTTGCCCAAACATCTTCAACTGCTCATTGATTAAATCTTGAATTAATCTCTGTTCAGATGGAGATCCATTTAAAAAATATGGATTAAGAGGCATATCTCACCTCCCTATCCTATAAGACCAAGAGGTGGCAATTCATACTCGTCTCTGAGTTGTCTTTCAATCTCTTCTAATTCTTTTTCTGCATCTGTATATAATCTATCTCCATTCATTGTTACTCCCCCTGGAAGTTGAACCCCATTGAATTTAATTAAATTCTGTCCCCATTGCTTTTTAATAGATGCTGTTAAATATTTCTTTAACCAATAATCGTTATAAACTTTTGGGAAATTTGCAGGATCTACAATTCTATAGCAATCTATTACAATATATGAATCACTATTTACCATACCCCAATCAATATCAAGATATAACCTATGTTGCTTTTTATTGAATCTTAATTGAACATCTGGAGTAATTATTCGACTAATATCTTCAAGATACATCTTAGTCATTGCATAATTCATTAAATCCAATGCTCCATAATAATACAAATCATTTAAAAAGATTTGATACTTAATATTAAACATTCCTGCACTAATGGTATTAGCATCGGATTTAAATACCATATTAACCCCAATTACAGTATCTGGTAATGGGATAAAATTTTGAGGTTCTTCTAGAGTTGCAGTGGTAATTCCAGATGTAGCATGTCCAGTAGTATATGTTGGATTATTTTTAATTAGGTCTACTTCCTCATGCAATAATTTGTGCTTCAAAAATACTCTTTCAATTCCATCAAAGTGACGTTCATGGAAATATTGAAGAGCATCATCTAATCTATCATTTAACTGATCATCATCTACATTTATTTCTAACACTGGATATCCCAGTTTTCTTAAACAATAATCTAAGAGTTCTTGTCTAGATGATGGTTGGGACATTACTCTACCTCTGCATCAGAAAATTTTTGAGATGACTTTTTATTGCTTGATCTGGAAAGTTCATCTACTTTTTTTTGCAATTCTAAATTTTTCATTAACAATGCATTTTTTTCGGAGGTCCAATCTTTTTCTAAGGATTGGACCTTTGCTTCTAACAGTATATTTTGATTATATAACGTAGAAATTTTATTGTGATAAGTATTAATTAAAATATTCACATCAACATCATTTTGCATATCAGAATAGTCCTCCATCAATTGTGTCAGTCCAAGTTGGAACTCCAAACTCATCTGTTGTTAGAATATAGTTTGAGGTGCTAATTCCAGATCCAGGAGCAACTGTAGACTTCATTAATCCATCACTGTCAAAGTAAGTGACACCATTGGTTGAGAAATCACCACTTTGATAATAAATTCCTTTGATATCTAGGAATCCTTTGGTTCCTGTTACTACGTTTCCTGCAAGTCCTGCATCTGGAACATAGGTCCAACGTGAATTTGCATCTACATAACCGAAGAATCCAGTTTTGACTACTGCCTGTGTTCCAATTCCAGAAGAAACATATTTAAATCCGATACCTCTATCATCATTAGTATCGACACCTTGACTTACTGTAATTTGATCTCCAGAATTTACTGTTCCAGTAATTGCATTTGATAATGTAATTACTTTATTTCCTGAGTCTATGCTGGAAATTACAGTATTTGATGGAATATTATTTCCAGTTACTACATCATTAGTATTGATTCCAGCAACACTGTCTATAGTTAATTCACTTCCAGTTGCAACAGTTAATACTACTGTTCTAGTAGATGCATTATCACCTACAATATAAATTGGGTTATTGCTAGTTACTGTAACAGAATTAACAGTTGTAGTAGTACCATCAACTTGAAGATCACCTTTAATGACAACAGTTCCTTCATTACTGAGGCCAGATGGGAAAGGATCGATGAATAATTTATCACCAGATCCAGGTCTTGTAAAAATGGTATTTGAGTTGATTCCAACTGCATCTACATAAAGTTCACCGACAATAGTTGAAATTCCAGTTTGATATAGATTTCCAGTAATGGTTACTTGATCAGTAGAAGAATCTCCTAAATTAGTATTACCTTCTACGGTCAAATAATCATGAATTACTAAATGATCTTGGATTTCTACATTAGAATTAAAGTTAGTAGTTCCACCAATATTTAAATCACTGGCAATACCAACCCCACCATTGATAACAAGTGCCCCTGTAGTAGGAGATGTTGAAGGTGTGGTTGATCTGATAGTTACAGTAGTTGAAGATGAGTCACTGCCAATCCCAATGGTCTCTGCAGCAGCAAATGCATCAATTGTTACTACATTTT
>Ga0255175_1000810_pt1 | contig 10920 bp, 10 predicted proteins | sample Atl_Atl_RepC_8d_FD_183628 | JGI IMG/M metagenome (GOLD analysis project Ga0255175, IMG submission 183628) | Freshwater microbial communities from Altamaha River, Georgia, United States - Atl_Atl_RepC_8d | ecosystem: Environmental > Aquatic > Freshwater > River | place: USA: Georgia | collected...
GCAACCTGAGTGGCTGCAATTTTGCGCGCCACCGATTCAGATATTGCGGTATTTGTAGTTCGAGGATCAGCCTCTTGAAGTTGGTCGAACTCTGGCTTTTCTGGCATCTTGTCATGAACTGTTGCAAATATTCCTTCAAGTTGGGTCTGGAATTCTTTAGCGATGCCATCTGCTTCCTCTTGAGTGATGTCACCACGACCAACGAGCGCTTCAGCATAAAGAACTCGAGTGGTGCGCTTTGAATCAATCATTTGGTACATGCGCGGCTGAGTGAAACTTGGTTCATCACCTTCGTTGTGACCGCGGCGGCGGTAACAGACCATGTCGATGATGACATCTTTATGGAATGTTTGGCGATACTCGAAAGCTACTCGCGCAACTCGAACACAAGCCTCTGGGTCATCGCCATTCACGTGAAAAACCGGAGCTTGAATCATTTTCGCTACATCGGTTGCATATCTTGAAGAGCGGGCAGATTCTGGTGAGGTGGTGAATCCAACTTGGTTATTAATTACAACATGGATAGTGCCGCCAGTTTTATATCCGCGCAGTTGAGACATATTGAGCGTTTCAGCAACGACCCCTTGTCCGGCAAAAGCAGCATCACCATGAATCAATACCGGAAGAATTGAAAATGCGTTTAGAACATTCTTCTTATCTTGCTTGGCGCGGACAATGCCTTCGAGAACTGGATTTACCGCCTCGAGATGTGAGGGATTAGCCGCCAAATAAATTTTTGTTTTCTCACCTGCTTCAGTAACAAAATCCCCATAGGTTCCGAGATGATATTTAACATCGCCGGAGCCCTGTACCGAATTTGCTTGATAATGTCCTTCGAACTCTTGGAATATCTGGCCATAAGATTTTCCAGCAACATTGGCAAGTACATTTAACCGACCTCGATGGGGCATGCCGATACAAACTTCATCAAGTTTTGCTTTCGCCGCATAGCGGGCGATTGTGTCGAGAAGTGGAATTACAGATTCGCCACCCTCGAGCGAGAAGCGCTTCTGACCAACAAACTTAGTGTGTAGGAAAGTCTCAAATGCTTCTGCAGAATTTAGTTTGCGCAGAATTCGAAGCTGTTCTTCTCGCGGGAAGAAGGGTGAGCCAACTTCAACTTGATTTTGAATCCAATGTCGCTCTTCCGGGGTCTCGATATACATGTATTCCACGCCGATAGATCGGCAATACGAATCTCGTAACGTGCCTAAGATATTTCGAAGTTTTGCAGAATTTCTTCCGCCAAAGCCACCGGTGGCAAAGTCTCGATCAAGATCCCAGAGCGTAAGTCCATGAGTAACAACATCTAAGTCAGCGTGTGTGCGTTGCTGATATTCCAATGGATCAATGTCAGCCATCAAGTGGCCAAAGGTTCGATAGGCGCTAATTAACTGTTGAATGCGCGCTTCTTTGCTAAGGCTTACTTGGCTATCGAAGTGGACATCAGCGTGCCAACGAATCGGAACATAGGGAATACGAAGCGCGGCAAAGATTTCGTCATAGAAACCATCTTCGCCAAGCAATATTTCATGAACGCGACGTAAGAAATCTCCAGATTGTGCACCTTGAATAACGCGGTGGTCGTAAGTAGAAGTAAGAGTTACTACTTTAGAGATTGCAAGTCGGGCAATTGTTTCTTCACTCGCGCCCTGGAATTCGGCGGGATAGTCCATTGCTCCTACGCCAAGAATCAAACCTTGACCTTGAACTAACCGGGGAACAGAGTGAACTGTGCCAATCGTTCCAGGATTTGTTAACGAGCAAGTTGTTCCAGCGAAATCCTCTACGGTAAGCGCACCCTGTCGAGCTTTCTTAACTAGGGATTCATAGGTAGACCAGAACTGGCCAAAATCGAGCGACTCACAACCTTTTATAGAAGGTACAAGTAGTTGTCGCGAACCATCTTCTTTAGCTAAATCAATCGCGATTCCAAGATTTATATGCTCGGGGAATCCAACGGCAGGTTTGCCATCTTGTTCTGTAAAAAATACATTCATTTCTGGCATCTCGCGCAAAGCTCGGATCATTGCGTAGCCAATGATGTGAGTGAAGGAGACTTTTCCACCGCGGGCGCGTTTTAGGTGATTATTAATTACCGTTCGATTATCAATCATTAATTTTGCAGGGATTGCTCTAACGCTTGTTGCAGTTGGTACCGAGAGCGATGCCTCCATACTTGCTACAACGCGACTGGCAACTCCGCGTAATGGTTCTACTCGCGCTGCGCTTGGCGTGCTTATCTCTTTGACGGGGCGAGCAATTGGCTGAGCGGGAGTTGGTGAGCTTAACTTTGCTTGTCGAACGACAGGTTGATTTCTCTGATTTTCGCTATTTACATTATTGATTGTCACATTATTGATTGGAGCGTTAACTTGGTTAGAACTTTCTAACTTCACTTCACTATTTGTAATTGTTGGTGGAGCGGTGCGCTGTTCTCGCTTTGGAACGGGAGGCACGCCAGCAGCAAGACCATTTGATCCATTAGCACCATTTGTTCCCGGCTTATATCCGGCAAAGAATGCTCGCCACTTTTCATCAATTGAATTTGGATCGCGGAGGTACTGTTCATACATCTCATCGACTAGCCATTCATTGGGGCCAAAGGAGCCACCAAATTTATTGTCGGGAGTCATACCTGCCACAGAAAGTAAGCCTATCTGCGTGCGAGCGATTCATTCCACCGGAATCTGCTCGTTTCATTGGGGTGAGCGACGGGGGTCGAACCCGCGACATCCCGGACCACAACCGGGTGCTCTACCAGCTGAGCTACGCCCACCATTTTCTTGCAGAGCGAATTCTATCGGATGAAAACGCTCCGTGCTCCTAGCACCCTTGTGTAGCCGCGCGCTCTGTAGTTTTTCAACAATTGATATGGAGCACTTCTAGCGCTCCTTGGCGATTTATCGTAGATAACGGCTGTGAACGAAGCTAACGAATCTGACCATTATGGTCCGCTTCAACAATTCTTAAGCGATCCAGATGTTGAGGAGATTTGGATTAATTCACCACAAAGAATTTTCGTTGCTAAGAGAGGTCGAAGCCAGCTAACAAACTTGGTGCTTGATTCCCAGCAAATCCAATCTCTGATGGATCGAATTCTTCTCTGGAGTGGAAGACGGATAGACCTCTCTCAACCCTTTGTTGATGCCAGGCTCCCTGACGGTAGCCGTCTTCACATTGCAATCCCCGAAGTAACGGCGGAACACTGGGCGATAAATATCAGGAAACATCTATATCGTGGAAAGTCCTTATCTGATTTAGCGGATCTTTGCGTTATGAGTAACGAAATTGCTGAGTTCTTAAAAGCTCAAGTTTATGAGAGAAGAAATATTTTAGTTAGCGGTTCAACTCAAGCTGGAAAGACAACTCTACTAAACGCGCTAACGAGTGCAATTCCCGTCGAAGAGCGGGTGATTACGATTGAAGAGGTATTTGAATTGAAACCTCGCTTACCTGATTGCATAGCAATGCAGACAAGAGGTGCAAATTTTGAAGGATTTGGTGAGATAAGTATCCGTCGTCTAATCAAAGAGGCGCTTCGTATGCGCCCCTCTAGGTTGGTCATAGGGGAGATTCGCGAAGCAGAGTCGCTCGACCTTTTAATTGCCTTAAATTCCGGTATTCCAGGCATGGCAACGATTCACGCCAATTCGGCTCGAGAGGGTTTGAGAAAACTTCAAACACTTCCTCTACTCGCCGGCGAAAACATCACACAAGACTTCCTTACTCCTACAGTGGCACAAGCTATCGACCTAGTTGTACATCTTGGAATTGACCAGGATGGAGCCAGAAGAATTCGTCAACTGCTTAAAGTTGGTCAACGGATCGAAGAAAATGTAATCGAAACTGAATTACTTTTTGAATGGGATGGCGCCACTTATCAGCGGGGAATAGGTGTTTATTGAAACTCATATCATCGATAAGCCCACTTTTTTCTCCAATTTTTATCGCGCTTTTTGCAGCAACACTTACATTTTTCGGTTGGCGATTGCTCGATACCCATCACTTCGCTTTCCGTAGGGCGATTAATCGCTCACCTCTTCGAAACTTACGAAGTATTCGTGAAATACTGAGTATGACTATTGTCTTCATCTCAACATATTTGTTTACCTTGGTAATAACAACTTCAATAGAGATTAGTTTTTCAATTGCAATCTTAGGTTCGACTCTTCCCTTTCTTCTAACCAAGAGAAAAATTCGAATTTTGGAACGTTTAAAAGAGAGAGCTTGGCCAGAGGCTATCGATAACATCGTGTCTGCTCTGCTTGCCGGAAATTCTATTTCTGAGGCGATTACCTCTCTCGCCGAAACTGCTCCGGCGCCTCTTCGATCACATTTTGCAAGAGTCGCCGAGAAAGTTCGCTCAGGAACGCAGCTCGAAAAAGCGTTAAGTGAAGAGTCCGAATTCCTAAATAGTTCGACTGCGGATCAAACACTGATTTCGTTGCAACTAGCGAAAGAGTTTGGTGGGCGAGATGTGACAAATACTTTGCGACTTCTAGCCAACTTCCTCAGAGACCAAGACGAATCGATCGAAGAGATTGAAACAAAATTTGGATGGGTAAGAAACTCCGCATTTTTAGGCGCGCTTGCACCTTGGCTTTTACTGGCCTTGCTTTCTACCCAACGGAATACAGTTGAGGCCTACCAAACCAGTGGTGGGAAAATCGTTTTATCAATTGGCGTAATTGCAACTGCAATCGCCTACCTTTTGATGGATCGAATATCTGCGATGCCGAAACCGCCGCGGATCAAAGCACTAAACCAAATACGTGCGTTAGGCCTGAAATGAATTCGATGGGCCTTGAATCAGCGCCGCATCACCTAATTTTTCTCGCAATCGCACCTTTACTTGTAACTGGTATCTGGATTATTGCAAGTGAAACTGTAATAAGTACGGGTTTCAAATTGAAACTAAGCGTAAGAGAGATCGAGAAAAGATTTCTTTGGCTAGCCGTTTTTACATTAGTCGCAATATCTTTTGCGCTCGCTTATTGGAAAATTGCCAAAGTTCCGATTATTACTCTCACGGCTCTAATTTCTGCTTTCACTATTTTGCATTTAAATCGCAAAAATAGTGAGCGTGAGATTGAAAAGAGAAGACTCGAAGCAGAGTTACCGATAATGATTCAGTATCTAGTTTTGATAATTTCAGCGGGAGTATCGCCAATCAAGGCCATGCAGGTTTTCTCGCAAAGAACTGATTCACTAATCTCTACCAAAGTTCGCAAAGTTGTTGAAAAAATAATTAGCGGATCAGCGTTTTCCTCTGCAGTAGATGAATTTATTCGAGAGACAAATACGCCGGGATCAAGAAGATTTGGAAATACTCTGATTATCGCGATGGAACGTGGCTCGCCATTAATTCCAATATTGACCGCCCTCGTACGCGATTGTCGTTTAGATGCAAAAAATGGGATTTTACGAAAAGCTGGAAGATCCGAGATTCTCTTGATGGTGCCGGTCGTATTTCTTTTGCTACCCATCTCAGTTCTATTTGCGCTCTTCCCATCGCTTTCGCAGTTACGATAATCCAAAAGGGTGGATATAGGTTTTCCACAGCATTTAGAAATTTCATCACCAGCAACCAAAACTCATATTGAATTTCCTCAAATAATTGAGAGCAGAAAATGAGACATTTATTGATGGGGAGGATATGAGAATTCAGAATAAAAACTGGATAAGTGAAAACTTGAAATGGGCCAGAGAATTGAAATTAGGCAGAGCAGAGATTGGGGCTAGCGATATGAAGTTATCCGAGTTAAGAAAACGCCTCAAATATGTCGAAAGATGGCGGGGCATATTGCATTCAATATTAAATGTTATGGCTGTATTTTCTATCTGGCTGGATACTCAAATTTTGAGACTTAGTAAAAGGATTTACTCACTACTTCCAAATAAACTGAAAAGAGCGCTTTGTGATTTGAATAGATCTTACCTGGGATACCGAAACAAAATTATGAAGATTGAAATGGATGCGCCTAGCTCTTATCGCAGAGCCGATGAGCGCGGCGATGTTCCTGGATGGGTACTTGTAGTTCTCATGACTACGGGATTAGTTACTGCACTTTGGACAATAGCCGCACCTCGATTGAGCCAAATCCTGAAAAACTCACTGGATTCAATGAATAACATCAGATGAAGAATTTTGATTTTATTGGCGACCGAGATGAAGTCGGAAGCGTTGAGGCGGGAATGGCCTTAATACCAACAACTATATTCTTTCTATTAATTCTCCAGATTGTTCTTGCCGGAACCTGGCAAGTTATTGAGAGATCCAGGGTTCATGATTATGCAATTCGCTCCACAATTTCGCCAACGCAGATTGAGGATTCGGATTATGCAGTTAATGAATCTGAGAGAAGTTATGGGACGCTCAGGACATATTATTCGAGTAAGAAAATACCGATAATCGGTGGGCTTCTCGACAGATTCAATGATAATTCAGCGCGAATTAAAGTTACGGCGGTAAGTGTTCAATAAAAATATCTCTGGCGAAGTAAGCAATGAGAGAGCTTCGACTGAAATCAACGATGAGCGGGGTTCAGCAACTACGGAATTCGTTCTCCTTGCTCTTCCACTTTTTCTCCCAGCTTTACTCTTTTTTCTCTCACTCTCAAACTCTGCTAACTCCGAAATGGAGGCATCTTTTCTTGCAAGACAGGCGGTGAATACCTTTGTAGGCGGGAAAAATGATTTGGAAGCGCACATTCGAGTAGATGCTTTACTCAAGGAATTTCAAAAAAATGAGATGGCCGATAAATCAAATGAAGGCATAATCAAATATTCCATTCGCTGTTCTGATTTTCCGTGTATAACTCGCGGTGGTGAAGTTGAATTAACATTACAAATCGAGGACTCGGCTAATAACACAAGTTCAACGTCCATAGCTCGAAGCACCGTTGATAAATGGTGAAAAATAGAATCGCAGAATCGGATTACGGCTCAATTGCGCCGCTAATCATCTTTTATTTCACGATCTTGATGGTGCTGGTATTTATAGTTTCGAATGTGGCAGCCGTCTACATTTCACGGCGCGAGTTGAGCAATCGACTTGAATCATCACTTTTAGTCGCTGCTAAAGAGTTGGATCAGATGAGCTATTACTATCCGAATCCACTGATTAAAAGGAGTCGAGTCCCAATAGATTGCGTACGTGCCAAATATGCGTTCCAACGAGCGTTAGAGCGCAATCGACCTGATCCACATTTGAAACGTTCAAACAGGTTAATCTCTAGTAGCGTCCTTAATTTCCAATGTGATGGATTTAAACTTTCAGCTGAAGTTGAGGAATTGAATGAACTTCCCTTCCAATTGAGGGTATTTAAGATTGAAAATTTCCGGAATCGAATTGAAGCAGGGGTAACTTCAAATTACCTTCGATGACCTCGGCTTCATTAGAGTTCGGTAACGACTATCCTTGAGTCGTGGCCGATAGAGATTTTCAAAGCGAGATTTCACATCTTTCAAAAACACTCGCAGGCATAGAATCCGTTTTGGATATTGCTAAGTTACAGGCAGACGTATTAGATCTTGAGAGCAAAGCAGCAGCTCCCGACCTTTGGAACAATCCGGAGAACGCGCAGAAAGTAACAAGCGCTCTATCACGTAGCCAATCGCTAATTTCTAAATTAACCTCTCTGCGCAAGAGAGTGGAAGATCTTCCAGTTATGTTAGAACTTGCCAACTCAAGTGATAGCGCAACATCAAGCGATGGAATGACCTCTGAATTAGCTAGCGAACTTACATCGCTACAGGAAGCTATCGGAGAACTTGAAGTGCGGACACTCCTTAGCGGTGAATATGATCATCGAGATGCGCTCGTAACAATTCGCTCAGAAGCCGGCGGAGTAGATGCTGCGGATTGGGCGGAAATGGTTTCCCGTATGTTTCTAAGATATTGTGAAAATAAAGATTTCTCGGTACAAGTTCTCGAAACTTCATATGGAGAAGAGGCGGGAATCAAATCGACTACCTTTAAAGTTTCTGGACCATATGCCTACGGAACTCTCTCCGTTGAACAAGGAACGCACAGACTTGTAAGAATTTCACCTTTTGATAGCCAAAATCGAAGGCATACTTCTTTTGCAGGAGTGGAAGTTGTTCCGGTAGTTGAACAGAGTGACCACATTGAGATTGACGAGAAAGAGATTCGCGTCGATGTTTATCGATCCTCCGGCCCTGGCGGACAGGGTGTAAATACAACCGATTCAGCGGTAAGAATTACCCATATACCCACCGGAATTGTTGTTTCTTGCCAGAATGAAAGATCTCAAATTCAAAATAAAGCTACAGCTATGGCCGTATTGCAATCAAAACTATTGGAACGAAGAAATCAAGAAGAGCGGGCGAAAATTGACGCACTTAAGGGCGACAACTCTGGTTCTTGGGGAAATCAAATTCGTTCTTATGTACTTCATCCATATCAAATGGTTAAAGATCATCGCACTGATTATGAGACCGGAAATACCCAAGCCGTTTTGAATGGTGATCTCGAGGGCTTCGTGCAAGCAGGAATCAAGTGGCGCCGCTCTCGCTAGCGGGAAAATTCACCTAATTCACAACATTCACGCTTGATATATCCCGAGATTCTCGCGCTTCACTATCTAGAATCGCACCGTGATTAAATTTGAGAGCGTAACAAAGGTCTATTCAAAGTCGGATAAACCGGCTTTAGACAATGTCTCTCTTGATGTTGAAAAGGGAGAGTTTGTATTTCTAGTTGGACTCTCAGGATCTGGTAAATCAACGTTCCTACGTTTGGTATTACGTGAAGAGAAACCGACTTCCGGAAAGATTCACGTTGCCGGAAAAGATCTAACCTCGCTCTCTAATTGGAAGGTGCCTGAGCTCCGCCGACAGGTTGGAACGGTGTTTCAGGATTTTCGTTTACTTCCTAATAAAACTGTTTCTGAGAATGTGGCCTTTACGCTTCATGTTCTAGGCTTTTCGCGTAAAGAAATTGAACGAGAAGTCCCAGAAGTTCTCGAACTTGTCGGATTAGAAGATAAAGGCGATCGTAAACCGGGCGAATTGTCTGGTGGTGAGCAACAACGAGTCGCAATTGCAAGAGCTTATGTAAGTAATCCGGCCATTCTGATTGCAGATGAGCCAACAGGAAACCTCGACCCAGCAACATCAGTTGGCATTATGAAACTCCTAGATCGAATTAATCGAGAAGGTACTACTGTCGTTATGGCTACTCACGATTCGGGGATTGTGGATCAGATGCGTAAACGCGTTATCGAATTAGATGCTGGACATGTAATCCGAGACCAAGCCCGTGGTGTTTATGGGTACACAGGATAGGTTGGCGAAATGAGAGCACGTTTTATTCTTAGTGAAGTCGGAATCGGACTTCGCCGCAATTTAACGATGACATTTGCTGTGGTGGTTACGGTCGCAATTTCGCTATCGCTCTTGGGAATCGGTTTACTCTCAAATGCTCAAGTTCGAGTTATGAAGGATTACTGGTATGACAAAATTGAAGTCTCAGTATTCTTATGCGGAACGCTTTCGGATTCAGCATCTTGCTCTTCCGGATCAGTTACGGCGCCACAACGTCTTGAAATTCAACGTGATTTAGAAGCGCTTCCAGTTGTAGACACCGTCTACTATGAATCCCAATCAGAAGCTTACGAAAGATTCCAAGAGAGATTTAAGAATTCTGCAATCTCACAAAATGTCACGGTTGATCAATTACCTGAATCATTCAGAGTAAAACTTAAAGACCCAACCCAATTTGCAGTAATCGATAGCGCTTTCTCCGGCAGGCCCGGAGTTGATGTAGTTCAAGACCAGAGATCAATTCTTGAGAAATTCTTCCGCCTATTGAATGTGCTTAGGGATGGTGCATTAGCCATTGGTCTTGCTAGCGTGCTAACGGCTGCGTTGCTAATAAGCAACACTTTGAGAATTGCCGCGTTTAATCGACGTCGTGAAACAAACGTTATGAAACTTGTTGGAGCGACATCATTTTCGATTCAATTACCTTTTATCTTGGAAGGTATATTCGCATCTTTGGTCGGTTGGAGCTTTAGCGTTGGACTTCTCTCTGGTTTGAAATATGTGATTGATGATCGAATAGCGCCATTACTCTCTTTCACAAATTTCTTTACCTGGAACGATGTTTGGCTGAGCTCCGCATACTTACTTGGCACAGGTTTACTTGTAGCGACCGTAGCCTCTACTCTTACCCTTAGAAAGTATCTGAAGGTCTAATTAAGCACTCGGTAGGGTCGCCCAGCAGATAATTTAAATTACTAGGGGAGTCCTCGTGTCCAAAACCGCGAATCGTCGCAAAAAAACGATTCGATCTGGCATGACCGCTAGCTCAAAAACTCGCTCAGGGGTAGTTAGGCCAATCGAGAAAGCCAAACCAGCCGAAACATCTAAACCAGCCGAATCATCTAAACCAGCCGAAACCGCTAAATCAAGAAGCCGCGAAAATTCATCACGGCCGAAAAACGAAGGATTAGCAGGCGCCTCTTCAATAAAGAATCAAGAGAGAAGTGAGCAGATACGCAACTCTATTCTCATAGTTTTTTCGCTTGCGCTCTCACTAGTTATTGGAATTGGCATCGGAAGTAGAGATAGAGATTCGGTAGTTGATAGCGCTATTGATCTACTAACAGAAAATTCGCCAAGTGAAATTAGTAGACTAGCGCTAGAACGCGCAGCGATTGAGGGAGCACTTAAAGCCTCTGGTGATCAGTGGGCAAACTATTTTCCTTCGTCTGCGATTGATAAGTTAGAGGAGAGAAATTCCAATATTTTGACTGGCATTGGCGTTACTTTAAAGAAAGCCAGGTCAGGAGCCATTGAAATTGTTAAGGTGATTAGTGGCACAACTGCAGAAAAAGCAGGATTGCTTGCTGGTGATCAGATTCTTGAAGTGAATGAGACAGATGTACAAGG
>Ga0255175_1000812_pt1 | contig 10899 bp, 8 predicted proteins | sample Atl_Atl_RepC_8d_FD_183628 | JGI IMG/M metagenome (GOLD analysis project Ga0255175, IMG submission 183628) | Freshwater microbial communities from Altamaha River, Georgia, United States - Atl_Atl_RepC_8d | ecosystem: Environmental > Aquatic > Freshwater > River | place: USA: Georgia | collected...
CTTCGTGCTCAGGGATAGAAACCCCATTGAGGCGAGACTTGGGAATTGCGCGAAGGTGGTAGAGCTTTCGGCCAAACTGCGGAACCTTCGGCTTTCCTGGGTCAATGCCATGCGTTTTGGCTGAAAACCAACCAAGATAAATGGAATGCAGGATTGCCGATAGTGTTCCCCTGAATCCTGGCGGAAACTGAAGATGCAATTGCGGGATGGACTTTGGCAGTAGTGCTGCCGTCCGTTCGGCGGAAACCTTATCCTCTGGAGAAGACAGAATCAGCACTGCCGTATCATCGGCCTTACGGGCAAGCCAATGATGGCGACCATGTGCGAAGTTGCGGTAATCGGCCAGTTGGACGTTACCAAGGGCGGCCTCAGTAAACCTGGATTCGAGATCGGCAGCAGCTGGTTGTGTTGCTCTGCCATGCAAGACTGTAAGCGTTGCCCGTAAACTCAGTGGTCGAAAGCTTTTTTCAAGCTCCTCCAATGAACGATCAATGGAATAATTAGGGTTGAGAATTTCAGAAATCGTTGGCGGCAGTGATGATGACGTTCCGTATATCTGTTCATAAGCACGGAAGAGTAAAACCACCGTCGCCAGCAGAGAATTAGTTGCGAGGAAGCCATCCTTCCGCACTGGTGTGTCGAATTCGTGGCAGAGTGCCCATTGGCTTGTCGATGCCGCTTTGGCAAGGGGGCTGTTCAGCCTCGTGCAGATAGCTGCAAGAAGAGCGGGTTCCCGGCGCACCATCGCATCGAAGCAGGACAACACATCCGGGTTGCTACCTCCAGCAGTACAGAGCAACACCCCTGTTTCGTGCAGGGAAACAGGCGACATTGCCAGTTCGTAGGGGGTCATCACTCGCGCTAGTTGACCTGTGAACTGGGTGTGCAACATCGCCACCACAGCCGCTGATGTCAAAGAGCCGCCGGACCCTACTGCGATAAGCGGGAACCGAATCACAGACGCTAGGGATTCGGCCAGCGATTTAACCGGGGCGAACAGGCTCCAGTTGTACGTCTTTTGGAATTCCTTGAGTTCAGACTCGTATGGTCTACCCATGTCGCTTCTCCGATGGAGGAAATGCAGGGGTAGAACGGTTTCCGATCTCTGAGCACAACACTTGTCTCTCGAAGGGATTCATCGTTGCTGTGACTCCTTCTCGGTGGAAGTTGTTGCGGGCTCTGCCATTAAGTGGTATGCCCAGCCATCTGCATGTTTTTCAGACCGGATTGAAAAGCCGGAGTTTTTGAGAAAGTTGATGTCGCGGTAAATCGTTTGCTCTGACACTTCCAGTTTTTCGGCAAGCTCAGGCGACGAAAATTCGCCAGAGCGGATCAATTCGATCAGCCTGTCGTGACGATTCGCAATTGCCAAGGACCTTTCGTAGCGCATTCCTTCTCCCAACTGGGTTTAAGTCTAACGCGCCGTGATAGACTTGTCAATCTCGGTAGCTCTTGCGGTGGCAGAGTTTACGAAAACAGCAGCTCGCATTCTGCTTTGGCTGAGCCTTTCACCGTCGCCGTCGGAGTGTTTCGTCGCGGGGGTGCATAAGTCGGGGGTCCCCGCGATGAAACGCGACAGAGGCGACCTGCCTGTGGTTTCCATCTGCCTTCGAGCAGTTCACCAGAGTCAGAGGAGGATTCCGAGCGGGGGTATTGGATTTGTTGCCTTACGACGGGCTTTGGCCTTCGGTGTTTTGCTCGCGTTCCCGTAGGATACGTTCCCGAAAGGACATCGTTTTCGGCGCGGGTGACAGAGCTTCCGGCGACATGGACTGACCTGTCGAGGCCGTTTCCTCTTGCCGACGGCGAATGCGTGCCGTGACCGATTCTTCGATTACCACGGGCTTGCGCTCGCTTCGTGCGGTCCCGGACTCGATGGTGTTGGCGGCTTTCAGCGACTTGATTTGCGAGGCCAGTTCCGCCGTACTCGGGCTGTCGTCATCTTGCGTCTCAACCTGCTTGCTGGAAAGACGGGCTTTCAGGGTGTCTCGCTGGGCGGTCAATTCGTTCAGATACGCCTCGTGGCTGAATGGCTTGCCGAGTCGTTCCTGGTAATCGCGAAGCTGCCCCTCGGTGATCGCGTTGTCACTGCGCAGACGGGTGATTTCGGTGCCGTAGGAATTGGCGATGCGTTCCAGGGCGTTCAATACTGCCCTTGGCCCTTGGTGTTCTTTGGACAGGCCATAGGTGCGGGTCGTCGCGCCTTCGAGGTAGACATCGGGTGGGAAATGCGGGTGAAGGATCAATCCGAACGTCAGGCCGCGATAAGTGCCGATGGGAACGCGGGTCGGGTCTCGAACGTCCCACGGAAGGCAGTCAAGCTTGTTGCCCAGTACGGCGGGCACATCATCGCGGGCCAAGGTGTGCTTACCGATCTTCAGGGCAGTTCCTTCATTCTGTGTGGCGGTCTGCTCGTCAGCTTCGAGCTTTGCGATGCGCTCGTTTACGCTGCCTAAGCGGCCAGGCAGGTCACGCACACTGCGGCGGGCGAGATATTGCTCGTCCAGATGGTTTTTCTTGAGCAGGGTCAGGCGTTGTAGCTCGGCGTCGGCCTCGGCCAGTGTGAGCACGGCCGGGTTGCCGGAGGCGATGGCCTTCACCTCGGCGTAGGAGAGTTCCTGGCTGCCGATATCCTCGGCGCGGCGGGCGGCGTTGTCGCCGGTGATGACCTGCGAAATGAAACGGGCCTTCGTTTCGAGGGACTGCCACATGTAGGCGTCGAACGAACCTTCGGTGACGTAGCGGTAAATCGCCACTTCTGGGTTTTCGTTACCTTGCCGCAGGATGCGCCCGTCGCGTTGCTCTACCTCGGCTGGTTTCCACGGCGCATCGAGGTGATGCAGGGCGATCAGCCGTTTCTGTACGTTGGTGCCGGTGCCCATTTTCTGGGTGGAGCCGATCAGAACGCGGACTGAACCCTGGCGGACCTTTTCGAACAGGGCCTGTTTCTTGGCGTCGGATTCGGCCTCACCGATGGAGGCGATCTGCTCGCGTGGGATTCCACGGTCCACCAGTTTCTGAACGATGTCTTCATAGGGCGAGTAGCCCCACGGGGTCGGGTTGACGCCCATGTCGGCGAAAATCATTTGGGTGCCGCGTGTTGGAGTACTCGTCTTCCAGATTCCCACAACGTTATCCACAAGGCGGTTGATCTTGGATTCGGGGAAATCCGGAGCGGTGGCTGAAAGCATCCTTGCGTCGGTAGCGAGTTTTCGTCCGTCGGTGGTGATGTTGAGCGCGTTGTCAATTCGAGGGTCCACCTTCTGCGACCGCAATTTCTCGTAGCGTACGACCAGTTCTTGCTGGAGTTGTTCCTGTTCTTCCGACATCGGGCAGGCGACCACAATGGGCTTGCCGCCCTGTAGCTTCGGGCGAGGGAGGTTCAGCATTTCCGCTGTTTGCACGTCTGAGACTTGACGGAACATTTGCTGAAGTTCCGGCAGGTTGGTGAACTTTGCAAAACGCGAACGCTGGCGCAGCCCGGCTCCGTCCGGCGAAATCTCCATCGTGTCCACGACTTCGCCAAAGGTGGCCGCCCAGGCGTCGAAATGCTCGATGCCACGATTGCGCAGCCCGTGCGGGTCGAGGAACCTTTGCATGGTGTACATCTCGACCATTGTGTTCGAGATCGGCGTCCCGGTTGCGAAGGTAACGCCGTGGCCGGTGTGCTGCTCGTCGAGGTAGCGGGCCTTCATGAACATATCGAATGCGCGTTCCGAACCGCCGGTCTGTATTCCGGCGACGCGATCCATCTTGGTCGGGGTTTCGAGGTTCTTGAAGTAGTGGGCCTCATCGATGAAGACGTGATCGACGCCGAGTTCATCGAAAACAAGCCCGTCGTCTTTCTTGTCGCCTGCCAACAAGTCTTTGAGCTTTTCGGTTCTGGCCGCTTTCTGCTTCTCAATAGTCTTGATGAGGTTGCGGTTCGACCCCTTTTGGGCGGCGTGTTCGATCAGAAGCTGGTCGTATTCGGCGATTTGCTCGCGGAGGAACTGCTCCTGGTAGTCCTTCGACATGCCGATTCGCTCGAAGGAAGAATGGGTTACGACGATGCCATCCCATTCGCCGCTGGCGATCTTGGCCGTGAGCATCTTGCGGCGTTCTTTGGAGAGGTCATCCTTGCTGGCGACCAGCAGCTTAGCATTTGGGTAAAGCTGCATGAACTCGCGGGAGAACTGCTCCAGGAGGTGATTCGGCACGACATACATGGGTTTGTGGATCAGCCCGGCCTGCTTCATCTTCATGCCGGTTGCCGCCATCGTGAAGGTCTTACCCGCACCGACGACGTGAGCCAGCAGCGTGTTGCCACTCGACATGCCGCGCCAGACGGCATCTTTCTGATGAGGGCGTAAGTTCAACGCCTGGTTCATGCCGGGGAAGTCGAGGTGCGAGCCGTCGAACTGGCGGAGCCGCAAGTTATTAAAGTTGTCGTTGTAAAGTCGGACGAGGCGTTCAGTGCGGTCGGGATCGGCAAACACCCAGGAACGGAATTTCTCCTTGATAAGCTTCTGCTTCTCGCGGGCTGCCATCGTGTCTTCCTGGTTGACGACTCGCTCTTCGCGGTCACCGTTCTGAACAGTGTCGTAGATGGTCGGCGATTTCATGTTGAGGGCCAGTTCCAGCAACCAGGTGCCGTTGGCACGGGCAGTGCCAAAATCGGACGTGGCCGCAACTGACTGCCGGGCGGCGTAACCGGCCTCCAAGCTCCAAACCGCGTCCTTCTTCAGGTGAGCCACGGGCACCGTGTCTTGATCGACCTTGAACAGGTCGGCCGCGAACGCTTGGATGTCGGATTCGGGAATCCACGGAGCGCCCAAGTTGGCGTCAATGTCACCGGGGAGTACGTCTTCGGGCTGGACGCCGCGTAAGGCATTGGCGTTGCGGGCAAACTCTTGACCAGCTCGTTCGGCGATGGCGAGTTTCTCGCGGACGTTGCCGGACAAATAAGCATCGGCCGTTTCCCATCGGCCGCTTTCGGGGTCTTTGTAGATCAGGTCGCCCAACTCCTCGATGATCTGTGCCTCCGGCTTGGCGTAGAGCTTGGCGATGTAATCGAGGTAGACGGCCCCGTGTTGGTTGAGTGACACGAGCAAGCCTTCCTCGGCACTGCGGACCTTGGTAACGGGCGGCGTTTTGCCCACCACGTCGCGGGACATAATGGCAGCTTTGGTCGCCCGGCCGATGGTCTCGTCGTAGTCTTCAAGGGACATGACGAGCATGGCGTCCGGGTCCTCCTTGAACTTCACAAGGTTGGGCATTCGGCGGATGGTCGTGCCGTCGGCTGTTTCGCCGAAAGTAGTTTTGTTGATCGGGCCATAAGCGGCGGTGAAACGGTCGTAAACACGGTTAAGATCTCGGCGGGCCTCTTCGCGGTGTTCCTCAGGCCAGCCTTCGTTCTGGGATTGCAATACCCGGCGGGCGCGGTCGCGTAGTTCGATGAGCGCGGCGAGTCGCTTGCCCGTCATCGTGCCGTCGGTCTTGAGTTGGGTGCCGCCGTAGACGACGGGCATTCCTTGCCCACCTTCGATCTGGTAGATGCTGCGGCCGTCGCCAACAAAGAAACTCCCTTCGCTGATGTGCCTTTCAAGCGGGGGCGGCACGAAGGCCGGGGCCTTTCGGTCGTCCGTCTTCGACGACTGGATCGGGGTGAATTCAGGGAGCCGATCAACGGCTTGCTTCAGTTGCTCGGCCAGGTTGCCATTGCTGGTTACGCTGTAGCCTTCGCCACCGTAGAGCGTGTCTTTCGCGGTCCAGTTTCCCAGGACCATTTCGGGATGGTTCAGGAAGTAGCGGTTGACGGGAACCTCTGCGCCATCGATCTCCAGCGGTGCGACGCCCAACCAGTCGGGATCGACGTGTCGGGCTGGTTCGCCCCGGTCACGCTTGCGAAGAAACACGATGTCGGTCACCACGGCGGTTCCCTCCCGCTTGAACGCATCCGAGGGGAGGCGGATCGCCCCAAGAAAGTCTGCTTTGTCAGCGAGATACTCACGAACGGCAGCGTTCTGCTTGTCGAGCGTGTAGTGCGATGTGACCAGCGCAAGTACACCACCTGACTTGAGCGAATCCACTGACTTGGCGAAGAAGTAATCGTGTAGCGAAAGCCGTTGCCCCTTGTGGTCGAGTTTGAGGTCGGCGAAGGGGACGTTGCCGATCACCGCGTCGATGCGGTTCTCGGGTAGTTTCGTGTCCTGGAAGCCTTCGATGCGGATGTCCTGGCCGGGGTGTAACACTTTGGCGATGCGGCCGGAAATCGAGTCGAGTTCGACACCGATGAAGTGCTGCCCCGGCTTGCCGTGACTCAGGAAATTGCCTATCCCGCAGCCCGGTTCCAGAATGGTGCCATTGTCCGGCACGCCCAGGCGAGTAATCGCGGAATGCATCGAGGCGATTACATCGTGGGATGTGTAGAAGGCGTTGAAGGTGGTGCGACGAACGCTGTCATACTCCTCGGGGGTGAGCAACGTTTTCAGTTCCTCGCCGAGCGATTGCCAGCCCGCATCCTTGTATGTCCCAGATACCGGGTGGGGAAATATGGATAGCGCCACGGGTCCGAAGCCGGAGAAGCGGGCAAGAACTTGTTTTTCCTCGTTGTTTGCGGGGCGTTGCTCCCGCTCGATGGCCTTCAGCGTGCGGATGGCGGCGACGATGTCGCGGGCCTTGGCCTTTTCGCCACTGGCCATAGTGGCAGCCGGAAGCGGCTGGGTATTTCCGATACCCTCTGCGGGTACGTCGGGAGGTGGGTTAGCCGGTGGGGGCGGGGAGTCCGACTTGCTAAAAGTGTGTTCGGGCGGTTCCGGGGCGATGTCGAAAAGGTCGCGCTGGCCCCGCGAAGTCCTTATCTTTTCGGCGAAACTCTTTTGATGAACGCCATTGCCGCGTCCAGAGTCAGCGGGTCGGCCTCGGCGCTCGACGACTCGGCGTGCAAACGATCCTCCAGTTCCGAAACCGCCAGTTCCATCGCTTCCGAAGAGATCTGAAAGGGGGCGCTGCCGGGGCGGGACTCCGCCAGTGTCATTATCCAGGCTTCGTGGCTCGCCTTCAGCTCGTTCGCGTAAAACTCCAGTGTTGTCAACAGCTTGCGTTCTTTCCGCAACTGCTCGTGCAGTTCCGTCTGCTGCTGGAGTAGTTCGAGTACGATTGTCTTGTACTGCATAGTCTTCTCCGTTGGTGGATTGAGGGTCAGATTTGTGGTTCTCGGCGTTTTCGTCAAGGAGATCGAAAAGGGATGGCTGGTCTTTGGGAGGCGGTTTCCGGGCCATCGCTCAGTGGGTTGCCTCCACCCTTGAAGTTCGTGCCAGAAGCCACTGTATTTCATCAGTAATGTAGGGTTTGCACTGCATGGCTCATCGCTCCCATCCGCGGCGCGGGTGATGGTCGGTCGGGCCGAAAGCTTCCCGCAGCACGCGGCTGGCCGCTACCCCGGCCATAATGATCATTGAGCCGAGGGCCACGTACTGCATGACCATTGCCAAGCGTTCGTTGCCACAATTGCGGGCCATGTGCTGTGCCTGGGTGCCGAGGTCTTCGAGGCGATAAGTCGGGGGCATGGTCATACGGTTTGGCCAATTCGCTGTGTAACTTGCTCATTCAGAACGGGATTTCTGGGCCTGACTCGATGCCCTTCTCAGCGCGTAGCATCTGGCGGACTTCCTGATATAGCCGTTCCGCCTTGATGCGGGTGGCCATCGCGGTGGCGGGCCAGACGGCTTGGGTCCAGATCATGTCGTTGGGATTCCAGCGGTATCCGGCTTCCTTCAGCCTGTTGATGACTGCCAGGCCCGGCTTCTCGTCAAATTTCAAGGCCATGTAATGATCCCGGCGGTTCTCGAATAGGCGGACACCGGCGAGGTAGTCCCCGGCAATTCCGAAGGAATCGGGATTAGCATTTACCTTCTTCTGTCCGACTCGTTCTGCGAAACTAGGCCGATTATCGTTCGCCGCGTACCGGTTATCGTTCGCCGCCTGGGGCTGTTCCTGGATACGGGTGAGGGGTTCTTCGATAGGAGCGGGGAGTTCTGCAACCGTGGTCTCCTGTGAAGTGTCGGTATGCGGTTGAATGGTGGTAGACTTGCGTTTTCGTGCCATAAATTCCTCCGTGAATGAATGGGACCAATCATTGGCCCTTATGTGACAATAATATCACAGTTGATAACACTCGCGCAACGATCAACATACTGAAAAATAAGGTTATTCGCTGCAATTCGCAGGAGGCCGGGAGCAGCCGACAACGTTCTTTTCGCGAGCGGGGCGGCCTGCGGAGGCAACGATTTTTATGCGCGTCGCGGGGCCGTCCGGTGCGGCAAGTAGAGCAACCGGATGGCACCCGCGAATCCGCGCTGGCTGGGCGTCTGGCGGCTGGAACCGTTCCAGCCGACCTATGCAACGCATAGGGAAGACGCCTGCTCTAATTACGATTGGTAACGACTCATATTTCCAGAAGACATAACCAGAGGGATTCAGCCGATTGGAAGATGTCAATTGGAGAACCCGTCAAGGCTGCGTGGTCGAATGGTATGCTTACGTGGAAACCGATGGGCATTACCAAAACGGACATAACTGACGATTGGAGAACGTTGCTGCGCATCGAGGTTCTTAGACCTTGTTAGCCTCAGGATGCGGTCTGGTTGAGTCCCAGGGACACTAACTGTCACTTGCAGCAAGGGACAACGTCAAGTATTCTGCCTATTCCGAAGCGTGTTCCGCGTACTCACCCGTGACACGATTTTTCATCTCATCGAACGTGCTGTCAGGTATGACTTTACTTACCTGCCGGCTTTCGTATTGTATGACGTAACCCATCATTAAATGAGGCCGAGTCACCAGTGTAGCCGCAATGCTGCCTTCGCGGCATACTCTAAGCATGAATTGTATTGCACTATATGGGATGATATGTTAGTATTTTAATTAATTATACGTCGCAATTTAATTAAATATTTTGATAACTTTATATACATAGAGGAAAACTTATGACTACTTTTCTCACAAGATTTCACAGAACTATTCCTATTGCCGTATTATTGTCAATGGTGCAAATACATGCAGCCGCTGCCGATCACCCTGGCCCGAAATTTCCTTATCGCATGCCAGCGATCATGTTAGACTCGTGTTTAGGGTGGACAACACGGGAAGCATGGCATGGCACTGATGGCATAGAAGATGGAGCAGCCAATCAAGCATGGCTCGAGGCTGAGTGCCGCCAAGACTGCGAAGCAATAGGTCCTGGCATGGGCATCAATCCGTACGGCGAATGCATATGTTTGGACACGGTAACTTTCTGTGGAGCGTTATGCCCGCCAGGCGAACACCGTGAGTCTTCTAACCAGGCTTCGCCATGCGTGCCAGATTAAAAATGAACCAGGCTTCGCCATGCGTACCAAATGAGGTCCACGACTAATGATACGTATTCGGTGGCATGGTTAATGTTGCTACAAAACCGCCCGCCACTATTTTATAGTGGCGGGCGGCTCGAGTTTGAGAAGTACGAAGTTACGTTGCCTGCTGCATGAATGCCGGTCCACGCACCTGAGAAACAGTTCCCGGATATCTTTTCGGTCGTCGCCTGTCACCTGTCACGGCTCAGCCTCTTCGTCGGACATTGGGATGTGAACCTGGATACATACACCGGAAGGCACGGGATTGCGGCTCAACAGATAGTCGACACGGGTTACGAAATGCAGCCCGTTGACAACGTACATATCGCCATCGTCTCCATCTAAAAGCGTCCATATATAGCTTGGGTCGAAATGCCGTACATAAGCAAATTCGTCTTCGTATGTTACGAACTGGCACACGCCGCTGTCGCCAAGCGACTCTCCGTCGGTAGTTCGGTAAACGACTTAGTCGCCCACCTTGATCGGGTCGGTGGTGGTTGCGTTCATGGGTCTGGCCTCACCGGAGGTGTGCAACGTTTTTCCCGCAGAGTCTTCTCGTACAGGCGGTACGCCTGGAGACGGGTCGCCTCTTTATCTGGCATGGCCCGTTGCTCACTGGCGACCTGGAGGAAGGCGGTCAGGGCGCATCCTAAGAACAGGTCGTCGAGGGGATTTTCAGAGTCAGTACTCATGCGTTGTGCTTTCCAGCGGTGGCTTTGTTGATAACGGCTATCGCATCGCGGTAGGTTTCGCATTCTTCCCCGTCATGCTCGTCGTAATCGGCCACCAACATAGCACAATGATCCAGAACCGCTAGAAGATCCGGAGCCGCGGCGGCAAGCCGAGCGTTGGCCTCCTGGACCTCGGCAGGCATGTCTTCGTTGGTGTCGAACAATTTGTTACCGTCGGCGTCGAAGATCTCGAATGCCGGCAGTTCGAAGCCTGGCTCGTCACCCCGTTGCACCCTATAGGGGTTGTACCCGTAGGTCCACCGGCTGCTCAACTGAACGGGGCTGGCAGCTTGCGGGGCGACTACGTTCTGGTTTGAGGACAGGCTTCCGGCTTCATAAGCCGCTTTTAAGGCGGCGTGGATAGCCCATACGGCTACGTCGTGGAAGTCGAGGCTATCCGACGAGCGGGTTTCAAGCGTGGCGATGCCGAGGTGGTGGGTGGCGATTTTCGCCAGAATCTGGTCTGCGTTGCCCGTGGTGGGTGAGGCGAGGGACGCTTCGCATTCCTGCTCGATTTCCTCGTAGTCTTCGACCTCGCCGTTATGGTCGGCGAACACGACATCGGGGGCGGTGTCGTCGATCTGTAGGGCTAGTTCGCAAAGCGTCGCTGTCGCCTGTGCCGGTGAGTCGGATTCGAGGATGACAGTTATCTGTCCGATGTATTGGTTCATGGTGAGATTCCTTTCTCTGTGAGTTGATCAGGGTTTTTCAAAAATGGTGCATACGTCGTGAAGTCCAGGGATAAAGCACGAGCGGTAGACTTTTTTCGAGCTGCTCGCCCCGTGGCTGAACCG
>Ga0255175_1000816_pt1 | contig 10845 bp, 9 predicted proteins | sample Atl_Atl_RepC_8d_FD_183628 | JGI IMG/M metagenome (GOLD analysis project Ga0255175, IMG submission 183628) | Freshwater microbial communities from Altamaha River, Georgia, United States - Atl_Atl_RepC_8d | ecosystem: Environmental > Aquatic > Freshwater > River | place: USA: Georgia | collected...
GCCGAATACAAAACCTTTAATCATGATTGGTTACCATCAGATATCGATGAAAAAGCTTCTTCGGCAGAACTTATTGATCGCTTAAACAAACCTTATGTCTATAAAGGATATGCTCCAATTCCATTTCGAGATTTCGCCTTTAATACAAATTGGAGAATGGGTTCAGAGGGAACAACATCGAATCGCTGGGGATCAAACTCGATTCAAGTCTACTCTGATGCAGGAACATACAACGATAAAAATTCTAAATTTTATCGCCCACGAGACATAGATTCTGGTTTAAACTCAAAAAAAACCGCTCTTATTGAAATGAAATCTTTAGATTTACCCTATGAGTCTCCGCGCTATTACGCTGATTCATGGGATGCTCAAAATCCAAATTATGATTATGGTCCGTGTGGCTATTTAGGTCAAAATGAAAACAGCTGTGCTTTATCAGAAGCTTTAGTCTCGTGGCCTAACTTAAAAACGATTGGAATTAATTATGTTAACCATGACTCGTTTGGATACTTCGGTACTTATCGAGGCCGAATTAAAAATGCTCGCGTCTTTATTTTGGCTGACCAAACATCACACGATGACTTTTTTTCCGCTCGAGCACTCACCGGAACAGAAGGGCAAAAATTACAAACAGTTCTTAAAAACTCTGGAGTCGGATCAAAGTATTTTATACAAAGAACTCTGCCTGTTGATACTCTCGGAACATCAATACCTGATCTAATCAAAGGAGTATTGCATCCTGAAATGTTAAAAACATACCAACATATTTACACAGCGGCCTCAGAGAAATCACAATTTGAAGTGATCATTGCATTAGGTCCTGTCGCGACTGCTGTTGTTAACAATTTAAAATTACCAGAAAATATCACAAAATTACGTCTGGATAATTTATCAGACTTAGAAAAAGTCAATACACTTCAAACAGTTTTAGCAAATACATTAAAAACAACTGTAACTCGATCGTTTAATGGTGAACTTACAACAATTCCGCGCGAAGACTTACCCTATCATACAAGATGGTGGATGGGCTCATCTGGCGATCGAGCAGCTCGTGGTGAAAACTACTCGGACGGAAATTACTACAGAGTATGGGCACCATACTGGGTATCACAATTATACCCACGATCATTAAGCCAAAGTGAAAAATCTGATTTGTTACAAAAACTGTCTTTAATAAATAAATAAGGAAATTTATGAAAAAACGAGCGTTTATAACTTTAGGTTTCGATCGAGCCGCGGATGAAAAACCTTATTATGTTTTTTAAATAACCTTATTCATTTATCCCAAAAACCGTTTAAAAAATGATTTCACCGCTCCTACAAAGCCCGGGGAAGAATTTTGTCGTCGTGGATTTGAACGAGCCGAAGATGAGATCATTCCTTTCTGATTTTTATGAGCGTGATCTTTCGATTTAAAGTTAGATTTTTTAAATTGCTTTTGCTCTGTAGATTTACCATTCGCATGTTGTGGCACAGTACCATGACGTGGTTGTGAGTTTTTTTGCAATTTTACTTGCGATTGATCTAACTTAACATGTGCTCGATCTTGCACCGATTGCATTGGTCTTGGCCCAGAACCTTTTTGTTCAGGACGCTTTTCAAAATCATTTCGTGGCCCACGATCTTTGCGATCATGAGCCCCTTTAGAGCGACGGTCTGATTTAGAATCAAACTTACTCGATCCGCGCTGCTGCTGACTAGAGCGTTTTGATTCAAATGGAGCACGATTAAATCGCTCAGACTCTGTCATCGGCTTTAAATCTTTTAACAACTCAGCATCTTCCAAGAACACAGCTTCAATTTTCTTTTTTGTAAACTCTTCAATGCGAGATAAAGATTCAACATCTTTTTCACTGACGAGCGAATATGCTTTTCCCATTTCACCAGCACGGCCAGTTCGACCAATTCGATGAACATACGATTCACAGTCTTGAGGCAATTCGAAATTAACAACCAAATCAACATCAGAAATATCTAAACCACGTGCAGCTACATCTGTTGCAACTAGAACATTTTGATTATTTGACTCTTTAAATTTACTGATCACATGATTGCGCTGATTTTGAGAAATTAAACTTGAAATTCCCATTGCCGGCACTTGGTTATCTGTTAGAAATTGAGCTATGCGATCCACATTATTTTTAAAATTCGTAAAAACAATTGTTTGGCGTGGATTAACTTTTTTAATAATCGAAATTAAATGCTGCGGTTTTTCATCATTTCCAAGATGAATAATAACATCTTGAACATTATCTGCCTTAGCTACGTCTTTTGAAATATTAATTTCAACTGGTTCAGAGCCAAATTGATAGGCCGTATTTAATACATCAAAATTTAATGTTGCACTAAAAACCAAAAATTGTCTTTGACGATCGATACGGCTTAAAATGTACTTCATATCTTCTTTAAAACCCATATCAAACATACGATCAGCTTCATCAAAAACGATAGCTTTAACTTTTTTAAAATCAACAAAATGCTCTTTGTATAAATCAATTAAACGCCCAGGAGTTGAAACGATAAACTGTAAATTTGCCGATAAGGCTTCTTTTTGTTTTTCGTATCCAGTACCACCATAAAATTGAAAAGATTTGAGTCCTGTATTGATTGTGAGTTTTTGAATATTTTCATGAATTTGATCGGCTAATTCCCGCGTAGGAACCAAAATCAAAACACAATGAGAAGCCTTCCAATCTTTAAAAGCGCGTTGATGAGCAGGATCAGTCTCTGCTTTAAGAATACGTTCGATCAATGGAATTAAAAAAGCGGCCGTCTTGCCTGTTCCTGTTTGCGCCAAACCCGCCACATCCTGACCATTAACAATGGGTTCAAATGCTTGAGCTTGAATTGGGGTTGTCTCTTCGTATCCAATTTTTTGAATAGCTTCTAATAATCGATGATCTAAGTTTAAATCTACATATTTCATGTCTGCTGTTTATAGTATTGAATTACGATTAATCCAATAGTCTTCGTTTGTTTTATCACGGCTCTGATGTTATGCGTTGTGAGAGGCTATAAATCTGCGAACACACTGAACAAATTCTTCAAATTTTTCGTAGTGTATCCAATGCCCTGTACCCAAAATTTCAATACCTTCAATATTTGGATTAACAACCAACATTTTTTCAAATGTTTCACGACTTAAAATGTGTGAATTTTCACCACGAATGAGTAAAACAGGCATTTTAAATGAGCTCACCTCGAGCCAACGATCTTGCAAATGTCCTTCTTTAACAATTTCAAAAACTGCATTTTTAGAAAATCGCCAGTCATATAGCCCATCAGATTTTTCTTCCATGTTAGCTTGTAAAAACGTTGATAAAACCGCGGGAGGTTCTTTAGATGAAAAAATTTTATTAAATTCTGTTTCAAAAAAACTCTTCATCGCTAATTTTGATGTGAATGGTGTCGGAATTCCATTGAGCATTTTTTTGTAATACGACTCCATATTGTCATCGCGCTCTGGACTCATATCTTCAATAACTAAAGTTCTGACTTTATGAGGATATAAATTTGCAAAGACCATCGCGTTACGGCCACCCATTGAATGCCCCACCAAGTGGAATTTATCCCAACCTAACTCTGTTGTTATTTTATCCAAATCCTCCGCAAAAATTTCAGGAGAATAGCCCGTATCAGGTTTAAAAGAACGCCCGTGTCCTCTTTGGTCATAAATTAAGCATTGAAATTCTGAGTCTAAGCGATTTGCAATTTTTCGCCAATTAGCTGCAAAAGCCATCAAACCATGAATAAATACAATTCGCTCACGTGTGTTTGAACCTAAAATAGCATAATGAAAATTCGATAAATAACTCATTTCTCAACTAAGTACTCGACTCATGAGCAATCCTCAATTAAAAAATAATAATATGCCGATACAAAAATTCAAAAATATTTTAAAAAACGCTTACGATCATATTGATCCTCAAGCGGTTGGCATTATTAAGAAACTCAAAGAGAATGGTTTTGATGGTTACCTTGTTGGCGGTGGGGTCCGCGATCTATTGGTTGGCTTAAAACCTAAAGATTTTGATATTGCAACAAATGCACTGCCAAGTGAAGTTCGCAAAAAAATACCCTATGCATTTGTAATCGGGCGTCGTTTTAAATTAGTTCATGCAAAACGTGGAGATAAAATTTTTGAAGTCGCCACTTACAGACGAGAAGCTACTCAAGAAGAATTAGAATCAACTGACTCCTCTGAAATCAATTTTGTCGAAGAAAATTTTTTTGGAACTCTTAAAGAAGATTCTTTTCGTCGAGACTTCACGATTAATGCGTTATTTTACGACCCCCTATCTGAAGATTTAGTGGATCACTGCGGTGGGCTTGACGACATTGCTTCAAGCACCATGCGAATGATTGGAAACCCAACAGAACGCCTCAATGAAGATCCTATACGAATCTTACGAGCGATTCGATTATCACAAAAATTAAATTTTCAAATTGAAACAGAACTTCGAAAATCGATTTATGATAATGCTCTCGAACTGCAACGAGCCGTATTACCGCGACGACGTGAGGAATGGCTCAAATTTTTTAGATTACCTCACCCAGAGTTGGCTCTTTGGGAAATGCATGATTTAGGCATATTAAAAGCTGTACTTCCAGGTTTTGAAGCCTTGTGGTCGGATCAACTGAAAACGCAAGATTTCATAAGCTTCATTAAACGTCTCCCGATATCGGGATTAGATTTACATGATCCCGTCGAATTATTTGCTGGAATACTTTACTCATTTTTAATTGCCCAATTTGGTTATGGTTTCAATATAAACGAAATATCTGAAGATTCAAAATTTCAAACATTTTGTAGAGATGAATTAGGAATCTTTAAGGCTGAACTTATTTCAATAATTTTATCTATTCAATTTATACAAACACTCTCTCGTCATGATTTATATTTAAAAAAAGGGGAGCGCCGCAGACGTGCAGTTTTAACAAATCACAATTTTAATTTGGCTTTAAAACTTGGACTCTTATCAGCTGAACTCACCTCAAATGATTATTTATTTTGGCTTCAACAGATAGAAGATGTTAAAAACTCTAATCTCAAAAGAACTGAAGACCCAAGTGATACATAAGACATACTTTTACATTGTTTTTTTTATAAACTTAATAAAAGCTGCTCGTAACGCAAAAAATACTCAATCAATTTTTAATATGGCACATGCTATGATGAAGCTGGGTCACTTTAATGAAACTATAGCTTATTTAAAACAAGATTCCCCTAGTCTAAGATATTTAAATGAGCGCAAACTTATGAAAAAATACACTCTCGATGAATTAGATCAGCTTCCAGAAGGTTCACTTGGCAGAATATACGCACAACATATGCTTCAAAATAATTTAGATCCAGATTTTTATGAAGTATTACAAATCACAGATGATGTGGCTTATTTTATCATGCGAATCCGAGAAACACACGATATCTGGCACGTTATTACTGGCTTTGGTATTGATGTTCCTAGCGAATTAGGATTACAAGCATTTACCCTGGCGCAAACTCGCTCTCCGATTGGAACCATTCTAATTGGAGGGGCAATGTTCAAAGCTGCATTCAAAAATTTAAACTCTGTCAGCGATATCTATGATCAAGTCAGCAAAGGCTGGCTACTCGGTCGTAAAGCTAAAAAATTGTTCGGTGCAGATTGGGAAAATCTTTGGGATAAACCACTCGATCAGATTCGCCATGATTATAATATTGTTTTGTAAAAAATTTAAACTGAATAATTCACTATAAATTTTTGTGGATTTTTTTCGAATTCTAAATAATTTTCTAAATCAATGAATATTGACTTAGCCTTCGGAAACTTCTTTAAAATCATTTGGACGTCTAGTCGGTTGCGTTTAAGTCGCATATCATCTAAAGTTATATCATGAAATATATTTTAATTTTTATTGTATTTATCATAACTTCAGTTTCTTATATTTATTGGAATCGTGAATTAAAACTGAACAACTCTCGTTTAAATACAGATTTTTTTATTTTATTGCAGCAAGCAAATAGAACTCAACTTGATCTTAGATCACTCAATACTATTGAGTGGGATGAACTGGTTTTGTGGCCAAATTCTACAAATATTTGTGATTTAAATATAAACAATTATAAGCCTGGCAACTTTAACTGTATTCAACTCGATAATCCAAATGAAGATTATCTTGTTCTTTTAAAAAATAATAATTTTGCAGGACGAATTAAAATTAATAAACGTGAAGGCGATTTTTCAAAAATTGCTCATCAACGTATTTCAAAAAGCCAAGCACGCTTTGTCTTCATTAACAAAGGTGTATTTCCGCAAGTTGATTTAGATCAATCATCATTTTAGAAAGAAAAAATGAAATTTATCCTTATTATAATCTTCTTCCAATGTCATATTTCATTAGCCTCAGAATTTTGCCAAGCACAGCAGAGTGCAAAACCAAATTCAAACGAATTTATAGATCAGCAACTTAAATACTATTCTAATCAAAAAATATTTTCCGAAGAAGCAGATGAAACCTTAACAAAATTGATTAAAGCAAAAAGTGATCTCTTAAGCAGATGGATGGCAAAAGAAGAAAATCAAAATATAACAGAGTCTACTCTTGTTAAGAATTGGAGATTATACTACTTCAAAAACATAATTTTAACTCAGTATCCATTAAAAAACAAAAAAATGAATTTGCAAATTGAAAGTTTATCTAGAAATCTTCAAAAAAAACTACTCCCTCCTTCACAGAAAAGTAAACTTGAAAAAATATTTTTAAAATCACAAGCTGCTGCTATTAAAACAATTCAAAATTACAAATTAAAATCAGAAAAAGAAATCATCGATAAAATAAAAACCTTACAGCTTTACTGGCCAGATTTAAAAACTGCTCAAGCTGCAGATCAAATAACCCCACTCGACATCATCGATTGGGGCATTGCTTACAATCCTATAACACACAAAATAAACATGGGATTGCAATCTATTGATTATCCGAATGATGAAACGTATTTAGCCGTTTTTGCCCATGAAATTGGACATGTTTTTGATTCTTGTCGTTGGGGTGCTTATTTTACCGGAGTCTGGCCCTTTGAAAAAATTGGCGAATGCCTCCGCTCAACTCAAAGTGTAAAGGCTTTAAAGCGCGATGATTCTCAATTAGATATCTACACAAAACAAGGAAAAATAAGCACAGACTTAGCTTTGAGTTTAAAACAAAATCCAACATGTAATAAACTTGTTTATCCTCAAAATGGTCTACAAGCCGACCAACTTCCTGAAAGTTTTGCCGATTGGTTTGCTACTGAGACCATGGCAAATATCGCAAAGCTAAACGCCAAAAAATTGCGTATTGACTTATGTATCAACAAAAAACTGTCTGAAGGTAGCTCTTACTCTTCGAACCACGATCGTCTATTTAAAATTTACCAAGCACATCCAAAATTTACTTTAGATAAAAAATCTGATTCTTATTGCAGTTATTAATATATATTTTGACACTAAACTTTATTAGCATTTATTTTTAATAAGGGTTTAATGAGCTTCCAAGACCATAGCAATAAACCTAAGAGATAAAATGCAATTGAAGTAACAATGTACAAGCTTAAAACATTTAAACCTGCCAACATTCGACTTATTGCTGATATGACAAAACAGAGAGTTACTAAAACTAACGTTTTAGTTGTTAACTCAAAATCAAGAGCCAGTCCGCCATGAGCCAAAGTCACTCTCGTTGAAATTAATATTGTAATGGCAGTAAAACTACCTATAAAAACTAAATGCATTGTCGCTAGAGAGTTTAACTCCATCAAAATAGCACTTAACAGATACCCAATTAACATTGTTACAATCGAAACTCTCAATCCCCAACCTAAAAATGTATTCACCGTTGGTCGTTGATGTATTTTAAAAAATCTAAACGATATATAAAATACGCTCAAAAATTTTACAAAAGAACCAAGTTGAAAATAATTAAATGCTTCAAATACAAAACCTAAATTTAAAAAAACTAATACTAATACTATTTCTTTTAGCTGCTTTTTATGATCAACAACATCTGGATTAATGGCTTGCGGCAATCTAGATAATACAGGTATAAGTCGACTCCCTAATCCACAAATTAAATTTAAAACAAACGCCTGATTTAAAATGATAGGTAAATTCACTATTGTATTTTGTGAAAAACTCCATACTTGAATAAGACTTCCCAAAAATCCAGCCACCAAAGCAACTGGTAAAAATACAAAGCCAGAAAATGGAATAATTTGAGTCATAAAAAATCGTCTGGCAACAAATACTATTATAAAAACCATCTGTGCTACTGTCACAAAACTTACGTATTCTAATTGATTCGTGTAGTTTAAAAAAACTTGTCCACAGACTAAACCAATTGCAACCAAAATCTCCCAAGATCGTGCCGATTTTGATTGAGTCATTTTAGGAATAGCGGTCATCAAAAATCCTGCTATATAAGACCACAAAAAACCAAAATACATTAAGTGACCATGTGCTGCACGTGGGTAAAAACTGATAATCTGCATTTGAAACAAGAGCCACAAAATAGCTCCCAATACTGCCGACAACAATCCAACAGGAAATAAATAAGTGTAGGGTTCATTTTGAAATCTTATACGCATCATTTAATACTAAGTACTTATGTTATTCATAAGTATGATTTAGCGCATGTTTAATCAATGTTTTCAACAATTTCGATTATTTTATCAGGACGCAATATTTTAATTGTTTGATCATTTGTTTGCAGAAAACCTTGTTTAGACCAATCGCTCATAATACGAATGACAGATTCAGGAGTAGCCCCAACAGAATCTGCAATTTCTTTACGTGTTAATGGTAATGGTAAAACCAACCCCTCATCAGATGGGTGTATTTCAATTAAATTCATCAACAATGTTGCAATTTTTTGTGTAAGTGGAGCTTTATGTAAGGCCTTATTCTGCTGAAGTAAATTCATTCGTGTTGATAATAAATTCTGAATTTTAAAAATTAAATCAGGATTTTTTTTCCACTGAGTTAAATATACTTCCTTTGGAATTTTTAAAAATCGAGAAGGTCCCATTGAAGTAGCTGAAACAGGATATAGTGGTTTAGGTTGCGCCATAATAAATGCAGCTATTACGTCGCCAGGTGTTGAAAAATGAACTATTACGTCTTCACCTTGAAAAGATGGCTTTGACAACTTGTATGCGCCGCTCAACACAATTCCAAAAAAATGTGCTTCTTCTCCAAAATGAATTATACGTTCTTTGTGAGATGAAAAAATAATTTTACCGTCATGACACAAATCGGCCATTTGAGATTTTGTACAATCTGAGAAAATTGAAAATGCCAGTAACTCATTAAGTGCAGCTTCTATATTTGTCAACTAAGACCTCTTAAATACTTGCATCAATACACGATACAATTCTTCTGAAAAGTTTTGAGAGTTTTTTAAAGTTCTATAGTATCTAAACATTTTTGGAAAGTAAAGTCTTGAGTCCTGATCCAAAGTTAATGCATGAACCAACACACCAGAAGCTTCAGCATCAAGACAAGCATGCTTAATATCATTTATACCATGCAGACCTTCATAACCATCAACATCAGTCGGTTTGCCATCAGTCAGTATTAACAAAAGTTTTTTATCATGCTTTTCTTGAGATAAAATTTGCGATGCATGCCTAATTGCTGGTCCTAAACGAGTATATCCCTGAGGTTCGATATACTGAACACGATTAAAAAAACAATTCCATGGCTCATGTGCTAATTTATAATACTGAAATTGACAATTGTGCCGTGTAGAACTCCAGGTTCCAGCGACATGCACATACTGAATGATATTTTCGAATAAAATTCCGACTTGAGCAATAGAACTTAATGTTATATCAATTATCCTTTCATTTTTTATCCATGAGTCCGTTGATAATGATTGATCAAACAATATGAATACGGCGACATCTTGATCTTGATTTTTTTTCTGTGAATACCAACGTTGAGAAACATTTTTATGTGAAATAAGAGCAGTATAGTCCTGAACGAATGAATCATAATCAATCTCTGAACCGTCTTTCAGGCGTCTTTTCCATACAGGAATATTAAAAAAATTGTAAATTTTTTTTTGCCAATAACTTATTTGCTCATAATTTTTATCATAAACAGTCTGTCGAAAAAATGAACTTGAGTCTTCAGCAACAGCAACTGTTTCAAAGAGAATACAATGATTTTTTAAATAAACATCTCTCGTCGAACTCCACTCTGGATAATAATGCCCTTTTTGGGTTAACTTTTGCTCTTCTGTCTTAAAATCACTAAATATTGAAAATATGTTTGAACGAAATATTGACTGCACAGACTCTCCGCCTCGAGTCATTTTATTCAGATCAAGTTCGTTTAAAGCATCTTCATGATTCGTCAATTCATCTTCGCCAGACTCTATTCGGCGACCACCTTGATATTCTTCTACTGTTTCCATTTTTTCAAATGAATGCACAACTGGATTTAATTCCTCTTTTTCGTAATCTACTAACTTTGGTGGGCTTGAATGTTTTTTTTCTTTTTCTGTTTTAATTTGATTGTCACCATTTTTATTTTTCGTAAATTGAATGTCTGATTTTTCACTTGTAGAGGTCATTTCGTGATTCAAACAAGGAACAGTCATTAATAAAAAATCAGGCACAGATTGATTTTTTTTAAAATTTAATGAAAAAAAAATGTCTTCATTATTTTTCTGATCATTTTCGCGCAACAAATATATCTGACTCCAGACATCAAACATCTCTTGCTCAAAACTATTGATATTCAATCTTAATCTGTTATTTTTCAGAAAATGATCTTGAATAGCTATAAATATTTTTTTTTGAAAAAAACTATAGTTATCAAA
>Ga0255175_1000819_pt1 | contig 10794 bp, 24 predicted proteins | sample Atl_Atl_RepC_8d_FD_183628 | JGI IMG/M metagenome (GOLD analysis project Ga0255175, IMG submission 183628) | Freshwater microbial communities from Altamaha River, Georgia, United States - Atl_Atl_RepC_8d | ecosystem: Environmental > Aquatic > Freshwater > River | place: USA: Georgia | collected...
GTGATCTATGGCTGCTTCCGCGCTCAATCCGTAGCCAATCGGCCCGTTCCTCGCGTCGATTATGTACGGCGGATAGAGCATGTAGTAGTGCCCGACAACTACGCCGACATCGGGACTGCACTCAACGCGCTGCAACAGTCGACGCTGTTGCAGCCAGGGCAATATGGCGCGATACCGCGCGGCATCTTTCGCAACGTCATCCGGCACTGCTGGTGCTGGCGGGGCGGTGTAGAGCGCGGCGAATCCTTGCCCCTTGGGTTCTTGCAGTTGAACAACCAAGGCTGATCTGCTGCCGTTCTCTGTCCAAGCCTTGAGCGCCTTTGAGTTGACCCAAGCCACCGGCTCGCCACGCTGCTCGGCCTGCGCTGGCGGGGCGGCGCTTGCTCGCTCAAGCTCGTCCGCAATCTGCATCAGGTGCTCGGCGTTGAATCGGTCCTGTCCGCCATTGGGCCGATCGTTCTGAGCCAAAAAGCGCAAGGCTTCAGGTGCTGTTCGATCGCAACCGTTCGGCCATGCCTTGCCTAGCTGCTCGGCCTGCACTTTCAGCCGCTCGTTCTCTGTCAGCAACTCGCGGATTATTGCCTTCGCCGGCTGGGATGCGGTCGGGTGGTTGCAGTACATGCTTGCCCTGTCGTGTAGTTCGCTCATGAAGACACCTCCTCCGATTTCAGCCGCTCAACCTCGGCAACCATCTCGGCCAACACATCGGCGAGCTGGTCGCACATGTTCATCGAGTCGCTGAACAAGATCGGCTGCGTCTCGCGCAGGATCAGCAGCGCGCGGGCTAAATCGATTGTGGTGTCGCTCATACCTCACCCCTTTTCAGTCGGATCGCAGCACGCCGCTGCGCTCGCTTGCTCCCTTTGCGCTTCTTGCTCATGCGGCCCTCTTAGTGCGTGCAATGCTGTAGACGTAGCGGTACAAATCTTGGTGCGACCAGATCAGCTTGCGAGTGACCCAACCCTTGCGGACCAGCACTTCGGCGGCTTCCATCACTTGCGCGATGGGCTTCTCGAAGCGCTGCCGCATGTCGCTGCAGGTCATCGGGCCGACCTCGTCGATCGCGGTGTAAATGCGATCGACGAGTACGTCGAAGCCTTCTTTCGACTTCAGTGGCTGGAAGGCGCCCATGTCAGAACGGGATGTCGTCGTCTTCAAAGCCAGCCTCAGCCGGTGCGGCTTGCGGTGCGGTCTGGCGCGTGGTCTGGCGCGGCTCGTCCTGCTGCGGCTTGGTGCCCAGCAGCTTCACGTCGTTGACTCGCAGGACCACAGTCGTCTTGTTGCTGCCGTCCTTTGCCTGGTATTCGCGCAGGCTGATCGAGCCGCTGACGCCGACGTTGTCGCCCTTGCGCAGCATCCCGGCCAGCTTTGGCGCACGCTCGCCCCACAGCGCGCAGTCGATCCACAACGTGGACTTGTTGTCGCCGTAGCCGACATCCACGGCGATGGGCCAGTTGGCGACCTGGTTCTGGCCGACGGGCTTGCTTTCAGCGTCGCGGCCAATGCGGCCGATGAAGTTGCAGGAGTTCATGAGTTAGGCGGCCTTCTTGAGTTCGTTGAGCTTCTTGAGCGCGGACCGCTCAGCGGAGTTGAATCGCGTCCACAGCGCGGCCTTTTCATCAGCGCCGAGGCGTTGATCGTTGATGTAGCTGGCAGCCGCTGCGGTGTCGTCGGCGGCAATCAGCCGCGTCACTTCGTTGGCGATGCCCTGCAGGAACGCCTGCTCTTCGTGATTGAGCTGCTCCCACAGGCCTGAGGTCGGCGTGACTTTCGGCATCGGCGCGACCTGATGCGTGTGCGCATCGGCGTCATTGTCGCCTTCGGTCGGGATCGCGAACGCCTGCATCGCGGCGTACTTGTAGGCTGCCGACATGGCCTTGTTCGTGGCCTTGTCGCCGCTGTCCATCGCCTCGCCGTAGGTGGTGATCGTGTGCTTGCTGCCGTCTTCGGCCGCGACGAAGTCGAAGTCCACTTCAACGGTGACGTACAGCAGCGCTGCGCCCTTGGCGCTCATGCGCTCGACACACTCGCGGCTCTTCACTCGCGGCAGGACGCACAGGCCGTGCTTAGAAAGGACGGGCGCCAGGGCGTTGTACATGTCGTCGATGCCCCGGAAGTTGTAGCCCTGCTGGGCGTTCTTCCGATCCTTGCTGATGCCCTCGCGGGCCAGTTCCGCCTGCACTTTGTTGATCGCGCTGTAGACTTTCATCGTGTTGCCTCTGGAGTTGTTCGTGGTGATGCCAAGCTGATCCGTCGTCGTCGTCACGCATGGCTGACGATCAAGGCGATCAGTCCGCCAGCGCAGAGCGCACCGGCGTAAACGAGCGCCCAGCCGAGACGTCGGGCAGCGCGGGAGACGTGGTAGCCGACCGACATGCGGAGCGGCGTGGTGAGCTGGCCGGGGCGGTTCATTTGCTGGCGGTCGGATCTGAAACGGAGAGCGAACCGAGCGGGCCGACAGAGACGCGGGCTTGGCGTTGCAGCTCCATCACCTTCGCCTCGCTGTAGATCGACTCGGTAACCTGAGACGCCAACTTGCCGAGAGCGCGGGCCTTGTCGATCTCCATGCGACCCTCACGCAGTGACGCGATGGCGTCGCAAAGCACCTGCCGCAGATCGCCAGTGGTGTTAAGCCGCTTTTTCATGGATCACCTTCTTGAGTTGATTGGTCAGGCGCTTCAGCTCTTCAGCTTCTGCGCGGATTCGGAAAACAGGACGCAGCCGGTTCCAACAGGAGACGCACAGCGTCGTCGGGGCTTGGTCGGCTTGAAGCTTGGTGAGTCCCGTCTTTGCGTCATGCCGGACGTGAACCGTGGTTGCGAGTTGCCGTTCCGAAACAAATCCGCAGCATTGACAGGTCCGCGCGGCCTGCTCGGTTTCACGCTCAAGTCGGGCTTGGCGTGAACGACGCATTTGGGTCAGTCGGTCAAAAGCCGCAGCCGTGCCGAGAAACCAATATCGGCACCGAACTCGCGTAGGTCGCCCAGCACCGCTGGATGGAAAAACTGGCCTAGTCGCAGCCCGGCGAGGCCAGCACGGGACACGCAGAGCGGCAGTGATCGTCCAGTGCGCAGCCGAATAACGCATTGCGATGCGTTCGACCGTTTCATTCCACTGCGCCACCGTGATCGGTGCGCCTTTGTTGAGCATTCGCAGGTAGCGGAACGCTACGGCTCCAACAACATCGGCGGGCCGGAACGACTCACGATGACGGCGTGACCGAATCAGTGACCAAAGACCAATGCGCATCACTCGGCCTCCTCGAAGTGATCCGCAGCCCAGGCCGTCATCGCGGCGATGCCGGCAGTGCTGATCGTGGTCAGCAACAGCGGCCCATAGAGCGCGCTGCCGGTGCTGAAGGCGGCAGCCGTGCCGACCGCCAGCAGGCTGGCGAGAGCGCAGAGCCGGAGGCAGACGCCGTAGAGCATCGTGGTCACAGGCCACCCCGCAGCGCTTCCGACTCGGCGCGGCACTTGGCCTCGGCCATCGCTTCGGCGCGGATGACGGCTTGCAGCGGCGCGACATTGCCCCGATAGCAAGCGACCATGACGGCGTCGCTGATGACGTCGTTGGCGAACAGCTGATCCATCAGCGCTTCGACTTCGGTATCGCTGGCGAGGATGTCGGCCTGAATCTCAGCGGTACGCTCTTCGACGAAAGCGTCACGAGCAGCCTCGTCGCTGCGCTCGGCGTAGTACCGGGCCGTATCGGCGACGACAGGATCGAAGTCCATTACGCCACCTCGACATGAGCGACGTTGATCGTGACCACGCCCGTGCCGGTGCGGATCACCGCGAACCGGCCCTCAATGCGAATGACCTCGCCCACGCGATTGGCGTGGAAGCCGTACCGAATGCGGACCGTGTCCCCTGGTGCCATGTCTTTTCCCCATCTGCCCGGTTAGGCGTTGTTGATGGGCTAACTCTACGGAATCCCGTAATACATTGCAACGGGTTTCCGTAATTTATTTTTACGGCTTACCGTAGTGCTGGCCGGGACTACCGCTGCTGGGGACGTACCTTGAGCAGCCACGCCAAAAGGGTGACGCGCGTCTCAGTCGCCGCTGCCATACACTCGGTAAAACTACGGGAAGGCATGCCGCCGACCGCAATTAAGGGGAGTAAACGATGAAGCTGCTATTGGGTTTTGCGGTAATCGCCGCCGTCACCGGCTGCGCCAGCCAGGCCGGTCCGTTCGTGACCAACATCTCAAGCGACGGCCGCGGCGGGATCGTGGTCGAGAAGTGCATGGTCCGGTTAGACCGGACGATCAACACCGTTGAAGCGTCGAACTGCACCAACTCGCAGATCACACTGTCCAGCGGGAGCGCAGCTCCGGCAGCGACTCAGCAGAAATAGTCGAAGTGCTGCACCGAACCCCGCCCAGTGCGGGGTTTGCTTTGGGGGGATGATGGAAAACGACAACCCGATGTTGCCTATTGAGCCCGAGGCGTACAGCCGCTTGCTGCGAGCCTTGGACCGGCCAGATCCGACGTGCCCGGTCTGCGGCCGGGATTCCTGGCGGCTGCAAAGCTCAGAACAGCATCCGAGCGTTCTGTTGAACCTGCTGACCGAAAAGGGCCAACAGTCTGCGGTGCATTTCTATACCGCCATCAACTGCACCTGCGATACCTGCGGCTACATGTATCTGATCGACCGCAATGTGATGCACAACACGCTCATGAAGCTGACGGGTAAGGGGGCGACTGATGCCGATTAAGGGGCCTAACAAGTGGTTCGAGCCTAGGAACGGTCGAGTTGACGGCATCACCGGCGGCGGGGATGATGGCGGCATGGAAGCGAGAATTGCACGAATCGAAGCGCACGTTGACCATCTCCGCGAGACCCTTAGCGAGGTGAAGGCGGACACACGCGACATCAAGTCCGAAATGAGGACGGATTTCCGCGTCGTGTTTGGCTCGCTGATCGCCGGCATAGTCGGCTTGGCCGGCATCATGGCTAAAGGCTTCGGTTGGCTTTAGCGATATCTGCTGCTTGAAGAACCCCAACCCGGCCCAGCGCCGGGTTTTTTGTGCCCGCTATTTGTCCCGGCTGATGACTTGCAGCAACGCTTTGACTATCTCTGTCTGGGGCAGCGCGATCTGGACAGGAGAGTCATCCTTGCTTGGCCTGTCTGCCACCAGCTTAGACAGCATCATTCCGAGCGACAGTGGGATAGATGCTCCAACGATCAAAGCCACGATAACCAATGCGACCGCGTGAGGGCCCGCAGCCACAATTACGGTCAGCCTCTGAGGGTCGCAGAAGGTCCAGCAGATTGCCGCTAGCAGCGCGGCCAGATACAGGCCAGCAAAGCACAAGGCAACGACAAAGAGAACCCGCTGATGGCATCGCTTCTGCCGATCTGCTTCAAGCAGCGACTGAACGTCGCGGCTGAACTGCGCAGGCGCCGCGTCGGAGCCCAGATCAGGATCGTCCACTAGACGAGCCGAAGCGACCGTAGCTTGAAGTGCATGGCGGACGTCGATACGTCGAACTTCTTGGCCAACTGTTCCAGTGACGTCCAACCTTCCGTGATGACGAAATGCTCAACCCAGTAGTCTGGCATCAGCAAGTGAGCGGCAAAGCGATTTGCGGCCACTTCGGCTGGATCTGGGTTGCTCATACGGAAGGCGTTGGATGTGTCGCGGTTCCGCGTGCCGTGACCAAGGACGTGATGCCCAAGTTCGTGCGCAATAGTGAATCGCTGGCGGACTTTCGCCTCGGTCCCATTGTAGTAAATGGTCGGCGGCACTTCATCGGCGCTGTACAAGCCACTGGCCGTTTCGAACCAATTATCGAACGCAACAACCCGGACGCCCATTTGTTCGGCGATGTCTGTCGGGTCAATCGCTGGACCCCGTTGGGCCCAGTATCGACGCACCAACTGCAATGCATGTGTCGATTCGTTCATGGGGGCATCCGTTTGTAGCGTGCATCAACAATATTGCACCGCACCAGTATCGGGCCGGCGGTGCCCCTGTGCAACCACCGCAATGACCGTACTCACCAGGTAGATCAGGGCCGCAACCGTTCGTCGGCGACTGCAGATCCGTTTGCAGTGCAATCAATCGTCATCGCCGCCATGACCGCGAACTCGGCCAATGATGGTGTAGTTATCATCAACGATCGGTTCGGGAGGGTATTTGTCTTTGTCCGCGTTTAGGCTGTGCATTTCCCAGCCGCCCGAAGCGCTGCGCCTCAACTGCTTGAGCCGGACGCCATCTTCGCCTATCAGAGCATAGTTTTTTCCGTGAACGGGCTGCGTTTCGGCCATGTTGATCAAAACCCAACTGCCGTGCGGGTACTTTGGGTCCATGCTGTCTCCGCGCACGGTCCAGACCTTGCAGCGGTCAGCGTTCAGTCCTTTGGACTGCATCCAATCCAGCCGAAACGCGTGGGACCGGTCAACTTGCTCGAAGTCCCATAGCACCTGCCCCATTCCTGCCGACAGATTCCCGCCGATCACTTTGTCGACGTAGGCCATTTCCATGCTCTGCGCAGCGGGAACCTCCTCAAGATTGGGAGGACTGCTCCGCTTTGCGCCCTTGCCGGTCTCCAGCCATTGCACCCGCACGCCGGTGGCGTCAGCAATCAGGTGCAGCTTGGTTGTGCTCTGAGAATCACCGCGCTCTAGGTCGTAGATCGTTGATTCAGCCAGCTTGGCCTTCTTGGCGAGCTCGCGGACGGACATACCCGCCTCCGTCCTGGCCTCTTTAACTCTTGCGCTGATAGTCATGCCCGAATTGCAACGGTATTCCGTTACGGAATGCCCTTGCATGGCTTTACGGAATCCCGTAGAGTTCTCAGCCATGACGAACAATTGGAAAGAGCGCATCGCTTGGTGCGAAGCCGCAGGAATGACGCGACAGCAGATCGCGGCTCAGTGCGGCTTGGCGTACTCGTCGCTGTCCGACATCGCAAATGGTGCGAGCAAAGAACCTCGCGGCATGGCGGCGGTGAAGCTCTACAAGCTTTCCGAATCGAAAAAGCCGCGCAGCGCCGCAACCCACAGCAGCTCTGAACAGAAGGCGGCTTGATATGGTCGGGCCCGAACTGATCGAGTGGCTGGACAGCGCTCGCCCTTCCCCGGATTGGCGCTTTGTCAGCGACCTGCCGCCGCTTGAATCAGTCCGATGCATGTCTGTCGGCTGGGTCGTCGCCGAAGACAGCACCACGCTGATGCTGGCGCCGAACGTCGGCGACGCTGATTCAGATAGCCCGCAGGCCTGTGGCTTCCTGCGGGTGCCCAAGCGGTCGGTTGTACGTCGCGTCTCGCTTGTGGAGGCGCAGTGACCTACTTCTTGCCCTTCTTCTCGTCTTGGCTCAGCACTGACGCTGCCAGCGTTTTGACTTCGGTCGCGGTCGGCTTCTTTTTGCCGGACAGCACCTTTGAAGCCAGCGTCGATGTTTTGCTGGTGGACTGCTTCTTTGTCATGAGCTTCTCCATGGGTGGCGTATGAGCGTTGATCGTACGCCTTCTGGTCTCCCTGCTGGCCGCTCCCCCCTGACGCGTATCTCCTCCCTCGCGTTTGCGGCTGGCTCTCGCCCTGCGTCGTTTCCCCCAGCGTCGCCGGGCGCTTTTTATTCGCTGTCGTCATGCCGGCCATGTTCCGGCATGGCTCTGTCACGCACTGTAAACCACTGTTGAGGCCTGTCATGAATCAGCTGGAAATGGGCTTGCTCGGCTCAACGTCCGCGCCGCGATACCAACACCCGGCGAGCGAAATCCGCATCTGCCGCGACATGGCTGACGCCGTCTGGCTTGCGCTGCGCCACGCCCGTATGACTCAGGAAGCCTTGGCGGACCGCATCGGCGTGTCGGCCTCCTACATGTCGCTGCTACTCAACGGCAAGCGGCCGTGGCAGCAGCGCCAGCTGGAGGCGATCCGTCGCGTAACGGGCTCGCTGGCGACGCTGCAGCTGGCCGCCCTTCGTGAAGGGGTTGAGCTGTACGCCGACCCGGTCGAGACGCGCAAAGCCGCGCTCAAGGCCGAGCTAGCCGAACTGGAGCGCGCCGCATGAGCATGCTGGACGACGTGATCGAACTGCGCCGGCTCGGTCTGGCCACGGCAGCCGACGAATCGCTGGAGCGCGACATTCAGGCCGCACTGGCTGACGTTGACGGCGTGCTGACCGCCGACGAGGCCCGCGCTATCAGCGACCGCCTGATTGAACTGCGCGACATGCGCCGGCCGGCTGTCGTGAAAGCCGTCGACGTTCTGCGCATGGCGCGGGTGGCGGCTTGAACGTCGACGCTCGCATCAGCGTTGGGCTGCCGTCTCATCCGAAGACGAAGAAGCTCATCAAACGCGGCGGGCAAGCGGCAGCGTGGAACCTCGTCTGCCTGCTGCTGTGGGTTTCGCAGAACAAGCCAGACGGCGATCTGTCGGGCATGACGGCCGAAGACATCGAGATTGCGGCCGGCTTTGAAGGCGACGAGGGCGCATTCGTCCAGATGCTGGTCGATGTTCGCTTCATCGACGGCCAGCCGGGCGCTTATGCCGTCCACGATTGGGCAGAACACAATCCATGGGCTGCTGGAGCTGAACAGCGCTCTGCGAAGGCTCGTTGGAACGCGACGCGGCGCCATCACGGCGAAGCGGCGGCCGATCGTGCGGTGCCTGAATACGCTGCTGTTCGCAATGCTGGGAAGCAAGCACCAGCCACTGATAGCACTGCTGTTGAAACCGACAACGATGCTACTAGCACTGCTACTAGCAATGCTGATGTTGATGCTAATAGCAATGCTACTAGCACAAACGTTGTGGCTTCTAGCAATGCTCCGTTTCCGTCTCCGTTTCCGTCTCCGTCTCCGTCTAAAAGAAAAGATAGCGCGCCGTCGGCGCTTGAACTCTTGGCGGCCGAAGACGTGCCGCCTGACTTAGCTCGGGACTTTCTGGCCGTTCGCAAAGCCAAAAAAGCTCCGCTCACACCTCACGCGATGTTGGGAATCAAGCGCGAGGCTGGGAAAGCGCGAATGCGAGTCCCCGATGCGATCCGCATCTGCGTTGAGCGCGGCTGGCAGGGCTTCAACGCGGATTGGCTACCTGCCGGCACCTCGATCAACGGCGGTTCCCCGACCACCACGCTGCTACCGGACGACCTGTGATGACCCGCAAAGATCCCCCGATGTGCATCCCGTCCGAGGAGTACGTCCTGCGCACGCTGATGGTCGACGACAAGGCCGCGTGGGACATCTTCGCGATGCTGTCACCCACAGACTTTTTCCGGCTGACGCACCGCGACTATTTCGCGGCGCTGGCCAGCTTGCACAAGGCGCGGCAGCCGATGGACTGGATCGCGCTCAATGCCGAGTTGCAGCGGCGCGGAGAAGCGACCACGGAGACGCTGACCGAACTCTCAGACCTTCTGGCGAGTGGCACCGGTACAGCGAACTGGCGTCACTACGCCGGCCGCGTCCGCGAGAAGGCCCAGGCCCGCGCGTTGATTGAACTGGCGTGCGACGTAGCGGAACGCGCGTTCACCGACAGCCCGGCAGAGTTGGTGGCGATGATGTCGCAGCGCCTGACCACCGCCACCGCTTCGAACACCGGCAGCGCCAAGCGCTTCAGCGAAGTCTACGACGCCACGGAGCAAGCGATTGTCGAGATCCGGCGCCGTCGCGACAGCGGCGTGACCGTGGGCGCTCCGACGGGCCTGCGTGACTTGGACGCACGCCTCGGCGGACTGCACGGCCCCAAGCTGATCGTGATTGCGGCGCGGCCTGCGACCGGCAAAACGGCGCTGCTGAACCTGGCCGGCGTCAACGCCGCACGCCACGGCTTTGGCACGCTGATCTGCTCGCTCGAGATGAGCGACGACGCGCTGATGGTGCGCGCACTGGCCGCCGAGGCTGGTGTCAACGTCACCAAGCTCAGCCTCGGCTACACCGACGAGGTCGATGCTGGCGCGGAGGCGTACAGCCGGCTTGGCGACATCCCGCTCTGGATCGACACGGATAGCTATGACCTGGACGCCATCTGCGCTCAGATCGCGCTGCATCGCCACCGGCACGGCATCCAGCTTGCCGCTGTGGACCACATCGGGCTGGTCACGACGCGGCAGAAGTTCAACAGCCGCAACGACCAGATGGGCCACATCAGCCGCACGTTCAAGCAGCTGGCCAAGCGGCTGAACATCCCGGTGATCGCGCTCAGCCAGCTCAGCCGCGAGTGCGAGAAAGAGAAGCGCCGGCCGATCATGAGCGACCTGCGCGACAGCGGGAATATTGAGCAGGACGCCGACATCGTGATGTTCCTGCACACGCCGTATGACCAGCGCGACCAGCCGACGAAGCCGATCGAAATTGGCCTGGCCAAGAACCGCGGCGGCCGCACCGGCTGGATCGAGGGCTACGAGTTCGACGGCGCGACGCAGCGGATCTACCAGCCGCACCACAACGTGACGCCCTTCTACAAAGACCGGAGCGCCGCATGAGCCTCGCCCCTCTCGACCAGTGGCTGAAGCGCGGCAGCGGGATGTTCAACCGTTACAGCCCCTGCAAGCGCTACATGCTGCAGAAAGCGTCTGTGGCCGGCGTCCAGATGGTCTACGCCTACCCCTATCCGAGCGGCCCGAAAATCGGCGGCCCGTTCATGACGTCGCAGGAGGCGTGGCAGTGCTGCGCGGATGACGCGGCGGGGACGAAAGCCGCATGAAGATCACCCGCGCGATCTACAACGACCTTGGCCTGCAGGCGCTCATCGGCGAGCTGCGCGCCGCGTTCAAATCCAGCGGCTACCTCCGCGCCACGGTCACCGACAGCAAGCCGCGCAGCCTGTCGCAGAACGCG
>Ga0255175_1000824_pt1 | contig 10729 bp, 10 predicted proteins | sample Atl_Atl_RepC_8d_FD_183628 | JGI IMG/M metagenome (GOLD analysis project Ga0255175, IMG submission 183628) | Freshwater microbial communities from Altamaha River, Georgia, United States - Atl_Atl_RepC_8d | ecosystem: Environmental > Aquatic > Freshwater > River | place: USA: Georgia | collected...
TTTTCACAGATTCGAAGAATGGAGATTTGACCATTGTTCCTGGAGCAGAAATTTCCTGTAAAACAGAGAGCGGCATGAGCGTTCATATTTTGGGATACCTATTTAATCCTGATGACCAGCAGCTCACAACAATGATGTCCTTGACCCGCGATGATCGCATTCCCCGTATTAAAAAGGTTATTGCGCTACTTAATGAGGCTGGAATTGAGATTACATTTGCAGATGTTGCCAAGCATTCAGAGAGCGCACTGACCGTTGGCCGTCCCCATCTCGCTGATGCATTGGTGGAAAGTGGTGTGGCAACCTCTCGCGATCAGGCTTTTGCAAAGTACCTTCATAACGGCTCCCCGTTCTATGTTGGACATTTCGCTCCCTCACCAGAAGAGGCAATCTCGGCCATTGCAAGCGCAGGAGGCGTAAGCGTTCTCGCACATGGCCTAGCTGGATCGCGTGGTGCGATTTACGGACTCTCAGAGATTGAAAGTTTGATTGAGGTAGGCCTTAGCGGTTTAGAGGTAGATCATCGAGATCATGATGAAAGCGCCCGAAAAAATTTGCGGAGTCTGGCCCATACTTACAACATCTTCGCTACTGGCTCGAGTGATTATCACGGCGCCGTTGGCGCGCAACGCCTTGGAATGGAGCTCACCGCCCCGGAAGTTTGGGAGGGTATCCTCAGTAGCGGGTCAGGTTGCGAGGTATTTACGGTATGAATGGAACAGTCGGCACGGTAAGTGCCTTAACTTTTGGCGTTCAAGTATTTGTCACTCTCATTGTGATTATCGATCCGCCAGGAGTCATGCCGATATTCCTCTCGCTGGTCTCTAAATATCCCCCGGAGCAACAACGGAAGCTCGCATGGAAAACCGCCAGCGTCTCACTTTTATTGATAGTCATTTTCGCTCTCTTTGGCCAATTTATTCTCGATTACTTAAAAATCTCGCTACCGGCTCTTCAGGGTGCAGGTGGCTTACTCCTTTTGCTCGTTGCATTAGATCTCTTAACGGGTAACCAGAAAGAACAAAGTAATGAGAGTGATGTCAGCGTTGCTTTAGTTCCTCTAGGAACTCCACTACTTGCAGGCCCGGGTGCAATTGTGGCCACGATTATATTTGTGAAGCAGGCAAATTCCGCGAGTTCAGGTAGTTCCCTCTCCATGATGGCAGCGTTATTTATTGCAATCATCTTGTTACATATTTTCCTTGGATTAGTACTGGCTTTCTCAACGGGAATTATCAAAATAATCAAGAAGTCTGGCGTCACGCTCATTGCTCGAATCGCTGGTCTCTTACTTGCCGCTATCGCAGTACAGATGATTGCTGATTCAGTGCGCGCATTTATGAACGCATGAGCGGAAACGAACTTCAATCCTCATTTGAAGGTATGCCTGAAAAACTTTTTGCATGCACGCCATACCGATTAGAAACTTGGCTTGATTGTCCAAAAAAGTATCGATACACCTATATCGATACGCCTAAACCTCCCCGCGGTGGACCGTGGGGTCACACCAGTATGGGTAGCGCGGTACACAATGCGCTTCGCGAATGGTTCACGCTAACGCCAGAGGATCGCACCCAAGAGAAGGGCGCGGAATTAGTCGGTAAACATTGGCGGAACGAAGGCTTTCGGGATGAAGAGCAATCAGAGCGCTATCGCTTTCGTTCGCAACAATGGGTCCGGCAATATCTAAAGAGCGTAGATCCCAACTTTGAGCCACGCGGACTTGAGCGCACAGTTAGCGCCACCACAGAAAAACTCTCGCTCTCGGGGCGCGTGGATCGAATCGATGAACGCGGTGATGAGCTAGTGATTGTTGATTACAAAACGGGAAAGCGCCCACCAGATGAAAGTGAAGCCGGCGGTTCGCTCGCACTCGCCATTTATGCAATTGGCGCCGAACGAACGTTACGGAAGAAATGCCGGACCGTGGAGCTCCATCATTTGCCTTCAGAAACTAAAGCGGTTTACCACCACGATGATGCGTCATTGGCGCGACATGTGAAGCGCGCTGAGAGTATTGCCGCCGAAGCTCTTGCAGCGACTGCTGCCGGCCGCTTTCCTGCATCTCCGGGAGCGCTTTGCGGATATTGCGATTACGCTCGGATATGTAGCGATGCAGATAGAGCTCCGGCACAACCTTGGGCAGGGCTCGATGAAAATTAGTTGCTAATTGCAATATGCAGGGAGTTTTACGTGAGCGAAAGTTATTTCACCAACGATTCGGTCGTTGCTCGACTTCACGCTGACCCTGCGCTGATTGTGGGCGGGATTCGCGCACTTATGGAGCAGGCGCTTCATCCAGGAGCAATGGCTGGAGTCGCTAAATACTCTGATTTTCGAGATGACGCATGGGGACGCCTTCGTCGTACTGGTGAATATGTTGCCCTCTTTACTTATGGCCCGCGCAAAGAGGTAGATCGCGCTGCAGAGCGCGTGCGAATGATCCATCACCGACTTGGACTCGATTCTCCCGAAGAGTTGTTATGGGTGCATACCTCGATGGTTGATGCATTTATCGATGTCGCGCTCCGCTCTGGGGCGCCGTTTAGCGAATCAGAAGTTGATGAATATCTCCGCGAGATGGTCCTCTTCGCAGAACTTGTTGGAATTGATCGCGCAATTGTGCCTTCAACATATGAAGAGCTCAAGGATTATATGAGTGCGATCCAACCAAAATTATTGGCAACAGAAGAGGCGAAGCGAACTACGGTTTTTCTCACCTTTCCTCCGATGTCCCTTCCTGTTCGATTTGCAACCCCGGCGCCAGCTTTATGGGCATCAGTGGCAACGCTTGCTGGGGCATCACTGCCGCGTTGGGCGCGAGATATGTATGGCTGGCCAACATTCCCTGGCCAAGAGTTGGTAACTGATAGGGCGTTACGAGCATTTCGTAATAACACATTAAAGCTTCCCGCTGCATTGCGAATGAGCCCTTATCAGCGGCAACAACAAAATTTAGTAGCGAGTAAGTAACCCCAAGCTATGTCCCGAATACTTGCCTTTAGCAATACCGCCGGTGGCGTTGGTCGGACAACAAGCGCCTTATCTATTGCGGTAGCTTTCTCTGAATATGGGAGAAAGGTTCTCCTTGTTGATCTCGACCCCCAAGGTGCGCTCACTTTCACTCTCGGTAAAGAGAATTCCAGGCGGAGCGCTTATGACATTTTTTCAGGGCGAGAACGTGCGTTAGGAATGATTCATCAAACAGGAGAGCGAGTAGATCTCATTCCCGCTTCGCCTAAGTTATCAGAATTATTCAACGCTAAGAGCATCAAGAATGAACAGATACTCTTTAACGCTCTGGCGAAGTTCGAATATGACATAACAATCATTGACACTGGGGCGAGCATGTCTCGATTAAATCAATTAATTCTCTCCAATGCAGATGAGATTTTCATCCCTACTCGGTTAGATGTGATTGCCGTTCGTGGAGCTCTTGAGATTGCCAGTGCTGTCGAGAAATACCGGGGGAAGGTGCGAGCAGTTCTACCTACGATGGTTGAATCACGCTCTAAACATGGCCAAGAAATGATGGCGCTACTCAAAGAGAAATTTGGAGACTTAGTGATTGAACCGGGAATACCGAAGAGCCCATTATTTCTCGATGCAGCGACGGCCGGATCCTCACTCTTGAATTATCGAAAAGCAAGTGAGATATCTGGCTTGTATCGAGAGATTACCTACGATTTTCTGTAACGAAACTAGAGATATTTAGAAGTAATGAGAACTAATTAGTTAGTTCCAAAGCCCACTTTGCGTTCAGAGCGAGCGCTCACTTCAACAAAGCCAACTTTGGTGGCCGGCACGATTAGTCGACGCCCTTTCTCATCGGTAAATGAGACATGTGATCCTTCATGGAGCGCGCGCGCAACAGAAGTTTCAATCTCATCTGCTGAGTTGGTGAGTTCGATTGTTAACTCACGTGGTGAATCGCTGATACCAATTCGCACTTCGACTTTGCTGGTCGCTGCATTTGCTGATTCTGCGCTCTTCTTTGTACTCATATTCCTACCTTAGCGATTTATTTCTTTCCGCGCTCATCAGGGGTTCGGGGATAGCCGGAGATGCCTCGCCATTGGAGATTGGCAACAAGTCGCGCCGCTTCCTCACGAGGAACTCTTCCATCACGCTCGAGCCAATACCGTGCAGTGAATTGCGCGGTACCAACGAGGCCAATACCAAGGAGCATCGCAGCCTCATCGGGGATTCCGGTATCTGCTGCAATGACTGCGCTAACTGCCGCAGCACAGTCATATGTCATCCGCGTTAATCGTTCGCGGACTGCGGGCTCTACGCTCATGTCACTTTCAAAGAGGAGTCGATATGCCTCGCCCTCTTCTTCAATAAAATTAAAGTACGCATCAACTGTTGCACGAACACGGTCCGCATTTTCATGAGTAGAGGCAATTGCGCGCTGAATCGAATAGACCAATTGATCGACATGGAGATCAAGGACAGCAAGGTATAAGTCGAGCTTGCTTGGGAAATGTTGATAAAGGACAGGTTTGCTAACTCCCGCTCGATCAGCAATCTCATCCATTGCAGCAGCGTGGTAGCCAGCAGAGGTAAAGACCTCGAGCGCAGCGGTCAGAAGTTGTGCCCGTCGCTCATCTCGTGGCAATCGCGCCTTCGAATCACTCATAGGGTCGATGGTATGCCTTCAAGTGGAGAGTGAGTAAGTAAACATGGCAGAGTAGGGGTGTGAGCCATCCCATGAAACCCCTTGTCGAACCTGGCCCTTCACTCACAGTTGATCAAGTAAGGCGCTATAGCCGCCACCTCATCATCCCTGATGTGGCAATGGATGGTCAGCGACGATTGATGGCCGCAAAGGTGCTCTGCGTTGGTGCAGGAGGCCTCGGTTCGCCGGCGCTGATGTATCTCGCTGCTGCGGGGGTAGGCACATTGGGAATCGTTGAATTTGATGTTGTTGATGAATCTAATTTGCAGCGCCAAATTATTCATGGCCAAAGCGATGTCGGAAAAAGCAAAGCGCAGAGCGCTGCAGAGAGCATTGCAGAGATCAATCCATATACAAAAGTAATAGTTCACGAAACAAGACTTGATAATTCCAATGTGATGGAGCTCTTCTCACAATATGACTTAATCATTGATGGCACCGATAACTTTGCAACTCGGTACATGGTCAATGATGCTGCAGTCCTTCTTGGTAAGCCGTATGTATGGGGTTCGATTTATCGATTTGATGGACAAGCAAGCGTATTCTGGGCTGAGCACGGCCCTTGCTATCGATGCTTATATCCAGAACCCCCACCTCCTGGAATGGTTCCAAGTTGTGCAGAAGGTGGCGTCCTAGGAGTCCTCTGTGCATCCATCGGTTCAATTCAAGTTACCGAAGCCATCAAACTTATTACCGGTATCGGCGAGAGTTTGATCGGCGAGTTAATGATTTACGACGCGTTGGAAATGACTTATCGCAAAGTAAAAATTCGTAAAGATCCTCAGTGCGTGCTCTGCGGTCCGAATGCAACTCAAAAAGAGCTACTTGAGGACTATGAAGGTTTCTGTGGTGCAATCTCTACCGCAGCCACCGAAGCAATCGCAGGCTCAACAATCTCTGTTGAACAACTGAAGAGCAAGATGGATAATAAAGATAATTTCTTGCTCATTGATGTCCGCGAACCGGCAGAGTTTGAGATTGTGCGCATTCCTGGCTCAGTTCTTATTCCTAAGCAAGAGTTCCTTGATGGTTCCGTGCTATCTAAGTTGCCACAAGATAAGCCGATAATTCTCCACTGCAAGAGCGGCGTTCGCTCTGCTGAGTGCCTTGCCGTTCTCAAAGGAGCGGGTTTCTCTGATGCCACACATGTAAGTGGTGGCGTTCTTGCCTGGGCGAAGCAGATCGATACTTCGCTTCCCACATATTGATTTAATTTATTTTTAACGAGCGCTTGAGAAAATCGAGCTCGAGGAGCATCAAGTTTTCGGCCACTACCTCTTGCGGAGTCATGTGCGTTACGCCGGTTAGCGGGAGTACCTCATGGGCTTTACCAGCTTCAAGAAGGGCAGAGGAGAGTTTGAGCGAGTTTGCAACAAGAACATTGTCATCAACCATTCCATGAATAATCATCACCGGTACTTCTAGTTTTTTTGCCTCGTTAAGTAGCGATGATCGCTCATAATTTGGACTCTTTCCATCAGGGCCCATGAATCTCTCTGTATAAAAAGTGTCGTAGAGTCGAAAATCTGTAACGGGCGCTCCAATGATGGCGGCTTTAAAAATATCTGGTCTTCGAACAGCTGCAAGGCCAGCCAAGTAACCACCAAAAGACCAGCCTCGAATCGCAACACGTGCGCTATCTATCAATCCTGGGTGCGTTTCAATTAACGCCTGCACCGCATCTGCCTGATCGTCAACGGGAAATGTTGAGAGGTCATCGACAATCGACCGTTCCCACTCTGGATTTCGATGTGGAGTGCCACGACCATCGGAAATCAAAACGGCAAAACCTTGATTGGCAATCCATTGCGCTTCCGCGTAAAGACTCTTTGCATGAAGTACGCGGGCATGCCCCGGACCACCATAGGGATCTACCAACAAAGGTAAATTTTTAGGTTCACGATTTTGCGGTAGCAACAGGGCGCTTCGAAGCTCTCGCTCGCCTAGTAAGAGAAATGTGGGTTGTGCGTCTACTTGTGGGCGCTCATTGTGCGCCAAAATTTTTCTGGTATTTCCATCTCGTTTAATAGTTACCGAGACTTCGTAGCTATTCATATCTCGAGAAATGAGCAAGAGCGTGCCACCACTAGTACGAGCCATATGCACACCAGCTTCAGTAGTCAGCGCTTCAAATTCACCACCCCAACCTCGCCAAAATACGTGTGATTGAGTGGGATCGAATGTTCCCGAGAAGGTGATGCCATCTCGGTCGATAGCAATCACGCCATCTACTTGAAGATTCTCTGGTGTAACAACCTCTCCATTGACTGCAAGAGAATGAGTGTTCTTTTCAATGACATGTGTGACTAATTGGCCATGTGGGCCCCAGGCGGGAACGCCACCCACCAAATCAATCCACGCAGAATCTTTTAACTCAGCAATGACTCGCCCAGTAGCGCTCTCTTCATCAATGGCAACAATTTCAGCGTGGCGCTGATTGCGCGACATCGTAAGTAAAAGCGGAGGCGTTTTTCCATCTCCAGGATTTACATCGCAAAGGTATTCATGCTCTGGATTCCACTTAATTTCGCGTCGTGACATATCTTTAAGATTAAGGAGATATAACGAGGTAAGCACATTTGCACTACCTACAAAGGGGTAGCAAACTTCTCGAGGTTCGCTCTCAGGATTTGCCGGATCGCTTATAAAAATCTTCGTTACCGGGGATTGATCAAAACGTTGAACAAACATGGAGTTGCTGTTGGCGCACCACCAGAATCCATGATGGCGTGACATCTCTTCACTTGCGACAAATTCTGCCGTGCCATAGAAAACATCATTTGTTTCTGGAGTACACAGGACAGTAACTTTTCCATCACGCGAGAGATGGAGTTCGCCATCTGGAGTTACATAGGCGATTGCGCGACCATCTGGAGCAACTTGCGGATCAATGACAATTCCAAGGCTCGCCTCTTCGCGGATTTTTTTCTCTGAGATATTTAGTGAATACAGTTTTCCGGATAGGACGAAGGCAACGACCTCACAATTCTTATCTGTTGAGTATGAGGTAATTCCTCCCGCTGCCTCACGAGTGCGTTCACGTCGGGCGCGCTCCTCTGGCGAGAGCTGCTCTTCTCCACTTACCAACAGGTGGAGTGGATCGACTAACAACTCTTCAACATCGGTGCGGATGTCATATTGATAAAGGCGACCAATGCGGTCTGTTCCCGAAGAGCTGCGGACAAAAAGCGTGCGAAAACCATCAGCGGAGAGGGTGAAGGTGCGTGGCACTCCGAGGGTAAATCTCAGAGTCTTTGCTGAGTGGCGAGGAAATGAGAGTTGCGCTGTGTCAGTCATAGGAATTCACCGTACCCTTTCATCCATGCCCTCACCTAGCGCTTCTCAAACTTCTGAGCGCGGCCGACTACTTCTCGTCCATGCCCATCCAGATGATGAGAGCATCAATAATGGCGCAACAATGGCGAAGTATGCTCACGAAGGCTTCGATGTTGCTCTCGTAACTTGCACCAGGGGGGAAGAGGGCGAGATTTTGGTCCCCGAATTAACTGATGCAGCAAGTGATAAAGAAGATCGGCTAGCAGAGATTCGAGAGCGGGAGTTAGCAAATGCACTGGCTGCGCTTGGAGTGGTGCGCCACACGTTCCTTGGCGCCCCTAATGAATTATTTCGCGATAGCGGGATGATGGGTGCGCCGCAGAATTCACGCCCAGATGTTTTTTGGAACACCGATTTAGCGCACGCTGCACAGTTATTGAGCGAATACATACTTGACTTTAAGCCGCATGTACTAGTTACCTACGATGAATTTGGCGGATATGGCCATCCCGATCACATTCAAGCGCATCGAGTTACTATGAAAGCTGCTGAGTTAAGTGCAGCTCTTGGATGGGATATCCCAAAAATTTATTGGAATGTGATGCCTCGATCGGTAGTACAAAAAGGAATGGATGCAATGCGCGAGATTGGCTCAGATTTCTTTGGTGCTGAGTCGATTGATGATCTACCTTTTGTAAAAGATGACTCATTTGTGCATGCAGTAATCGATGGCAATAAATATGTTGAATTGAAGAAAGATGCGATGAAAGCTCATCGCACTCAGATTGCAGTTGATGGACCCTTCTTTGCACTCTCGAATCTATTGGGTATGCAAGTCTTTGGATATGAGTATTACACCAGGGTTAAAGGCGCATCTGGCTCAGACTTGAATGAAGAGGGGTATGAGCGCGATCTCTTCTCCGGAATCACTCTCTGAGATGAGCGCGAGAAGAACGAGAAGAACGAGAAGAACGAGAAGAACATGAAACGCGCACTCGAAAATATTTTTGGCATTGCAGTTGGCGTAATCGTTGGTGGGTTTGGCGTATTAGTGCATAACTTCGCTCTGGGCTCTTTTCCCGTGGGCTTAGTCATTGGACTGATTGGCGGATTCTCGGCCTCGAAAATTTTGGGGGAGCGCTTTGGTCGGCGCGCCATAAGGTTCTGGTTTCTGGTGGGCTGGACTCTGGTCACCCTTAGAGGCGCGAGTTTTGGTAATGGTGATGAATTACTCATCATGTCTAATGGTTCGGGCAACACATTTTTAGCCTTAGGGTTTCTACTTATGCTGGTAAGTATTTGGTCGAGACTCTAGTGAGAATATGAAAAAGTCACATCGCAATATCTTGATTGCGCTATCAGTGTTTTTTGCGCTCTGCCTTATCTGGATTGGTCTGTGGATTGCAGTGGGTTCAAAGATTCCACCGAAAACCGCACTTCTTGGCGTGGACATTTCTCGACTTACGAAAGAAGGCGCAGTAGCTAAAGTTAGCAAAGAGCGTAGTTCTGTAATCAAAGGGGACCTCACTCTTCTCATAGATCAGAGAGAATATAAACTCCCGATAAAAAGAAGTGGATTGAGCGTCGATCTACAACGCTCTATAGATCAAATAGCGCCAAGAACATGGAATCCAACAGAGCTCTTCCCGCTCTTATTTTCTACCAAAAATATTGAGCCAGTGATTACCGCTGATAAAGATAAGTTCAACAGCGGATTCCGCAGTATCGAAGAGCGAGTCAATGTTGCACCGAGAAATGCAGATATCAGTTACGACGGCCTAAAACCAAAACTCATCAAGGCGCGCGCTGGTAAAGTTATTGATCGGCAAGTGGCGCTTTCGACTATTTCTCAGTCATGGTTACGAAGTGATTCGATCAAACTTCCGCTTGCTACTAAAGAGGCGAAAATCACCGATGATGAAGCGAAGAAATTACTTTCATTTGCTGAGAAGGCGACCTCCGAGCCAGTTGTAATCACATTAAATGTGGCAGAACCAAAAAAGATTTCACTTGCGCCGCGCATTATTTCTCAAGCCTTAACTTTCATCCCTGCAAGCACGGGCGAGCTACAGCCAAAGTGGCTCAAAGCAACTTTCATCAATTTAGTGGGGAAACAGTGGAGTGCCAATGTTGTCGAACCAGTAAATGCATCATTTGCAATGGTGGATGGCGCACCGCGCGTACAACCTTCGAGAGATGGACTTGATGTACCCGAAGATAAATTAGGCGGAGCAATAATTGAAGCGCTTGAAAAAAGTGGCGATGCGCGCCAAGTATTAGTGACGCCAGAACCGGTGGCCGCAAAAATCACTACTGAAATGGCCGGTGGTCTAGGAATTAAAGAAATCATTGGGTCATTCACAACTTATTTTCCTTATGCAGAGTACCGATTAACGAATATTCATCGCGCCGCACGATGGATGGATGGTGTAATCGTCCAACCTGGTGAAGTTTTTAGTTATAACAAAGCTGTCGGAGAACGTACCGAAGCGCGCGGTTTTGTTCCTGGGATCATGATAGATAAGGGAATTTTCAAGAAAGATTGGGGTGGAGGCGTCTCTCAAGTTGCTACGACAACCTGGAACGCCGCTTGGTTTAGTGGGCTAGAGCTAGTTCAGCATAAGCCGCATAGTTTTTATATTTCCCGGTATCCACCAGGTCGCGAATCAACAGTTGCTTGGCCAAATGTTGATGTGAAGTTTCGAAACAATTCAGGCCACCCAATTTTTGTGGATACTTCGTACACCAATAAATCTGTCACTGTGACAATTT
>Ga0255175_1000827_pt1 | contig 10678 bp, 20 predicted proteins | sample Atl_Atl_RepC_8d_FD_183628 | JGI IMG/M metagenome (GOLD analysis project Ga0255175, IMG submission 183628) | Freshwater microbial communities from Altamaha River, Georgia, United States - Atl_Atl_RepC_8d | ecosystem: Environmental > Aquatic > Freshwater > River | place: USA: Georgia | collected...
TGTGATACTGGACACTCCCTTGCAGCGGTGGACCTCATCGAGGATGATGAACGTATTCTCCGGAATGTGGCAGACGAACGTCGGATCAAACTCACGGCGAGCCGGTTTGATAATCTTGAGCGCTTCGACTGGCCCGGCCTTGAGGCAGTCACTCTCATACTTGAGCATGGCCGCAGCGTATTCACGGTCAGCGGATTCCATGTCGTAGCACCGGAAGTAGGGAGTCGTGGAGCGGATGACCTTCTCGTAGTTGCCGACGAACACACGGTCATTGATATTAAGAGCATTAAGAACACGCTCCCACACCTTCAACGCATTCTTCGGAGCGAGAATGAGAACGGGCATTCCGAGAGCGAGAGCGGTGAATGCTGCGATGTATGTCTTGCCGGTCCCGGTGTCGGAGCCGTCGATGCGAGCGTTGATAAGGACTCCGTCGTCGCTCTTGTAGCCCTTCTTGAAGGACTTGGTATGCTCGATTACCGAAGGGAGTTGGTAGAACCGAGGTTCTAGCTTTTGGGTTGGCTTGCCGGATTTGGTAGTTTTTGTAAATGCGTTTTGCATAGGGACGCAATATGCAACTTCCGAGAGGTATAGACAATATATTACCTGATCGAATTTACTCCGATTCGGCTATACTTTCTATATGGAGGATGGTCGCCTTGGTAAAAGTGGCTTCTCCGCCCATGTATGATGCACGGCTATTCCACGCATGTTTGGGCGCCGGAGAATCTTCCGGCGCTATGGCGAGCTTCAAAAGCACCTGCCGGAAGTCGTCATACGGGCAGCCGAGATTTCGGTAGTAGGACAGACAGAAACGACGTTTCGTCCCTACGTGGTATCCGTGTGGAGCGTGGATTACCGAGCCGACTTTAAGAGGCGGGCGCGCCTCGTCGATCTGTTTGGTGTAGGCGGAATAGAATCCGGTTATCTCGCCTCGCTCATTGAAGCGAGCGTAGGTTATTCTCCATCCTATGCGGGGCTTAGACATACTCCTCCGTGAGCACGTCTGCCGCCATCTGCTTTTTACCGAACGACTCAATAAGCTTTTCAACTTCCGAATAGTCGTTTTCCTGTAGGAATGTTTGGAGCTTACGCACGGGCGTTAGCCCAATAACGCGATGTATCGTCTCGCCCCAGTAGTCGTGGTAGGCGTTATCCGTCGCCACCTGCAAGCAGTGTTCCACGTCTCCGAGGGTGTAGGCTCGCATTAACGCCTCTTCCACTTTCTTGAAAGGACCGGCGTTGCTAAGGATTGGAAAGCAGCGACCTCCGCAATATTCGTATGTCACTGCGGCAGCCGCAGCTCCGCGCCGGTCGAAGTGCTGGTAGTGTTCATCCATTGAGGCTTTCCAGTCTTCTTCTGCGAGGATTGGGACAGCGTGAACTTCCACGTAGAATTTTGTATCCTCCTCTGGCTCCTCGGGATCAACATCGAACCGGGAAACAGAGATCAGGATGTAAAAGTAAATACCTTCCCTGCTCATTATCGGCGTAGTGGAAACCCATTCTGTTGCGCAACACTCCTGACCTTCTTTAATGAAGCGGAGACGTTTTCCATTTTCTAGTTTCATGCGGCCTCCTTTTTGGCTTGCGCCAGTTTGTCAGCGTATTCCTTTATACGCATGTCGGAAGCTGCGGTCCCATCAGCCACACTCAAAGCCCAATCGTAGTAGTACTGAGCATCTTCCAGCTTGGTATATCCGGCATTCGGTCCTCGGTAGCCTCGGGCGGCAAGCTCCTGCTTCGGTATAACTCGGATAGGTGTGTGCTCCTCTACCATCTTTTTCATGGCCGCAATATCCGCCACCACTTTCTCTTCAAACTTGACCACATCGAAGTTGATGCGTGCATCAAGCGAGCAAGTACCCTCGGCCATGCTCTGATAGTGCTTGTGCATAAGTCCGTCCGCCCAAGCACTGAGGCGCAGGCAGCGTCTCTCGTCCAGTTTTTTACGCGGATCGAAGTACGTCCCATCTTCAAGCATGGTCTCATAAACCAATTTGAGAGACAGGAGAAAGGCTTCGGCCATGAGGTCGGCTAACGAAGGCACCGTTTGGTCAGGTGTTGAGGATTCGTCACTCATTTTACCTCCTAGCTAAAGATGCGTGTCGGGTCGGCAATCCAGCGATGGTTGCTGCTACCCTCGGTTTCGAGCCGCTTGTAGAAGTCGGGAATCTCGGAAATGCGTTTTCTTCCCTCCGGCGAGAAGGGGTCGATGATCTCTCCGTCGAGACAATGATACCAAGCTGTGAGAGCCTGCAACGTCGTCATCATGCCTTGGAAGAAATCGTTGAGTTGGGCCGTGTAGTAGGACTTCCCAAGTTTGACGTAGTCCTCGTGGGCGTAAACTGCGCGCCACCTTTCGAGAAACTGTGCGTGAGTCTCCTTGTGTCGGATGCCCTCGAAGACAAGGGATTTGATACGGTCCTTGATACGGAAGTATCTTTTGGTGTTTGCTGATGTGCGTGTTGTTGCCATAGTAGTGTGTTTTGTGCGTTGTTAAGCGGAAACGGTTTCGACGTAGCCGTCTTGGACCCAGTCACAGGTCTCGTTGAGTTGTTTGGCCGCTGCGAGCTTGATGATAGTTTTGAGCCGTTCGGAATAGCTTGCGTCATCGGCCTTTGTAGGGCGGAAGGCGAACTTACCGTTGCCTGTTGCGAGGGTGTATTTCATATAACCCGGAGCGCAATAGACCTGCTTACCTGATGCGGTGCGCAGAGCATATTTCCTGCTAAGGGTTCCTGTTTTTCGATGTATGGTTTTTTGCATAGGTCGGCAGTCTGGATCTTCCTTCGTTCTTGTATAGGGCTTACCTCATCCGGAAATTTAGCGCTAAATTATTTCCGGTTCATGGTCTCTTCCAGCTTGGCGACGAACGACTCACAGCCTTCGACAATAGCCTGCTGCTCCTCGGTTCGTGGTTCGGCTGCTAGTGCAAGCATAAGAGCGACATACTCCTGCGTATTCAGCGCTTCGATGAAGACTGCCAGTGCGCCTCGCAGTGGCTTAATGAGGGATTCAGCGGTGATCGTTGCCATAGTTTTTGAAGGTCTTGAAGTATTGACTTCCGTAGCGATAGCACGCCTGTCCTGTGATCGGGTGTTTGACGTAAGGACTTCGCTGGCCTTCGTTGACTTTTGTCCTGATGGCGTTGAAGCCTTTCAACGTGATAGCCTTCGGAGCGAAGAACTGCCGGATACGGGCGAGGATGTTTTTCATAGAGCGGTGTCTTTACGGACCCACGCAATATCACCTGCGCGGTTGATGGTGCCTGCAACGTAATCGGCAGGAGTGAGCATAACGTCCAATGACTTGAGCCAGCGCAGCTTCTCAATCAGCCTGCGCACAGCGAGCTTGTGGACCTCGATGTCGGAGAGCGTGCCGTCTCCGAAAGTTATGGTGATGTTGCCTCCACCTGCGGCAGTTGCTTTTACCCGTTTCGGAAGGGTTTCGGTAGCGGGCAGAACCTTCGTTATTATGGCCTGTTGGATCATGGTGTGTCCTTTCGTAGTATGGTTTAAGCCTCGACGTGGTCGTGGATGTTCAGCGGGTAGGTGACCCAAACAGTCGAGACGCGCAGCAGGGAACCGCCGTATGCGTACCAGCGCCCTGTCTTGAGGGTCTCAACCGGAACAGCGGTCAGGTAGTCACTACCGCCGATGGTGCGGACAATCAACAGGTAGATGGGGAGCTTTTCCGCAGGCGCAAAGTCGGGAAGGGTTTTGGCCGCTTCTGCGGCCTCTTTGGGCGTGAATCCCTTGGCAGGCGTGAACTCATCCGAGTCGGGAATCTCCTTGGCAATCAGGACGGCCCGATTGTAACGGTGGGACATAAAGCCCCGATTGTCTTGCGGCAGGGCCATGTTCCGAAAAACGTCTCCGAGGACGTAGTGTTTGGCTTCCAGTAGTTCGAGTGGTGTGCGTGTGTTTTGCATAGGTGAGCACTATGACTTGTCCGGCACTTCTGTATAGAGGTTTATTGAGCCTGTATTGCTTTGTGTATGACCTCGTTCGCTTGTCCGACAAAGTCTTCCAGAAGCATAGGTCCGGCTCCGCCTTCCACCATCGGGACTATGCTGGCGAGTACGTCTCTCAAAGTATGCACCATTGATAGGAGCGCATCCCGTTCCGAGAGCAGTTCGCGCACGGATCGGCAGGAGAGCCGCTGGACGCTGGAATCTTCGCTCACCTTGGCACAAGTGCGAGTGTACTTCCATTTGTCTTCGGAGGGTTCCGTAACTTGGGCGTAAGGGCTGCTGGTGCCCCACGCTTCGTTTACAACCTTGTCCGGAGCTTTCGATATTGGGCGGGCGATCTCACCGTTGAGTTTACGGGAAACAGCGTAGGCCACCGCCTCGGGAGTTTGGAGGTCGCTATCCGCGATAGGGATAGCTACTGTGTCTCCTTCCTTTAGCGAGTTTTGCTGATTGAGGCAGAGCGAGACTCCGAAACCGGAACGGCTAAGCAGAATATGGTTGCGCAGGCCGAACTCGTTCGTGTTGGTGGATACCGCTATTACGCGGAATGGTATGTTGTATGGCATAGGTGTCCTTGGTTGGTTTAGAAAACAATCTGTGTCCGGCGCTCGGCGGAGTCGGTAGGCCATTCAGCGTCGTGGTCCAGCAGGGCAATGGCGAATGTCTCCGCCTCTGCGCGGTCAGTGAAGGGATCTCCGTGGTTCTGCCAGTCAATGAAGACGGGACTGAACCGTTGAACCTGATACTGCTTGGCAGCCTTACATTCTTTCTCCTGTGAGACAGCTCCGTCGTAGAATTTGAACGGTCCTTTGAGGGTGGCAGTTACCCGAGCAAACGGAATCAACTCCGCGCTCATAAGCTCTACGTAATGTCTGGAGATACCGCCTGAGATCTGCGGATGGTCATAAACCTCATCGAGAATGCCCTTCAAGGTGGATCGGCGGGAGTAGTTGGCCTTGAATACTTCAAAGCGCCCTACCAACGTGTGACAGGCATCGTAGATACTCAACTGTTTGCCGATACTGAACGGAGTGTTCACAGACCATCCAGTCCCGTCGTGGATGAGTTCGTAGGCCGTGATTTGATACTCAACCTCCTCGGGACGGAGGTGCCTGAATGCGTCGGTCAGGAGCCGATAGAACCTATTGTATGCTTGTTTACTCATAAGAGGATTTCAGAATGGAACTTCCTGCGTCTTTGTATAGCGATTTATATGACCTAGTAGGTGTCCACTTTGTAAGTAAGGCCGGGCGCAGTATTATCTTTCCGCAACTGACGTGCCCAACGCTGCGCTGTAGAACGGGTATAGGCGGCAGTGTCCTGTGTTCCCTTATTGCGGCCCATTCCCGAGACAGTGCCGATTAAAACGCCGTCAAGGTATTGGCCTATGGTGAAAATGTTAGTGAGTGAGGTTATTCCGCTTTTGATGCGCATGTGGTCTCCTTCAAATCTGCCAATATGTTTTCTCCGAGGGGTATGGTTGCTTGGCAGCGCTGACAACATACCGTGTGAGTCTTCCATTTGAGGCGGTGTCCCAACTTTTTGGCGAGGGCTTGCGCCTTCTTTTTGAGCGGGCCGTCGATCATTTCAAACCTCCTGCTTCCCGTAGCGATTCAAGTACACAAACTCCTGCGCGGAAAGCGTAGCTATTAACCAGAACGGACTGCATGTGACGTTCCTGATCGGACATCATGTTTTTAAGGTGGACAAGGTCTCGGAATTTCCAAGAGGGTCGGGGCATGGTTTTTCCTTCACGTACGGCTAGGAAAACATGCGTCTCTCCTCGGATTCCTGTCACGAATTTCGTCAGGTCGGGATGTAACAGCGGAAGAGGCGGAAAAGCGTTAGGCCAGCTTTCTCCGACTTCTTTTTGATACAGTTCTGTAGCCCGGTAAGGTGGGGTCTCGTAGGCGTAGATTTGTCCGATATAGAGACGGTCTGGAACCGCCGGAACGTGGTTGACATAGTTCAGCCAGAGCCCGCTCATTTGCGGGTCGGTGATGAGAATTAGAATCCGCATAAATTTAGCGCTAAATTATTTTTCCAATACGGTGAGAGTGGTGGTCGGGTTTACCAAGTCGTGGTTGTAGAAGAGGTATTCAATGACCTCATCCAACGGGGGCGTGGTGCCTTCGGAAGAGGATTTGACGCATAGAAGGAACGGGTGACGTATCGCGATCCTGTGTGCATAGTGGTGCATTTGTTGTGCGGTTTGGGATTATCCCCAAGCGAGACCGAACTTGTCGGCGCACACGGGGCCGTAGCCTACTTCGGTGCTGCGTGCATCAGACAGTGCCCGCATACAGAAGCAGCAATGCCCTGTGAGCTTGCCGTATTCGCTGGCAACCTTCTCGGGGTTGGTGGCGAAGCGCTTGAGCGTGTCCATAACATCGTCTGCGACGTGAGACGCAAAGAGGTTGCCGGTCTTGTCGATGCGCCCGAGATACTGACCAGACTCGGTCTTCACGCAAATCTGTCCGGTGTATTTCGAGTTCATACCGAACACATGCAGGCGAATGTGTTCGTGTTTGGAGGCCAAGTGAATCTTCGGGAATTGGAGAGTCTGCCCGGCCTTGGCGAAAATGGTGGCGATACGGTTGAAGTCACCGCCGAGGGCAGTGCCTTGGGGCACTGGTTTCTTGGCAGCCTCGGTGCGACGGACTGCGCAGATATGGACCCATGCGCGTTGCTTGAAAGACAGTTTCGGAGCCGCAAGGAGCGACTTCTCAAAGTCCGACTTGTCGGGCGCGTCTGCGATCAGTTGTCGCGCCTCGGTGTCGGTGAAGGGGGAATCAACCTCGACGGTCTTACCTGTGGACGTAGTGACAGAGAAGCGTGTGCTTCCTGATGTTGGTGATGTGAGCGATGTGTTTTGCATAGCGAAGCACACTGTAAACTTTCCTGCGCATTCGTCTATAGGTTTCCTCTTCCTATTCTCGCTCTCCGTTATACTGCTCTAATGTATAGCGAAGCGTACTCATACGGGATTCCAGCTTGGCAAGCTCGTCCGTGATAGAACGATACTCTTCCAGAGTGTAGGGGCTGCTTTCAGGCCGGATAATTGCGGGCAGCGCTCGGTCTTCCGGCAATTCGGGCACTGTAGGGATGCCGTCGGAACGGCAGCCGCCCATGTAGTAGTGTTTGGCGTAAGTGCCGGATAGCGTGTAATCGCCGCTGGCTGAAAAGGTCGGCTTCCGGTAGTAATAGCCCATACGGAAGACCCAGTAGTAACTATACCTGCGCTTGGCACTCAACCAACCCTCTACGCCCTTCGGATAGGGCGGAAGCTGGAGCCCTTCAATGGCCTTCTCCAGTCCCTTCCTCAGACGGCCCTCAGCCGTAATGAGTGTCCTCTTTTCTGCGCCAAATTTCAGAATCAATTCGTATATGCGCGGAAGCCTTTCGCGGGCCAAATTTTCAAGTGTATTGGCGCAGAAGATTTTTGCCTCTTCGAGAGTGGCGTGAACGGTTATTTCGGGCTTGTCCATATTACTTATTTCCTGATCGGTTTCCTGTTGTGGATAAAGGGATTTTGGTTTGTGGCTCATTTCCAGCCTCCTAGAACTGCTGCTGCGTTGTTAATGATCTCAAGCCATTTCGTCAGAGATTTCTTCGGATGTTTAACGAGTTTCCTGAGCACTAGGTCGTGTTCAACTCCGTCGGGTCCGGTGACTGTGTTCTGTGCGAGAAAACAGGCGACTGCGTAAGACACGCATTCCAGTCGTTTGCGGCGGGCGTCTTTGTGGGTGTCCCATACCTCCTTGTCGTCGATGTGTTCCTGTGCGTAATAGCACATTTTTGCGAGCATCATCGGGAGTGCAAGGAAAGGTAGCGTTTTGCCTGCGGGCTCCTGCGTCTTCCTTCGGGCTTTTTTAGCTTTTGATTTAGGCATACGGGTAAAGAGAAGCGGGGCGATGCCGGACACTGTGGTATCCTACAGACATCGCCCCGCTGGTGGTGCTGGTGGTTAGCGCAGCTTCGCGGAAACCTTGGCAAAATCGAGTTTGGCCTTCTCGGTGAACTGGACCGACTTCGCGTTGTAGTGGCGAACCGGCTCGGTGTTCATCACGGTCGGCTGGCCGGACTTGTCGATGGAGACAAAGACCGCATAGGACTTGCCGGGCTCGGTGACATAGAAGCCAGTGAACTCGGCATCATCCGACTGGCGCACAATCGTCGCAGCGTGATTGATCTTCTTGCCTGCGGCGAGGATCTCCTTGAGAGACACGAACTTCGCCTTGAGTTCGGACGTATTCTTCTCAATGGCGGCGAGGCAGCCGTAACGCTGGCGGGCACCCACGGTGCGGGCATAGATGGTGCCGTCGTGCTGGACGGGGTGAATGAGAGTGCCGTGCGGCCCGGTCAGGGACAGGAAGCCGGACTGCATCTTCTCGGGAATCTTGCGGCCTTTGGCGGACGCCTTGATCTGGATGGTGGGAGCCTTCGACATTACGAAGAACGTCTTGCCGTCGAACGTGTCGTCGGTGATGACACCGGCGGGCTTGTCGGCTTTCGAGGCCGGTGAGGTAGGCGTAGGCTTTTGAGCCTTGGCAACGGTTTTGGTCGTCTCGCCTTTGTTGCTGGTTTTGGTTTTGGGCTTAATGCCTGCGGATTTCAGTTTCATGTTTTTGTTTTTGGTTTCGTGTGTGAGTGTCTTGATGACGGGGAGCACTTTAAGCGCTCCTGCACAAATGTCTATAGGTTTTTTAATCCGGGACAGAAATATTTAGCGCTGAATTTTTACCCGTTGAGAAGACGTTCCAGAGCCTCGTTGAACTTCGCCTCGGAGGTTTTCGGCCCATCAACGTATTTCTCCCACTCCAGTTTGTTCAGTTTCTTCTCGGTATCACTGATGAGTGGAGACCAAATAGAGTCGGAGGCGTAGCCTGCATCTGTTCCCATCGCGACAATCATTAGCGTAGGGCATAAAGTAGGTGAACAAGAGTTGTCCTCTACATCGTCGATGTATTCTCCATGAAGCCTTAGTTCGGGACTAGCTACCTCGGGAGGGAGGGCTTTAGTCTGTTTCCAAAGGCGGAAACGAGCCTCTACGCTGGTGGCTAATGGGCGGGCGGGATTCCAAGCACGAATTGTCCCGAGATTGTCGATATATTTCTTCACGGGAGAAAATCCCCATAGAGGTAGTTCCGGTATTCACGCGGGCGCATCTGGGAAGGTCGGGTAGTATCTAGTGGTTCCCTGCAAAGTTTTCGTATTTGAAGCCAGTCAGCGTACGTAATTACTCGCCTGCCGGGAGTTACTCGCGTCATGGAAAGATAGGTGTCCATCTCCGGTTCGATCTCGAATCGAGTAGGGAAATACTGCTCCGACTTGGGGAGTTTGGGGACGTTGGAGCCTTCGGTATCGAAAAAGAAATCCTCAATGTTGAAGGCGTGAGGTCGGAACTCCATTGTAGCCAAACAGATTGTGGAAATCGTGCCTTGGAGAAGGTCTGTGTCGATTAGAAGATGCTGCCGAGGCCCATTCTTGAAAACCAGAGGATAGTCGAGCCCTTTCGGATGCACAGGGTATCGTCTAACCGGCGGGCACTGATGAATCGTGGCTGTCTCCATTCCAGTTGAGTTTTCGGCATCTTGGATTACTACGGTCCCGAGAACATTGCCGTAGGCGTATTGGGCGAGGCTTAGCGCATCCGAGAGCATCGGAATATTAAGGGTATGTTTGACTCCGTCATCCAATATAGGAAACCCGACCCATTTGGGAAATATGACTTTATCTCCCGTGCAGACTCCCAAACGCGGGAGATTGAATGATTGAAAAAACCCTATTCCGGGCTGGCCTTTTACTAATGGTGGTAACTTTTCCATAATTATGTGCCAATCAGTCTTTCCAATAATTGATCAAACGAGAGCGAGTGTCCGTTGCAGGTCTGATACTCCTGATGATTTTGTTTCACTGTCCGCATGAATCGTAGAACAGCTTCGCCAAAGCTTTCGGAATGAAGTGACCTGTTGCTTGATAGCAGTTCGACAGGTACTCGATGACCGTCCCTATCTTGGGGGAGGTCTCCTAAAGCACCAATCTCCGTGGAAGATATTTCACGCAGAAGTCCGGTTTGGGGATAGCGAATAGTTACCTTGATTGCTGGATAGTTCAGCGGCGTAGAATCTGTGCGACGGTAATGCAGATGTGCTGCCAACGCTTCCACTAATAGAGGCCCGTATTCGTGATCGTGTTTTCTCGGAATACCGTGGACAAAGTCCAAATTCTTATCGGCATATTCAACCCATTCACGCGGCATTTCAAATGAATGAACAGTCGGCAAGACCTCCCACGGGGTGTCCAGTGGCATCATATCATTCAAGGGAGTGTGTAAGACTAGACTGTTTTCTCCTATGGTCTCGTTGAGGCAGGCCAGCCTGTCGCGCAGAACCTCCAACTGGCTTTTCAAGATCACTTTACGCCCCACCCAAAGTAGCGAAGCCTCTATGCGAGCCATGAACGTGTCCCTTTTCTTATGGAAGGGGTAGGTGTTCTTGTCCGTACTGCCGAGACCTTGGACCCAGTCTCGCGAGCCGGGCATGTATTGGGCAATTTTTAACGTACCGTCGCCTAAGTCGAGTGAGTAAACTCTATAGCTCCCGTCCATCGTGATAACATTCGTATAGACAGATACCGCAGGGTTCGGATTGTAGTGAAAAGTGAAATCTTCCAAAACATGATACGGTAGGAGGGGCATTG
>Ga0255175_1000832_pt1 | contig 10644 bp, 11 predicted proteins | sample Atl_Atl_RepC_8d_FD_183628 | JGI IMG/M metagenome (GOLD analysis project Ga0255175, IMG submission 183628) | Freshwater microbial communities from Altamaha River, Georgia, United States - Atl_Atl_RepC_8d | ecosystem: Environmental > Aquatic > Freshwater > River | place: USA: Georgia | collected...
GTCGGACGTCTGGAACGCATGCTCGTCGTCGGCAACGCGGTATTCAGGATGGACCATTTCCGGCCCGCTGCTGCCGAAGCGCACGCTGCCGTAGGCCTGCACCCAGCGCCCGGCCGCAAACGCCGCGCGCTGGCCTTCGTTGAAATGAAAGAAGCGCAGCAACAAGCCGCGACCTTCGTCGGACAGCACGACGCGCAGTTGCCGGCGGCCGGCATAGCGCACATCGGTGATTTCGACCCGCGCACGCACCAGCGCGTCCTGGCCGTCGACCAGGCTGGCGATCGGCGTCAGCCGGCTGCGGTCCTGATAACGCTGCGGCAGGTGAAACAGCAGATCGCCGATGGTTTCCAGGCCGAGGTTGCGCAGCGAACCGGCGATCTGCGGTCCGGCCGCGGGCCAGTCGGCCAGCCGCGTCCGTAGGTCGATGCGCGGCGGCTGCGCGGCGACCGGCTTGGCACGGGCCTTGGCGGCGCGGGTGCCCAGATCAAAACCCGATGCGACGGCCCCGGATCAGCCGAGGACCATCACCGCTTCGGCCTCGACTTGCGCGCCCTTGGGCAGCGCCGCGACGCCGACCGCAGCCCGGGCCGGGTACGGCGGGCTGAAGTAGCCGGCCATGATCTCGTTGACCTTCGGGAAATGCGTCAAATCGGTCAGGTAGACGTTGAGCTTGGCGATGTCCGCCAGCGAGCCGCCTGCGGCCTTGCAGACGGCCGACAGGTTCTTGAACACCTGATGGATCTCGTCATCGATGGTGGCGTTGACCAGCGTCATCGTCTTCGGGTCCAGCGGGATCTGGCCCGACAGATAGACCGTGTTGCCGCAGGCCACGGCCTGCGAATAAGTGCCGATCGCGGCAGGCGCGTCGTCGGTGTGGATGATGCGGCGGCTCATGGGCGTTCGGGGTGTTGGGCAGACGCGCCAAGCTTGTGCCGCAGCCGCAGATTCAGCAACTCGACGGCCACTGAAAAGCCCATCGCGACGTAGACATACCCCTTGGACACGTGGTGATGCAGGCCTTCGACCACCAGTACCAGGCCCACCAAAATCAAAAACGCCAGCGCCAGCATCTTGACCGTCGGGTGACGATCGACGAACGCCGCGAGCGGGCCGGCGAAAAACATCATCGTGATAATCGCGATCGTGATCGCGGCGACCATGACCGGCAGGTTGTTGGTCATCCCGACCGCAGTGATCACCGAATCCAGCGAAAACACGATGTCGAGAATCATGATCTGGACGATCGCCGCCACGAACGATGGCGGCGCGCGGCGCGATTCGGGGCTGCCGGCAGCATGAGCGTCGCCGAGCATCTCGCCGATTTCCTTGCCGGCCTTGTACAGCAGGAACAAGCCGCCGAAGAACAGCACCATGTCACGGCCCGACACCTCGAAGCTGCCAATCGACAACATCGGCCGCACCAGGCTCGCCAGCCACGACAGCGAAAACAGCAGTGCCACTCGGGTCAGCAGTGCGCCGGCCAAGCCGAGCGTGCGGGCACGGGCCTGCTGTTCGGCCGGTAATTTGCTGGCGATGATCGACAGAAAGATCACGTTGTCGATGCCGAGCACGATCTCGAGCGCGGTCAGGGTCAGCAGCGCGGCCCAGATTTCGGGACTGGCCAAGGCATTGAGCATGGGGGAATCGGTCGGGCGTCTACGGGGCGGCAGATGATAAACCCTGGCATCGGCCTGTAACGAAAAGTTCTCGCAACGATCATCAGGCCGGCAAGCAGCATTGCCACACTGCAGCCTCGAACCGATCGGTCAGGAGCGCTGACATGCGGATTGCCTACGGCGTAATGGGTTATGGGCGCGGCCATGCGATGCGCAGCCTCAGCGTGCTGCCGCAGTTGATGCAGGAACACGAAGTCACCGTGTTTACCGCCGGCGACGCCTACGACGTGCTGGCCCCGCTGTTCCCGACGGTGCGGATTCCGATGATCGGCTACCGCTATAACGAGCGCGGCCAGCATTCGCTGCCGCGCACGGTGGGCGAAAACGCCGGCCCGCTGGCTGATTTGCTGCTGGGCGGTCCCGGCATCGAACAAGTGCAGCGCGAGTTCCGCGACCGCGGCATCCAACTGGTGATCTCCGACAGCGAGGCCTGGTGCCATCGCGCGGCCGAGAAGCTCAAGCTGCCGCGCATCAGCTTCGATCACGTCGGCATCATTGCCTGGTGCAAGCCACACTTCCCTGCCGACCTGTGGCTGACCGGCATGCGCGATGCGATCGGCTATCGGGCATTGATGGGCCAACCCGACCGGACGCTGATTTCGAGCTTCTATCCAGCTGAGCCGCGTCATCCCGGCACCCGGATCGTCGGCCCGATGCTGCGCGACGAGGTGCTGCGCGCCAGCGCTGCGGGGCGCCCGGCCAGCAAGGACTACCTGCTGGCCTACTTCAACAAGGGCGAGCACCAGTACCGGCCGCAGGTCGAGCGCGCGCTACAGCTGCTCGATCACCCGGTCGTGGTCTACGGCACGCCGCGCCGCGGCCGGCAAGGCAATATCGAATACCGCGCGCCGAGCAACGAGTGGTTCATCAACGATCTGGCGCAGTGCCGCGCCGTGATCTCGACGGCCGGCAATCAACTGATCGGCGAAGCGATCCACTTCGGCAAGCCAATCCTGGCATTGCCGGAACAAGCCTTCGAGCAGCGCTTGAACGCCTGCATGATCGAACGCATGGGCGTGGGCATGCGCGGCGATATCGCGACGTTGACGCCGAGCGACATCGATCGCTTCCTCGGCAACGAGGCTTGGTATCGGTCGCACATGCACGAGCATGCGCGCGACGGGCGCAAGGACGCGATCGAAACGCTGCATCGCTATATCGGTGAGCTGGTCCGTCAGCCGCGGCGCAGCAAGGCCAAGCCGCGCACAGGCCGCCGAGTGAGCCGCGCTCAAGCCTGAATGCCCCGCGACTCGGAGCCCGCGGTTCGGGTCGTACCCGGCGGACCGGTTAGGCCGACACCAGCCAGCGGTCAAGCAATGAATGCAGCAGCTGGTTGGCGCGGGCAAAACCGGCTTCATCGTCGCGCATGCGCTCGACCGACTGCACGAACGGACCTGGCGACGGGTGGCTGTCCGGATGCTGCAACCAGACGCGCACGCTGTCCGACGTGACTTCGGGATGGAACTGCACGGCCAATACGCGGCCCTGATCGAGCACGAAAGCCTGCTGCGCGCAGGCTTGGCTGTAGGCCAAGCGCTGCGCACCGGGCGGCAGCTCGAAGGTATCGCCATGCCAATGGAACATCGGCACGCGGGCCGGCCAGTCGGCCATCGGCGCAAACGCACACCCGGCATCGGTCAGTTCGATATCCCACCAGCCGACTTCGGGCTGCGCATTGCGACCGACCCATGCCCCGCACTGCTCGGCGATCAGCTGTGCGCCCAGGCAGATGCCGAACACACGCTTGCCAGCATCGGTCAGAACATCGGCGATGAAGCGCTTTTCGTCGCGCAGCCACGGGTACTGCGCTTCCTGATCGACGTTCATCGAACCGCCCATGATCAGCAATGCATCGAAGTCGTCACGGGGCGGCAGCGGATCACCGCGAAACATCGCGGTGTGCGTCACCCGATGGCCGCGCTGCGCGAGCCAGGGCGCGATACAGCCGAGCCCGTCCTCGGCTGCGTGCTGCAGCCAGTGAACGCGCATCAGCGGGATTCGAACTTCAGCGCCGCGGAGTTGATGCAGTAGCGCAGCCGCGTCGGTGCCGGGCCGTCAGGAAACACGTGGCCCAAGTGTGCATCGCAGCGTCCGCAGGTGACTTCGATGCGGCGCATGCCGTAGCTGGTGTCGTCATGCGTGGCGATCGGCGCACCTTCGGCGGGGCGGAAAAAGCTCGGCCAGCCGGTGCCCGACTCGAATTTGGCGCGGGAATCGAACAGCCGCGTATCGCAGCAGACACAGCGGAAGAAGCCGTCGCGATGGTCGTCCCACAACTCGCCGGTAAACGCGCATTCGGTGCCGCCGCGGCGCGTCACTTGATACTGCTCGGGCGTGAGCTGGGCGCGCCATTCGGCGTCGGTCTTGACGATCTTGTCGACAATCGGAGAGCTCATCGGGTCCTCGCAAAAGGGTACTGGCTGCGCGGCGGCATTGCCGTCACGCTAGCGGGGTTAAACCACAAGCCCGACTTAGATCGAGCCATTACCCGCATTTTCAACGCCAGGACCAAGGAGCGCCATGTTGGCCACGTTGCAACCGATTCATTTCTTGTGCGCATCCGTCGTCAGCGGGCTGCTGGCGATCGGCTGCGAAGTGATCGCCGAACGCAGGGGCCGGCGGCCCGTACTGTTCCTGCTGCTCAAGCCGCTGACCAGCGCGATGATCGCCGGCTCCCTTCTGGTCGCAGCCCAGGCGCCGACGACCCTGCTGCTGGCGGCCTTCGTGTTCGCGATCGTCGGCGACATCGCGCTGATGTTCGATGGCGACAAAGCCTTTCTCGCCGGCCTAAGCAGTTTCTTCGTCGCGCATCTTGCGTTCGTCGCCGAATTTGCAGGCACGATCACGAACCCATCAATGCCGCCCGTCTGGACTCTCGCCTTCGTCGCCTATGCGGTGCTGTTTTTCCGATGGTTGTTACCCCGCACCGGCCCCTTGAGGCTGCCGACGCTGGCCTACGGCATCGTGCTGACGTTGATGGTGCTCGCCGCCGCGACCGCATATCGCACCCTGCCCGGTCCGGCCAGCGCGCTGGCGCTTGCCGGGGCTCTGGTGTTCGGTCTGTCGGACTCGGTGCTCGCCGTACGCCAGTTCGTCGGTCCCTATCGCGGCGCGCAGCCGCTGATCCTGGGCAGCTACTGGCTGGCGATCGGCCTGATCGCGATATCGCGCTGGGGCTGAGCGGCTCGAGCCGGCAAATCGACCCGCCGGCCCGCAATGCGCAACAATCGACCGATGGGGCCCCGCATCGTCGGCGGCCCTGCCCTCATGGAGAACAGATAGATGAGACAAACCCTGATTGGGGCAGCGTGCTGCGCGCTGACCTTGGCCGCCTGCGGCAAAAAGCCCGCAGCGGTGCCCGCCGCGCCCGTCGAGGACGTGGCCGCACCGGTCGTGCTCAGCTCGGGCATCGACAAGGCCAACTTCGACACCAGCGTGCGTCCGCAGGACGACCTGTACCGCGCTGTTGATGGCAACTGGCTGAAGAACATCGAGATTCCCGCCGACCGCTCAAACTACGGCTCGTTCACCAAACTGTCGGACGACGCCGAACTCCAGCTGCGCGCGATCATTGAAGAACTGGCCGCCAAGCCGGACAAGGCGCCCGGCAGCATCGAGCAGAAAGTCGGTGACTACTACGCCAGCTTTATGGACGAAGCTGCGATCGAGGCGGCCGGACTCAAGCCGGTGGAGCCCGAGCTGGCACGCATCGATGCGCTGAAGGACAAGGCCGGCATTGCCGTGCTGATGGCGGAGTTGGCCCGCACCGGCGTGTCGGTGCCGCTGTACCCGTACGTGCACCAGGACGCCAAGGACTCGACCCAGTACGCCGGCGACCTGTATCAGGCGGGCCTGGGTTTGCCCGATCGTGACTACTACCTGATCCAGGACGAGAAATTCACCGGCATCCGCAAGGCCTACGTGGCGCACATCCAGAAGCTGTTCGAGCTGGCCGGGATTGCCGACGCCGGCAAGTCGGCGGACGCCGTGCTGGCGCTGGAAACGGCGATCGCCAAGGGCCATTGGGACAAGGTCGAGAACCGCGATCCGGTCAAGACCTACAACCCGTACGAACCGGCCAAGCTCGCCACGCTGACCAGCGAACTCGACTGGTCGGCGTACTTGCCGGCGGTGGGCTACGGCTCGCTCAAGCAGGTGCTGGTGTCACAGCCCACGTACGTCACCGCACTGGGGCAGGTGATCAAGACGACGCCGGTCGAGGCCTGGCGCGCGTACTTCAAGTGGCAGGTGCTGCACACGCGCGCGCCGCTGCTGGGCAAGGCCTTCGTCGATGAGGACTTTGCGTTCAACTCGCAAACGCTGAACGGCGTCAAGGAAAACCGGCCGCGCTGGAAGCGGGGCGTGGACGGCATCGAAACCGCGATGGGCGAAGCTGTCGGCCAGGTCTACGTCGAGCGCCACTTCCCGGCCGCCAGCAAGGCGCGGATGGAAGCGCTGGTCAAAAACCTGCTGAAGGCCTATGAAGGCGCGATCGGTGAACTGGTCTGGATGAGCGACGAGACCAAGAAAGCCGCACGCGTGAAGCTGTCCAAGTTCACCTACAAGATCGGCTATCCGAACCAGTGGCGGGACTACGGCAAGCTGCAGATCACAGCCGGTGACGTCGTCGGCAACAGCGTCCGCGCCGCTGCGTTCGAGTACGACCGCAATATCGCCAAGCTAGGCAAGCCGATCGATCGCAACGAGTGGGGCATGACGCCGCAGACGGTCAATGCCTACTACAACCCGGAAATGAACGAGATCGTGTTCCCGGCCGCGATCCTGCAGCCGCCGTTCTTCGACCCGAACGCGGACGACGCGGTCAACTACGGCGGCATCGGTGCCGTGATCGGCCACGAGATCAGCCATGGCTTCGATGACCAGGGTGCGCAGTACGACGGTGACGGCAACCTGAAGAACTGGTGGTCGGACGAGGACAACAAGAAGTTCCAGGCGCTGGGGGCCGCGCTCGCCGCGCAATACGACACCTACGAGCCAATCAAGGGCTACTTCGTCAACGGCAAGTTCACGCTCGGTGAGAACATCGCCGACCTTGGTGGCCTGACGATCGCCTACCGCGCCTATCAGCTGTCGCTCGACGGAAAGGAAGGCCCGGCGATGGACGGCATCACGGCCGATCAGCGCTTCTTCATGGGCTGGGCGCAGGTCTGGCGGCGCAAGTACCGCGACGAAAACCTGCTGACGCGACTCAAGACCGACCCGCACTCGCCCAGCGAATATCGCTGCAACGGCGTGGTCGTGAACATGCCGGCGTTCGCCGATGCGTTCATGGTCAAAGAGGGCGACAAGCTCTACAAGGCGCCCGAGCAACGCATCAAGATCTGGTAAGCACCGGCCGACGCCGGACCTAGCCCCGCCTTCGTGCGGGGCTTTTTTTGGCCGGAAGGCCCGTGACCGGGCTGCTAATCCAGCACCGGCGCCAGCACTCCCCGCTGCCAGCGATGGCGCGCCAGATCGACCCGCCCGCTCCCCGTCAGCGTCACGCCCTCCGCCATTAGCCGGCGCAGCTGCGTGGTACGGCTGGCACTGCCGTCCGGCAACGCTATTCGGCCTCCTGCCGCGATCACTCGGTGCCAGGGCAAGGCGTCGACACCGTCGACCGCGCCGAGATAGCGCCCGACCATACGCGCGCGACCCGGCAGCCCGGCCGCTGCCGCGACGTCGCCGTAGGTTGCAACACAACCGAGCGGGATGCGGCGGACCACCGCCGCAATCCGATCCTGGGCAGCGTCGGCGTCAAACGGGGATGGTCGGCGACTTGACATGGGTGGCGTCCAGATCGCCTGGGCGATCGGTCGAAACGTGAGATTGATCGTAAGTGATGGCCCGACTCCGCACTCCATTCCGGGTTTTGACCTCGCGGCAGCCGGGTGTCATGGCATCTGCAGTCCAGCACATCAGCCACGCGACGCGAAGCGCCGCCGCTTCCTACGCAGCACCGCCTGGAGGCCGCCCCCCGACAGACGCCTCAACCCAGGGCGATGACGCACCGTTCAGGTGCGTGACGGGTGGGCAATATCCGGTCCACTCGCCCGGCTACTGCCTCGATCGCTGCCGCCCGTCGTCCGCAGCGCGTCGCGACGCTTCCACGGGAGGACACTCAAATCACGCGAAATGGTTCGCACCCCTAACTCCCCCTGCTGTTCCCTTCAGCAGAACTTCGGCGGCACTCGAAAGAGCTTGCCGCTTTTTTTTACCTGCGATTTGCCCCGATCAGTTCGGTGACAGCACTCGGCACTGACCGGCCGACAACTTGAACCGCTCGCGACCCAACTCTTCGTTGCCGCGCCGAACCTGCAGGTTCAGCACGCCATTGAGCGCCGCCGTATCAACCACGTAGCGCACACCGAGCTCTGCAAACAAGGCCTGCGGCTGTTCCGGCAGATCGGGGAACTGCAGCGTGCCGTTGGCGCCGGCCTGCAAGCGCAATTCAAGCCGCGCCGGCGTCTCGAGGCCCGGCACAGGACGGATCTGCAAGGTGTACCGCGGGCGGCGGATCACATAGTCGACCGGTACTTGACGACGAAGCAGACAGCTATCCAGTTCGCCGTAGCGAATCTGAACGGCCTCCTCGTCGCCGACCTCGAGCGCCACGGTCGTGCGCTGATAAAAACGCGGCGTGCAAGCGACGTTGGCCATGCCGATCAGAGCGGCCAATAACAAGGTACCAGCGGGAAATCTGGACATGAGTAGCGCTCGATCGATCTTCAAATCATCAACTGCCCGCGCGCCACGATCACCGCGTAACCACCGACGCGGATGGCGGTAATACGGCCATCCAGCTTATCGGCCTCGATGTCGAGGGTGCTGGGGCGCCCCATCTCGACGCCCTGGATGATGCGCCAGCGGAATGTACCGGAACGCTCTGCAAGCCGGTCCGCCAAGTGCCCGCATAAAGCCGCCGCTGCCGAACCGGTCGCTGGGTCTTCGGCCACGCCCAAGTCGAACGACAGCATACGCGCACGCAGCAGCGCCGTACCGTCGGCGGCCGCAGGCAGCGGGTGATACAAATAGAACGACTGTGGTGCGCCTGCATCCTCACCGGATGCGTCCGGCGTCCGGCCAAGATGCGCCCTTGCGAGGGCGTCCAGCGACGTGAGTTCGACCAGGTTGTAAGGCACGCCGCAGTCGGCACTGCGAAGGACGTCGCCACCCGCGTTTATGTCGTCAACCGTCAGTCCCAGCAGCGCGGCGACCCGCGACGCTGAGCCGATGGCGGGAGCGAATCGAGGCAGCACCGCGGTCGTCAGTTGTGCGTACGGCAGTCCGTTCGACTCAACGAACACCCGCACTGGCACGATGCCCACGGCTTCCTCAATGCGCGTCGCGCGGCCACGCGCCGATCGCAACCGCCCGGTTTGCTCAAGCCAGCAAGCGGCTCCGATCGTAGGGTGTCCGGCAAAGGGCAACTCCTGGGTCGGCGTAAAGATTCGCAGCCGGACATCACCGCCGCGCTCGGGAGCCAGCACGAACACGGTCTCGCTCAAGTTGAATTCGCGTGCAATCGCCTGCATTCGCGGCGAATCCAGCGCGTCAGCCCCCTCGACCACGGCCAGCGGATTGCCGCACAAGGCGCGATCAGTGAATACATCAAGTACTGCGTAGTTCATGAGCCACCTACGTGAGTTGTCGCACAAGGTGAGGTTCAGCACTGCGGTTATGCTCCCGTGCCGGCCCCATCGAGTTCGCAAAAAGATGCAATACCGGTACGATTGTCACCGTCGAGTCACCTACAGGCCTGAAACTTGCTGTGCAGAAACCGCAGCAACAACGCAGGCAGGCCGCATATAGATCCTTTAGCGGTAACATTTGTCTGGTGCATTTTCTTACGCTATATGTAAGCATCAGGTTGGGGAATCGATCAGAGGCACAGCGCCGGCTTGGCGGCTGGTCAATCTATTGGCAGCCTTCTATATCTGCCACTTTTGAATTTTTACGCCGAGAGGCTTTGGGAGACCGTTATGTCGCAGTTCCGTATTCGTAGTCTGATTCTTGCCGGTGCCGCTGCTATGGTACTGGCCGCTTGCAACGGTGGCCGCGGTAGCGCCACCCCGGAAACGCCGTTTACCTCCAAGGCTGCCAAAGGCGCGATCGTGGGCGCTGCCTGTTCGGTGACGTCGTTCAACGGTCTCGTCAGCTACGGCACGGCGTCGACCCAGGCTGATGGCACAGTCACTTTCACGCTGGTCGGCGAACTGCCGGAAGACGAGGCGTTGCTCGTGACCTGCGCTCCGGCCGCTGGCGCTACGTATTTCAACGAAGCCACCGGCACCAACCTGCCGTTCAACACGCCAATTTCGGCCGTTATCTCCTCCGCTGCAGCCGCAACCGGCTCAGCACAGGTCGCCGTCAGCCCGCTGACGAACCTCGCAGCCCAGCAGCTTCGCGCGGCGTCGGTTGCCGCCGGCGGCACGTTGCCGAATGCAGCTGCGGCCACGAACGCGAACGTGGTTATTGCCCAGGCTTTTGGCCTGAGCAGCATCACGGCGCTTCCCCCGACGGTGAACGGCACCACCTCGTCAATCTCTGACCCGTACGCGCTGGTGCTTGCAGCTATCGCCGAGGCAGCTGCTTCGTCCGGCCAGGATCCGTTCGCGTTCATCAACGCGCTGATCGGCTCGTCGCCCGCCGCCATCGCCAGCGCGCAGGACGCCATCGCCGCCGGCATCACTGCGGTTGCATCCAACTTCACCGTCCCGGCCGCTGTCGTGACGGCGACTCAGACCGCCGTTCAGAACGCTCCGACGACGATCGTGGTTCCGGTTACCTCGGGCAGCTAAGTTTTCGAAGCGGTAGCGCACTCGGAACGAGTCGAGTACGTGACACAATCAGGTGGCCAGCTTTGCTGGCCACCTTTTTTTTGGGTGGGGCATTATGAAATTGCGTTATTGGGCGGCGCTGGCCGCCGCCTGTTTTGGCACTGCAGCACGAGCAGACGACAACATTG
>Ga0255175_1000848_pt1 | contig 10535 bp, 9 predicted proteins | sample Atl_Atl_RepC_8d_FD_183628 | JGI IMG/M metagenome (GOLD analysis project Ga0255175, IMG submission 183628) | Freshwater microbial communities from Altamaha River, Georgia, United States - Atl_Atl_RepC_8d | ecosystem: Environmental > Aquatic > Freshwater > River | place: USA: Georgia | collected...
TGTCGGCTTCCGTAATCACTTCGCCCCGGCGCACAATGCGGGTGAGCACCGGCACATCCAGGCGGGTGACAACTTTGCCGCTGATGCTGCTCTGCGCATAAACCGTGTCGTCGGTCTGCAGCAGGGCTACACCGCTAAAGCGCTGGGTGGTGGGATCAAGCTGCAGATTGCTGAAAGTCAGGGTGGCGCCGCTGTCCTGCGGGGCGGCTAACGTCAGCTGCGGGTTATCAAGCACGATATTGAGCGTGCCGGTCTGTGCAACTGGCAAACCAAGCGCATCGGGCAGAGCCTGCGCAATGCTGGCACCATCCATGATCTGGCTAACCCGGCTGATGCGCACATGGTCGGTATCGCTCAGCGGCATCCAGTCAATGTGATTGGCATTGGCGAGGGCTGTCAGCTGGCGGCTGTCGAGCGTTACCGTCCGGCCCGGCGGCGGGGCCGACATGACGACCTTTTCCGCGCCAAAGTCCAAACCGTCGAAGATATCGCCGAGCGTGACGCTGCTGCCGTCCACGCTCACGCTGGCGCGCGGGGCGGCAGCAAGGGCGCTGGTGCTGGTGCAGGAGAGCGCAGCAAGCAAGGTGAGAATGAGACGGCCGGTCTTCATGATCTTACCTCAGCTGGCTGAGCGAGCTCAGCATGTCATCCGACGTCTTGATGACGCGGGAGTTCATTTCGTAGGCGCGCTGGGCGGTAATCAGGCTGGTGATTTCCGACACCACGTTCACGTTGGATTGTTCGAGCGAGCCTTGCTGAATGCTGCCATAGCCTTCAATCGCCGGATTGCCCACAACAGCCGCGCCCGACGCCGGGGTTTCGCGGTACAGGTTGCTGCCCAGTGATTCAAGACCGGCATTATTGGGGAAGCGGGCCAGCTGAATCTGGCCGACCACCTGCGGGTCGATCTGCCCGTCAATCTTGGCCTGCACCTGACCCGAGGAATCGATGGTGATGTCCAGCGTACCGTTGGGAATGGTCAGACCCGGCAACAGCAGATAGCCGTCAGCGGTGACCATCTGGCCATCGGCATTCAGCTGGAAGCTGCCCGCGCGGGTATAATTGGTGGTGCCGTCCGGCATCTGGATCTGGAAGTAGCCATCACCATTAACGGCTAGATCAAGGTCGTTACCGGTCTGCACGATGGTACCCTGCGTGTGGATACGATAGACCGAGCCGGTTTTAACACCCAGACCCAGCTGGATACCGGTGGGGACGATGGTACCTGCATCAGACGATTGCGCACCGGGGCGGCGGATGTTCTGATACATCAGGTCCTGAAATTCGGCGCGCTGCTGCTTGAAGCCGCTGGTGGTCATGTTGGCGATGTTGTTCGAGATGACTTCAACATTGGTCTGTTGGGCCAGCATCCCGGTTGCACCGATCATCAGACTTCTCATGATACGTTCTCCCTTAGCTCAGGCGTGACAGTTTGGTGTAGGCGTTGCGCAGCATTTCGTGCTGGGACTGCAACATGTTCTGGATCGACTGGTACTGGCGGTTCACACTGATCATGTCAGTCATTTCCATGACCGAATTGACGTTGGAGCCTTCCAGAAAACCCTGACGGACAACAGTTTCTTCAGCTGCCTGCGGCTTTTCATTGGTCTGGTACAGGCCATTGCCCAGCTGGTTCATGAACTGCTCACGGTCGAACTTGACGACCTGCAGACGCCCGACCACACCCTGTTCGGTGGAGACATCGCCCTGCGGCGAGATGCGGATGTCGGTTGTATTGGGCGGAATGGTAATGCGGGAATTGTTGTCGTCCAGCACCGGCAGACCATTGACGTTCACCAGCTCGCGCTGATCGTTCATGGTAAAGTTGCCAGCACGGGTGTAGCGGGGGCCGTTGAGGGTATCGAGAACGAAGTAGCCGTCACCTTCAAGTGCGACGTCCAGCGGATTGCCGGTCAGATTGATGGGGCCGTTGCTGGTATCGCGCAGCGTGCTCTGGTCCATCACCATGCTGTAACGTTCGTCTTCTTGCGGATGTTCAACCATCTCGACAAAAAGGGGTGATTCTGACTTGAAGCCCGTCGTGCTCATATTGGCCACATTATTGGCCACGACTTGCATCTTCCGCTCCAACGCGGTGGCGCGCGACAAGGCAATGAGAGTCGTATTTTCCATCGCATCCAACCCTTTCTGGCCGTCCGGTTTGTTTTTGGACTTGCCTGGAATTGGATATGCATACCGCGTGCCAAAAGCGTGTTTTCAATAAAATCAATGTGTTGTATGTGTAACCTGAATGCCGCGCTAGGCAGACTTAGCCATGCGATTGGTGATGAACGGCTTGTTAACCAATCTGTTAATATGGTTAATATGGGGAAGAGACGGAGCAAACATGGCTGAAAAGAAGTCAGAAGCAGGCAAGGGCGGCGAGGAAGCACCGGAAGGCGCAGCCGAAGGCGTTGATCTTCCTAAGAAAAAGATATCCGGCAAAAAGCTGGTCATCATCATTGCGGCGCTGCTGTTGCTGCTCGGCGGTGTAGGCGGCGGTCTCTATTATAAAGGTATCATCGGCCCCAAGAAGACAGAAGCTGCTGGCGAGCACGGGGAAGAAGCTGCCGCCGAAGGCGAGCATGGCGGCGCTGAAGGCGGCGAGGCTAAGGGCCCGGTTTATTATGAAATGCCGGCCATTCTGGTCAATCTTACTAGCACAGGGCGCCGTCCGGTTTATGCGAAGGTGCGCGTGAATCTTGTGCTGGCAAAGGAAACCGACCGTGAAGTGGTCACCGCCAACCAGCCGCGTATTGTCGATAATTTCCAGACGTATCTGCGTGAGCTGACGCCGGAAGAGATTCAAGGCTCGGCTGGGTTAGTGCGCCTGCGCGAGGAATTGCTGCTGCGCGTTAATTCCACCGTATCGCCGGTCGTGGTCAAAGATCTGCTGTTTCAGGAAATTCTGCCGCAATAATCTTGCGGCATGCCATTTGCACGGCCATATGGTAGGATAGGTAAGAAGAGAGCTGAGGCGCAATGTCTGATCCGAACGGGATGAGCGAAGAAGAAAAGATGGCTGCCGAATGGGCAGCCGCTGCTGGTGGTGACGCCGGCGGGGATGACCCCATGGCTGCGGCCATGGGCATGGAAGCTGGCACTACGCGCGTTCTCAATCAGGATGAAATTGACAGCCTGCTCGGCTTTGATGGCGACAAGAACGGCGAAGGCCAGTCCGGCATTATGGCGCTTATCAACAGCGCCCTGGTTAATTACGAGCGTCTGCCGATGCTCGAAGTTGTGTTTGACCGTCTGGTGCGCGTGATGTCCACCAGCCTGCGCAACTTCACGTCCGATAACGTCGATGTCAGCATCGACAGCATTACCTCTGTCCGCTTTGGTGACTATCTCAATTCCATTCCGCTGCCGGCCATGCTCTCGGTCTTCAAGGCAGAAGAGTGGGACAATTACGGCCTGATGGTGATTGACAGCGCCATGATCTATTCGATCGTGGACGTGTTGCTCGGTGGTCGCCGGGGCACGGCGGCCATGCGTATTGAAGGCCGCCCCTATACAACTATTGAGCGTAATCTGGTTGAGCGCATGGTGCATGTGGTGATGGCTGACCTGTCGGCCGCGTTTGACCCGCTCTCGCCGGTAACGTTCCGCTTTGACCGCCTCGAAACCAATCCGCGTTTTGCCGCGCTCACCCGTCCGTCCAATGCGGCGGTGCTGGCGCGCCTGCGTGTGGATATGGAAGATCGCGGCGGGCGTATCGAGATTGTGTTGCCTTACGCCACGCTGGAGCCCGTGCGTGAGCTGCTGCTGCAGATGTTCATGGGTGAAAAATTCGGCCGAGACAGCATCTGGGAAACCCACTTGGGTAACGAGCTGCTGGGCACAGATATCGATATTACCGCCGTACTGAGCGAAACCACGGTGCCGCTCAATGACGTGCTGAACTGGAAGCCCGGTTCACAGGTGGGCTTTAATATGAAGGTGGATGATCTGGTGCAGCTGCGCTGCGGCGAGGCTGTGCTGTTTGAAGGGCGTATGGGCCAGTCCAGCAATCATATTGCGGTCAAGGTCGAGAAAGAAGCGCCCAAGATGCGCACAGATGATGGTGAATAAGCAATGAACCTTTTGATGGACGGCATTATGGTGGTGCTGCTGGTACTGGTGCTGATCAGTACCATGACGCTAAGCGCCCGTCTGAAAATCCTGCGCGACAGCCGCAAGGATTTTGAAGTGATGGTGCGCCAGTTTGATGAAGCTACCCGCCGGGCGGATAGCGGCATCAAGAATTTGCAGAGTGCGGCCAGCAAAACGGGCGAGGGGCTGCAGCTACAGCTCGATCAGGCCCGCCGCCTGCGTGATGATCTGTCGAGCATGATTGAATCCGCCGAAAATCTGGCGAGCCGCATTGAAAGCGCCGTGCCACGCGGGGCCGAGGCTGTGCGGGCGAGTGAACCGCTCACCGCTTCGCCGCGCTCCAAGGCTGAGCAGGACCTGCTGCGCGCTATGGGCACCAAGCGGGATGGGGGCATCTGATGACCGTATTACCAACCCGCCGCCTGTTGCCGCTCTTGATGGTGATGGCTTTCATCATGCTGGGGCAGCGTGGGTATGATTTCTGGAGCGGGCTGCAATATGGTGAGGCCTCGCACGCGCAAGAACCAGCCGCTCCCGCCCATGGGCAGGAGGCTAAACCGGCCGTAGCTGAGCCAAAAGAGGCGGCACCTGCGGCAGCTGCAACTACGCCAGCTTCTTCAACCGAGGCACCTGCCGGGGCAGAATCTGCCGCCGCCAACACTACGTCACCCGCCGATACCGCACCCGAGATGCCGGTGGAATATACGCCAGCTGAGGTCAAAGTGCTGCAAGCGCTCTCGCAGCGCCGGGCTGATCTGGATAAACGCGCAGCTGAGCTTGATCAGCGCGAAGCGCTGATTGCCGTGACCGAGTCCAAGGTTGAGGACAAGGTGAAGGAGCTGCAGGCGCTGCGTACAGAGCTGCAGAATTTGCTGCACACGGTCGATCAGCAGCAGCAGGCGCGCATCGCCAGTCTGGTTAAGCTCTACGAAACCATGAAGCCGCAGGAAGCCGCCGCGATTCTCGAAACTTTGGAGCTTCCGGTCGCGCTCGACATACTCGGGCAAATGAAAGAGACCAAGAGTGCACCAATTCTTGCCAAAATGTCGCCGCAGAAAGCCAGCGAGATTACGGTAGAAATGTCACGCCGCAGCCAATTGCCGCAAATCCCTCAATAAATTCCCCGCCAAATTCCGGCTGCATTAACCATTTGGCAAAGTCCTGCCCTGATATTTGATACTTGAAACAATGGGGTGGGCAAGGGGTATTGCCCAAGGAGAGAAGAATGTCGGTAGATAAGAAGATGTATGTTCTCGTGGTTGATGATTTCCCGACCATGCGCAAGATTATCCGTAACCTGCTTGAGCAGCTGGGTTTCAGCAATATCGGCGAAGCCGAAAACGGTGCTGACGCGCTGCGCAAGATGCGTGATACCGCCCATAAATTCGGTCTGGTCATTTCTGACTGGAACATGGAGCCGATGACCGGTCTGCAGCTGCTTAAGGAAGTGCGCGCTGATAACGGCCTGAAGGCAACGCCGTTCATCATGATCACGGCTGAAAACAAGACCGAGAACGTGATCGCTGCCAAAGAAGCCGGCGTGAACAATTATATCGTCAAACCGTTTAATGCGGCCACACTCAAGTCCAAGATCGAGGCTGTCCTCGGTCCGATCGGCTAAGGAGATATATAATGAATCAATCCGTTCCCAAGCCGACCGAAGGCAAGCTGCTCACCCGTGAGCAGGTGACCAGCGCCATCACCACGCTGATGAGCAAGATTTCCACGCAAAGCACCACTGTGCACGAAAAAGTGGTGCAGGAGCTGTTTGATCTGGCCGCCCAGATTGATGCACTTTATGCCGAGCTGAGCAATATTCAGCCGTCCAATCTCAAAAATGGCGAGATCAAGACCGCGCATGACGAGCTGTCGGCTGTGGTGCAGGCAACCTCCGAAGCGACCTTCCTGATTATCGGTGAGGCTGAGAAGCTGGAAAAGCTGTCCAAGGATCTGCCGGAAGCTGGCCGTCAGGCTGTGGTCGATTCCGTGACCCGTATTTACGAAGCCTGCGGTTTCCAGGACATTACCGGTCAGCGCATTACCAAGGTTGTGCGCACCCTCAAGACCATTGAAGAGCGTGTTGACGCGCTGATCCAAACACTCGGTGGCCATCGCCCGTCTGCGGCTGCAGATGAGCGCAAGGGCGATGAGGCGCTGCTTAACGGCCCGTCTATGCCGGGTCAGGGCATCAGCCAGGACGAAATCGACAAGTTGCTCGGCTTCTAACCTGTCTGGCTGCTGCTGGGCCCGATTGGGCTTTGGTGTCACACTTGCCAAGATTCATGTTTAACCGGCCATGTGCCGGTTAAACTCTATTCGGGCCGGGCAAATCACGGTATATTAACAAAGGTTTACCGTGGAGGCAGGCTTGGCCCTGAAAGTCGGACAACAGTGGCGATGGTCGATCAGTGCGCTGGCATTGCTGGCAGCGCTGGTGCCGTCTGCTGTTTGGGCTGATGAGGTGGCCATTCGGGCCGGTGCCCGCGGTGAGGGCGCGCGCCTGGTGTTTGACTGGCCGCAACTGGTTGAGCACTCTACGCGCCTGCAGGGCAAAAAGCTGACGCTGACATTTGCTCGCCCGATTGAATCGCCGGTGTCATCACTTAAAAGTCGTCTGCCGGACTGGATTGCCGCGGCTGACCTGTCAGCCGGTGGCCGTACGCTCACCTTGCAGCTGAAACAGGCCGCGTCTGTGCAGAGCTTTGCTACTGGCAACAAGATCGTGCTGGATTTGCAGAAGGATGCGCCAGCGCCTGTTCAGGCCGCGCCAGCGCCAGTCCGCCCTGCGCCAGCCCGTTCTACACCAGCCCGCCCGCAGCCGCGTGTCACGCAGCCAACCAATAAGCCGGAGCAGGCCAGTGCGACCAAGCCGGTTGATGTTGTTGCGTCCAAGCCTGTGGAGCAAGCCAAGCCTGCAGCGCAAACCGAGCCAGCGGCGCATAGTGAGACGGTAACGCCATCACCAGCCAGTCAGGCTGCTCCCGCATTGCCAGTTTCAGAAACACACGCACCAGAAACACACGCACCAGAAACGCACGCACCAGAAACGCACGCGCCAGAAACGCACGCGCCACAAACACACGCACCAGAAACACACGCACCAGCTGTGGCGGCAGATAAGCCAGTTGATCATTCTGCCGATCATCCTGCCGCAACTCAACCGGCTGATGTTAAACCAGCCGATGAAACTCATTCATTAGTAGCGCCAGCTGTGACGCCATCGGTCTCTGAGCCTGTGCCAGCTACACCTGCTACACCAGCGGCTCCGGCTGCGCAGACCAGCATTATCCCCAAGCCAGCGGCGGATGATGCGCCCCGGCCCAGCGCCGCGCCTGCTGTAGCGCCGGTGTCCAGCGCTGCGTTACCTGCCACATCTCTGCCGCCGCTTGAGATGAGCGTAGCGGCTGATACGCCGGTGGCTGCGTTCCGGCGCGGCAATGCCTATTACGTTGTGGTGGGTGACAAGAACACGCCCTCGGCCCTGCAAGCCTTGATTGGTAGCGGGCTCAACAGCACCGGCCGCGCGCAGCTGGTCCCCGCGCAAGGTGGTCGTGTCATTCGCATTGATCTGGGTAAGGACGAGATTGAGCCGGTGGTTGAAACCGCACCGGGCTTGTGGCGTCTGCGTTTTGACGCAACGCAGCCCATGACGCTCGCCCCGCTTGAAGTGGTGGAAGAGCCTGCTTATGCGCTCGGCCCGCGCGTACTGGTCAAGACTGATCTGGCGGCAACGCCGGTCTCCTTCGTTGATCCGCTGATTGGCGATACGCTGATCGCTGTTCCGGTAGGTGGGGCAGGCCATGCCATTGCCCGGCCCAACCGTTTTGTGCAAGCGCAGTTGCTGGCAACACAGCAGGGCGTGGCGGTGAAGTCCTGGGCGGATGATCTGAGTGTCATTACCAGCCCCATGGGGGTGGAGCTGAGCGCGCCGAGTGGCTTCAAGCTGACTGAGCTGCTGGCGTCCGAGCAGCCGCAAACTTTAAGCCCCAGCGGTTTACGTCAGGGAGAAAATCCGGCGAGTGCCGCTGCGGCTGTTCCAGCGCTGCCCACGCAGTTTGACTTCAGCCGTTTGCCCAAACCCGCCGGGGCTGATTTTACTGCGCAGCGCGAAGAGCTGCAAAATGCCATCAATGCCGCTGATAATGGCGCCAAACCCGCCGCCTGGCTTAATCTGGCGCGCTTTTATTTTGTGAACGGGCAGGCCACAGAGGCTGCCGCTATCTGGAGCGTAGCCGCCAAGCTTGATCCCAATCTGGCCACACGCCCTGAATATGCCATGATCAAGGGCATTGCCGCTTTTTCCTCCGGCTCGCTGGAAGATGCCAAAACGGCGCTGGCCGCAGTGGGGCAGCCGACAACGGATCTGGCCTTGTGGCGCGGTATGCTGGCCGCGCGCACGCGTGACTGGGTGAGTGCCGCCGATCAATTCCGCAATGCGCAGGACCGGCTGTGGGACTATCCCGAGCCCTATGCCACGCGTCTGGCGCTCGCTGCGACAGAAACAGCGATTAACACGCAGGATTATACGCAAGCGCAGGCGCTGCTGGAAAAACTGGGCGAGCGGCAGCGTGCCGCCAAGGCCGAGACTAATCCAGCGGTTGAATATCTCACCGGCGTGCTGGACTGGAATCAGGAACGTCCGGATGAAGCACGTGCGCATTTGGGTAACGCCGCTAGCGGGTGGAACCAGTATTGGCGCGTGCGTGCTGACCTCGCCTTGATCGAGGCTGATGCCAAGAAACCCAATGCTGATAATGCCGACCTGCTCAAGCGGCTGGAGCGGCTGCGTTTTGCTTGGCGCGGGGATGCGCTGGAGTTTGATGTATTACACCGTCTGGCCGAAATGCAGATTCAGGCAGGCAATTACGCTGAAGCGTTTGAAGATTTTTCAGCGCTGGCACAAAAGTTCCCCAATGACCCGCGCACCCCCGGTCTGGCTGATGAGCAGAAGGCCACCTTCATCCGTATTTTTCAGGGTGATGCGCGCGATAAAACCCCGGCCTTTGTGCAGCTGGCTATTTGGGATCGCTATCCCGAGTTCCGCCCCACGCAGCCGGATGTGCTGAACGAGCTGCGCAGCTACATGGCTGAGCGGGTGGCGGGGATTGATCTGCTCGACCGCTCTGCCACCTTCTATACAGAAATGCTGCCCAGCACCACCACGCCCGAAGCCCGCGCGACATTGGGTGCGCGTATTGCCGGTATTCGCCTGCTCGATCATAACCCGCAGGATGCGCTTAAAGTGATCGCCGATACTGAGCCAGCCGCTGGCTCTGACCGCCCGCAGGTGTTGCCTGATGCCATTCGGGATGAGCGCCGTCTGCTCAAGGCCCGCGCGACGTTTGAGCAAGGCAGCCCGCAGGATGCGTTGGCGCTGCTGGTCAATGATTATAGTGAGCCGGCCATGCGCCTGCGTGCCGATATCACCTGGCGTACCAAGAAGTGGGAAGATGCCGCCGCTGTGCTTGATGCCCTGATTGGCGATGTCCCGGCCGATGGCCAACTGAGCGATAGCAAAGCCGGTATGCTGGTCAGCCGCGCCACTGCGCTGGCCCTGTCTGGCAACAAGGATGCGCTCACTGAGCTGCGCACCAGGTTTGGCCCGGCGATGGAAAAAACACCGCAGGCGGCCGCCTTTCAGCTGATCACCCGGCCGGATGTTGGCGCTGGGCTACCCGATCGCAATACACTGTCGGGCCGTATGGCCGAGGTTGATCTGTTCCAGCAGTTTTTGGAGCGCTACCGCCAGCCCAGTGCGCCGTCAGCTGACCCGGCTGCATCGGCGGTGGCGGATGGTACAGCCGCGCGCACAATAGGCCCTGGCGCTACGCCGAAACCTGCGCAAGAAGCTGCGCCGCATTAGGCTCACCAATATATAGTTAGATAAGATTAAGGCGCGAATTGCTCGGCTAACACGCGTTCTTCAAAACTCAGATTGGGGTCGAACAGCAGGGTCAGCGGTTTGCTGGGATCTTCCCGCACTTCAACCTTGATCACGTCGCGCACTTCATCGTCATCGGCTACGGCGCTTACCGGGCGCTTGTCGGCTTCCAGCACCTCAAACAAGATATGCGCCTGATGCTTGAGCAGTGCACCGCGCCAGCGGCGGGGGCGGAACGCGCTGATTGGCGTGAGCGCCAGCAGGCCCGAGCCAAGCGGAATGATCGGGCCATGGGCCGAGAGGTTATAAGCGGTCGAGCCAGCGGCGGTTGACACCAGCGCCCCATCACAGATCAGCTCGGGCAGGCGCTCCACGCCATCGACCATAATGCGCAGCTTGGCCGCTTGATAGGTTTGGCGCAGCAGCGACACTTCGTTGATGGCCAGCGCCTCAAACTCCTGACCGTCGCGGGTCGTGGCGCGCATCATCAGCGGAATGAGGCTGACCGGCTGAGCGGCACGCAGGCGGGTGATGAGGTCGGTTTCATCAAACTGGTTGA
>Ga0255175_1000851_pt1 | contig 10472 bp, 9 predicted proteins | sample Atl_Atl_RepC_8d_FD_183628 | JGI IMG/M metagenome (GOLD analysis project Ga0255175, IMG submission 183628) | Freshwater microbial communities from Altamaha River, Georgia, United States - Atl_Atl_RepC_8d | ecosystem: Environmental > Aquatic > Freshwater > River | place: USA: Georgia | collected...
CGGGCCATGCGCTGGTAGCCGACGCGCCGGGTAAGGTCGCCCATGTGGTCGCAGTGGTGGCGCATGTGCAGGTCCGATCCGCAGATGCCACAGCGCAAGACCTCCAGCAGGACCTGACCCTGGGCTGGCTTGAGCGCTGTGCGCTCGACCACGCGCAGTTCGGTGTTCTGGCAGACGACGGCCTTCATCAGCGCTGCTCCCGGTGGGTGTTGCGACGCGCGGCACGCCACCAGCCGGTGGCCAGAAACAGCGGCAGTAGCAGGCTGGCCATCAGCCAGGGAAGCGGCGGGATCACCAGCTCCGGCTGGGTCGGCGTCAGCATCGTCCGCAGGGCCATCAGCTTGTAGGGCTCGATCGGCGCATAGGCGGGATTACTGATCAGATCGAGGAATGCACGGCGGCTCGGGTAGCGCACCAGCAGTACCCGACTCCAGTCATCCAGCGATCCGCCATGTTCGAGCAGATTGCGATTGCGCACCTCGCCGGCGTAGGCCGGGTAGCCGCCGACACGAAACAGCAGGGGCATCACCTGATCCTCGTAATGCGTGTTGCTCTGTTGCGGCGTGGCTTCGATGGCCGGCGCGCCAGCGAAGCGCAGCAGCTCGGGGTAGTAACGCATCACGTTGAGCATGTAAACCGGCTGGCCGTCGTCGCTGTCCATCCAGGCACGCGCCGCCTGCATCAACCCGGGACGCTCCGCCTCCGGTAGCGGCAGATGCTGCAGCGCAGCCATATAACGCTCGCGCTCCAGAGGCGTTAGCGGCCCTTGCACCACGCCGGGGTTCTGCCACAGCCAGCTGACCGCGATCAGCAGGACAAAGGTGGCCGCCAGGCCGAATTCGAAACGATGGGACGTCATGGATACACCTTCGATTTCAAGAAGCCGAGCAGCAGGCGATTGATCCGCTCGGGCGCCTGCAACTGCAGCCAGTGGCCGGCGCCGTCAACCCGTTCGTAACGCCAGCCCTGCGGCACCAGGCGCCCGCTGTTGCGCATTTGAGACTCGGACAGAAAACGGTCGCCACTGCTCCAGATACCCAGCACCGGTTGCGTCACCGGTGGATGACGACGCGGCAGGATGATGCCGAGATTCGCGCGGTAATAGCTGAGCGCGGCGCTGAGCCGTCCTGGCCGCTGCAGGCGGCCGATCCAGTGGTCGGCCTCGTCCGGCTGCTGCGTGAGCATGCGGAACACGCGCCAGTGGTGCGCGCTCAGCAACCATTCGGCGAAGCCGCGTAGCTGGAACATCAGCACATACCAGCCCTTGAGCTTCTGCCCGAGCCCGGCCGTGGCATACATCTGCGGATGTCCAACCGAGAGCGCGGCATAACGACTGACGCGCGCCGGGTGATGCATCGCAAAGTGCCAGCCGATCACAGCGCCCCAGTCGTGGCCGACCAGCGCGACCCGGTCGAGACCGAGCGCATCGAGAACGGCAGCAAGGTCGTCGCGGAGTCGCTCGATGCGGTAGGCCGCGATGCGACCCGGCGCATCGGACTCGCCACAGCCGCGCATGTCGGGTGCGATCACCCGGAAACCCGCCGCAACCAGCGCTGGAATCTGCTTGCGCCAGACCCGGTGGTCGTCCGGGAAGCCATGCACCAGCAGCACGGCGGGACCCCGGCCCTCATCGATGACATTGAGGGCGACGCCGTCCACCGTGATGCAGCGCTGATTGAAGCTCATCGGGCTTCCGTCCACGGCCTCACACGCTGAAGCTGGAGATGTCGACCGGTGCAATGCCGACCGTCTTGCAGTGGTTGAGGTAGCGCTGCATCACGGTGCGCCAGTTCTCGACCGCCATCACGCGGCCGGCATCGTCGATCAGGTTCCAGTCGCCCTGCACGATATTGAGCGTGATGACCTCGCCCTTGCCCATGCCGATCGGCGTGTGCGCGGTGCCCGCGGTTTCGAACACGAAACTACCGGGCGTGGCCACCCAGTCATGCTCCTTGTATTTCCACTCACCGCTGATGGTGTAGACGTGCACAGTGCCAGAGTGATGGTGGCGCGGCAGTTCGATGTCAGCTGGCGCCTTGAGCAGCGTCACCCATTCGCCGCGGATCGGGTCGATCTTGATGGCCTTGACGAAGGCCCTGTCGGTGTACGGCAGGAACGGTGCCCAGGGCAGTGAATCGACGTCGATCAGGGCGGTATCGATCTTCTCGAAAAACATGGTCACGGCGGATCTCCTCATGGTGGGTCGTCGGCGGCGTTGGAGCCGCCGACGCCACGCAGTATCCGCAGCGAAAGCCGACAAAAATTATGATTTTTGAGCAAAATACTGATGATTTTTGAGCAGGCACCATGCCCCTTTACGAGCCCAATGTTCCGACCCGCTACACCGCACCGTTGCGGGATTTTCTGCGCGACGACCCGCAGCACTGGCTGGGCGATGCGCTAGCGGAAGCCGGCATTGATGAGAGCCTCTTTCACGAGGCCGATGCGATGCTCACCTTTGCGCAGTTCGATGGTCTGCTGACGGCCCTGCGCCGGCTGACGCAACGCAGCGATCTGGGCTTCGAACTCGGGCGACGCTTTACCCGTGAAACGCATGGCGCACTGGGCCAGGCCATGGCCCGCTGCGAGACGGCCGAGGCGCTGCTGCGGCTCGCTGCGCGCTACTCCCGCCTGATGTCGCCGAGTTTCAGCTTGCAGTACTCACGACACCCCAGCGGCGGTGAGTTGATCTGGCGACCGGCCGCAGGCATGTCGACTGAAACGCTGAGGACCTTCTACGAGATTCATGTGGTGTCGCTCTATACCGTGCTGGCCAACGCCATCGGCGAGACGATGCCGCACTACGACAGTTGGCTGCCGATGCCACGGCCGCAGCACGCTGCGCGTTATCAGGAGCTGCGCAAGCTGCGAGTCCACTTTGGCGAAAGTGCAATGCCGGAAGTGCGTACCGTGCTCGACGCGACGCTGCTGGCAATGCCACTGAATCAGCCTGAGCCGGACATGGCAACCGTTGGAAGCGGTGAGTTGTCCCGGATGCAGAGCGGTGTCGACAAGGCGCGACAGTGGAGCGACTGGGTGCGCCTGATGCTGCGCGAGGCCGATGCCCACCAGCCGACGCAGGCGCAACTGGCCGAGCTGCTGAACATGAGCCCGCACACCCTTGCGCGCCGGCTGACAGAAGAACACTGCCGCTACCGCGACCTGGCCGTGGAGATCCGGCATCAGCGTGCGTGCACGATGCTCGATGACGAGCGCTACAGCATTGCGCAGATCGCACACCGGCTCGGTTACGGCAGCGCTGCCAACTTCAGCCATGCGTTTCGTCTGGTGCAGGGACAGTCGCCGCGGATGTACCGCCAGCGCCTGGCACCGTCAGGGAATCGGGAGCGCGGCCAGAAGCCGCTACGTACCTGACCTCAGCCGGTGTCGGTTCGCGCTGCCCGAACCCCCGGTACGCAGCCGTTGCGCGCTAGCGCCCTTGGTCTCCAGCGGGCGATTCAACCCAGGCAGTGATTCCAAGCTCGCGTCCGATACCACCGAAGATGCGTTCCGTTCCGGTTACCAGTTCGTCGATCGGCTGGGTGAATCCGGTCGCAATCCATCCTTGGCACAGATGGATCAACGCGCCAACCGCTCCGCGAGCCATGACAGCGAGAATCGCATCGCCGGGGCCTTTGCCGGGCAAAAAAGGCTTGGTGAATCCCACGAGCAGCTTGACGAATTCATCGTAACTGCTGCCGTACAACGTGCCGAGTTGGCTGCGCACCGACGTCGCCTCGATCATGATCAGGCGAGCCTCGTCGGGATGCTGTCGGACGTAGCCGAAGGTCTGCTCCAGGCCCGCGCGAACCAAGGTGCGTGAGTTGCCGAGATGAGGCGCCGTGGCGTGCATGATCGATGTCAGGAACTCGCGCGTCACGACCCGAAACGATTCCACCAGCAAGGCCTCGCTGCTGGCGAACGACTCGTAGAAATAGCGCTTGGTCAGCCCGGCTTCGCTGCACACGGCATCGATACTGGTCGCGGCATAGCCCTGTCGACCCATCAGCCGGATGCCGGCGGCGAGCAGCTTTTTCCGGCGCTCCTCCTGCCGGGTGCTGGCCGCTTTCCCGGCGTAGCGGCCGCCCGGCGGCCGCGCTGTCTCGTCAGCTGATTGCGCAGACTTCACGGAGACCGCCAATTCCTTCGATGTTTGACACTGAACAGTATCACTTTTAGGATCTGGAACGGTTCCGTGTCAGTTGCAGACCGGCCGTCGGTGGGCCGCTGACGACACCCCTTGTTGAGGCCGCCTCACCCCGATTACGGAGGAGTCATCTTCATGGCAGCCCATTGCCGGCACGCTGCAGCACGCGGACCGCGTGCACGACTCCGCTGGCTGTGGGTCTTGTGCACCGGCGTTGCGCTGACGGGCTGTGCCGAGGGCGATGGCGCGGATGGAGCCGGCAGCGCACCATCGTCGCAGCCCCGCTGCTCGTTGGTGAACCGGCTGCCGGCGGACCAACACATGGTGACCAGCTGGAGAACAGCGCCGACCGACGCGCTCATCACCCACCCGATCTCCCGACTGACGGTGCGCCAGTTCCTGGCGCCACACCGGAGCGGCGAAACCGTGCGACTGAGCTTGTCGAATCGCTACTCGAGCCTCCCGGTCACGCTGGATCAGGTTCATATCGCACGAGAGCTCACACCCGGCGATGCGAACCTGGTGCCGGATAGCGAGTGCCTGCTGACCTTTGCCGGCCGCTCGCGCATCACGATTCCGCCCGGAGAAACCGCCGTCAGCGACCGCATCGCCTACCCGGTTCGCGCTTTCGAACGCATCGGTATCAGCTTTTTTGCGCCCGAGCTGACCCCGCAGATCACACGGCATCTGAATGCCAACGAGATCCTGTTCCTGAGCGTGCCCGGGGATTACGCCGCTGATCCCAGCGGCGCTCGCTTCCAGCCGGTGCCCGACGGCTACGCCAGCAATTTTCTGGCGATCGAAGCGCTGGAGGTGGCCGCGCCCCGTGACGTGACGACCGTGGTGACCGTGGGTGACTCGATCACCGATGGTTCCGGCTCCACGACCCAGCTGCTGCAGCGGTCGGCTTCTCCGATGACGTCGACCGACCAGCGTTACCCGAATCACCTGCAGCGGCGCATCGATCAAGCCGGCCTGCCGCTGACTGTGGCCAATGCCGGCATCGGCGGCAATGAACTGCTCGGTGACGGCGTGCTGCCTCAGTTCGGTCCCAGCCTGCTGGAACGATTCGACCACGATGTATTGACTGTGGCGGCGGCCCGCTACGTGCTGGTCATGATCGGTACCAATGACTTCGGCAACTCGACCGCAGCGCGGGCCCCGAGCACCTCGGACATGATCGCCGGCTACACCCAGCTGATCGATCGCGCCCGAGCCGCCGGCATGAAGGTCATCCTGGGCACGATTCCGCCAGCGGAAGGCGCGGTGACCGATGGCCTGCCGTTGATCGGCGATCTACCGATCAACCTTGATGTCATGCACGGCACCCCGGCAGCGCGGACGTCACGCGACGCGGTCAATGCCTGGATTCACAGCCAAACGCTCAGCGATGGCGTCGTGGATTTCGATGCCTGTCTCGAAGACCCCAACGATCCCGGTTATCTCGCCGCCGAGTACAACAGCGGCGACAACCTCCATCCCAGTCCTGCGGGCTATGCCGCGATGGCAGCGTGCGTCGACCTGGACCTGTTCCGCGCCTCGGACAGCAGGCCATGAGCCCTATAGCGAGTCATCCCATGTTGAAGCCGACGTTCAAATTCGCACTGTTGATCTCGTTGCTCCTGATCAGTGCCTGCTCCGACTCGGACCCGGCCGCCGAAACGGCGGCTGACCGCAGCATCCGCGAGGGCAATGCACGCTTTACGGTGATCAGCCCGACGCTCATCCGCATGGAATATGCGGCGGACGCCAGGTTCGAAGACGGACCGACGCAAACGGTCGCCGAGCGCCCCAAGCCCGACACGAACTATGAAACCCGCGTCGAAAACGGCGTGCGCATCGTCAGGACCGCCGCATTGACGCTTCACTATCGGATCGGGTCCGGGGCCTTTGCTCCCGACAACCTCTGGGTCGATGTAAGAAGCGGCAGCTCACGGATTGAAGCGCGCCCCGACTGGTCGTTCGCGCCGCAAGCCGGCAACCTCGGCGGCTGGCGCCGTGGCCTGGATAACGAGAAAGACCCGCAGCCGCTGTATGAAGGCGTGCTGAGCCGCGCCGGCTGGTACCTGCTCAATGACAGCAACACGGTCCTGCTGACGAATACGCCGCCGGGTTTTGCAGCACGCCCCGATCATGGCGGCCGCTACCAGGACGGCTACCTGTTCGGTTACGGGCTCGATTACGTGCAGGGGCTGAGCGATCTGCGCAGGCTCACCGGCGCGGCCCCGCTGCTGCCCAAGAAGGCCTTTGGTGTCTGGTTCTCCCGGTGGTGGAGCTACACCGATGCCGAATGGCGTGCCCAGATCCGGGCGTTCCAGACCCACGACGTTCCGCTCGACACCGTTTCACTCGATACCGATTGGAAACGGGTTCACAACCAGATCGGGTGCACCGTGCTGAACCTCGTCATCCGAGCGCCCATTGATGACGCCTGTTCGTGGAACGGCTGGGACTGGAACCGCGACATCTTTCCCGACCCGGATGACTTCGTCCGCTGGGTTCATCAGCAGGGAATCGATGTAGGTCTGAACGTGCATCCCTCGATCGCCGGATCAGACCCGGCGTACCCGGCGACAGTGGCCAAGACCGGCCCCCTGATGAACGACGACGCACCGCTGCCCTGCACGGTGTTGCAGGCCGACCCGTCCACCCCGTGTTACGTCTTTGACTGGACCCAGGCCGAGCAGCTCGAAGGGTATTTCGACCTGCACAAGCCGATCGAGGCCACAGGCATCGATTTCTGGTGGCTGGACTGGTGCTGCGAAGGCTCGCGTGCCCAAGCACCGGGGCTGTCGGCCGACACCTGGATCAATGCCGCCTACGCCAAGCAGCACGAGAAGATGGGATCGCGCTGGCCGGCGTTCTCGCGTATCGGCAGCTCGTTCCAGAATGGCAAGGCAGGCCGGGACAACAACGGCCTCGGCGCTTTCGCGGAACATCGATACAGCCTCCATTTCACCGGTGACACCTGCTCGACATGGCCGCTGATGGCGTTCCAGGCCGAAATGACGGCGGCCGAGGGCAACATCGGCCTGCCGTATGTGTCGCATGACATCGGCAGCTTCTTGGGCCAACCGCTGCCGGGGGCCGAATGCAACAACATGGTCAACACCGGGCAGCATCTGCCGGATGACATGTATGTGCGTTGGGTCCAGTTCGGAACGTTCCAGCCGATCCTGCGGCTGCACTCGCACCATGGCGACCGCCTTCCCTGGGAGTATTCCGGCAAGGCCGAGACCGTCGCGGCCGAGTTCCTTCGGCTGCGCGGCCAGCTGGTGCCGACGCTCTACACGCTCAGCCGCGTCGCGCACGACACCGGCTTGCCAATGGCACGCCCGCTCTACCTTCAGTGGCCGGATCGGGAGGAGGCTTACCGCCATCGCAGCCACTTCACGCTGGGCAATGACATGCTGGTCGCGACGGTCGCGGCACCGGGCGATCCGGCCGTCATCAATCTGTGGATTCCGCCTGGAAAATGGGTCGATTTCTTCACCGGTGAGGTTTTCAGCGGGCCAATGGAAATCACCCGCAGCGTGCCGCTGGAGCGTTACGCGGTGTTCATGCGCCAGGGTGCGATTCTGCCGATGCAGCCGCATCGCCTCACCAGCGCCTACGGCCCTCAGGACGCCCTCATCGTCCATGTGTGGCCGGGTGCGGGTGCGGAGGGCAGCTTCCGTCTCTACGAGGACGAAGGGCGGGGCTTTGGCTACAAGGACGGCGCCTATCGCTGGACGCCGATATCCACGAGCAGCACGGCCAACGGGGCTTGTCACACCCTGAAGATCGACGCTGCGCAGGGGCCCAACTTCCCCGGCGCATTGGCCTCGCGCCGCTGGCAACTGCGCTTCGTGGGCGTCAGCGAGCCGCGCGAAGTGACGCTCGATGGCCGAACGCTGACCAGCTGGTCCTACGATGGCAGCAGCCAGACGGCGACCGTGGACACGGGCAGCCTCGCAAGCCGCGATGCAGCGGTGATCACGCTGAGCACTGGAAGCTGCAATGCGCCGTAAACGGTCAGCGTCTCCCCTGCCCGCTGCAGCGGCGAATCCGATCGACTGACCGCAGCCGATGCAGATCAGAGAAGGCTTTGTTGAGGTGGAGGGCCATCGTCTGGCCTATCTGGCGGTGAACGAACACCTGTGCTGTGACGATGAGCCCGCCGTGGTGTTCATTCACGGGGTGCTGGCCTCTGTGAACTTCTGGCGCGATGGCGTTCCTCCAAGCCTCAAGGAAAGCAGGGCCTGGTATGCGCTGAGTTTGCCCGCGCATCATCCATCCACAGTGCCGGCGACTTTCAACGCCGCGCAGGTTGATGCACCGTGGTTCTTCCGCGTGATGAGCGGCGCGTTGCAGGCCCTGCTCGCGGACCGGAAAGCGATCGTCGTGGGTCATTCCACCGGCGGGTTCTGCGCACTGAATCTGGCCATCCACCGCGCGCCGAACGTGATCGGCATTGTCAGCGTGGCCGGATTCCACACCGGGACCTGGGGCGGCGTCGAAGGCCTGCTGCTGTCGCTGGCCGGGCTCGGCCGTTGGGCCAAAGGTCCGTTCGCAGCCAACATCCTGCTCGCTCGCCACAGCCGGTTCGTGCAGCGCCAGTTTGCGAGTTTCCTGGCGCATGACCGCAAAGCGTATCGCGCCCATCTGTTGAGCCATCGCCTGCTGGACAACATCGCAGCGAACACTCGCGGACATGATCCCGCCGCATTGTTCGAGTTGTTCAACGGCATTTCGCGCCTCGACATCGAGCGCGAACTGGGCCGGATCGCCGTCCCCTGCCATGTCGTTACCGGCCGCTGCGACCCGGTGGTGCCCGCAAGCCAGTCGCAGCGCATTGCCGCCGCCGTGTCCGGGGCCACGCTCGTCGTCTTTGATGACGTCGGGCACATGCCGTTCATTGAAAACACGGACGCCTGCGCACAGGCACTGGAGGCTGCGCTGGCCGATATATCCCGCCGCCATCGCGAGCACCGTGCCCCAATCACCGATTAGGAAGTCGAGATGAACTACGCCGAATACCAGCAAGACCTGCAGCGCATTCACGAGTCGGAGGTTTACGGGCAGGCGGTGTTTGCCACGGCCGCGCGACTGACCCGCAACACCGAGCGCAAAGCGAAATGGCGGATGCTCAAGGCGCTGGAGGACGAGACCCTGGCGCGCTACCTGGCGTACATGAATCGGTCCGGTCAGCAGGTGGTGGAACCGAGGGCCTGGGCACTGAAGGGGTACGCCGAGGGCCTGGCGCTCGGACTCATGCCCTGGAAGCTGGCGATGCGCCTGGTCCGCGATGGCACACGGCCGTTCCAGCAGACATTCCTGCGATTGAAGAACAACACCAACAAGCCGGACCTGGAATTCTTTTCCTACGTCTATGCGCACGAGAAGGCCATCGAGGCTTTCGCCGTGAAAGAGCTCGCCAATGAGCAGGGCAGCCTGAAAGCGGTCGAGCGCTTGTTGGCAGGCTAAGGCCGATCGGCAGCGGACGACCGGCAGCGGACGACCGGATACGGAGATGGAGCCGCGGCGACGCGGCTCGGCTGCTGATTAGCCGCCACCCGCGGGCGGCTGCGGCACCCGGCGGGTCGGATCGACGCTGATTGTTCGCTAATTCAACGGATATCGTTCTGTTCAATGTGATTTACAGAACAAGGGCGCCCTCGCATCCTTCGCCCGCCTCGTTCTCGACCCATCCCCCGCAATGGGCTTTTCCCCGACGTCGTCGACGCCACCGGTCCGAGTGCCGCTCTGATGACTGACCCGACCGTGTATGCAGCATGCAAAGTCGCGCTGCTGACCCAGCATGGCAAGGAAAAAGTCTTGGCACCGGTGCTGGAGCCGGGCCTGGGATGTCGCATCGAGCACGTGACCGGCTTCGATACGGATCAGCTGGGAACCTTCACTCGCGAAATACCGCGGCACGGAACCCAAATCGAGGCCGCACGGCGCAAAGCGCGCATCGGCATGGACCGGTCCGGCCTGCGGCTGGGGCTGGCCAGCGAAGGCGCCTTCGGCCCTGATCCGATCTCCGGCATGCTGCCGTGGAATGTCGAGCATCTGCTGTGGATCGACGACGAGCGCGGCCTTGAAGTGATCGGCCGTGCCCAGGGCCCAGCCTGCTTTGCACATCGTCTGACGTCGTCCTGGGACAGCGCCTGCGAGTTTGCGCAGCAGGTTGGCTTTCCGGACCAGTACCTCGTGCTGCGCGCGGAGCATCAGGACGATCCTCGTATCCGCAAGGACATCCACGCCTGGGATGCCTTCGCTGCGCAGTTCCAGGCGCTGAGCGCGATGTCCGACACCGGGCAGGTATTCATCGAAACCGATG
>Ga0255175_1000853_pt1 | contig 10452 bp, 12 predicted proteins | sample Atl_Atl_RepC_8d_FD_183628 | JGI IMG/M metagenome (GOLD analysis project Ga0255175, IMG submission 183628) | Freshwater microbial communities from Altamaha River, Georgia, United States - Atl_Atl_RepC_8d | ecosystem: Environmental > Aquatic > Freshwater > River | place: USA: Georgia | collected...
CGACAGTAAATATATTTTTATCATTTAAAAAGCTTGGCATTTTTTATAAAAAAAGGGAACCAAGTTTCTTCTTAAAAAAATATTTTTACTGTCGAAGATCAGTGTATCTAACCATTTTTTGAGTATTTTCAAAAAAGGTGTGAATTCTCATTTTCATCTCATCAAATGTTTTGGACCTGTTGACCTCAGACATAAGTGCATGACCAAACTCAAGCCACACATGTGTCGTACGCACAAAAAATTGAATTTTACGAAAAACATAATCTTGCTTAAAGGATAATTTATGACAAAAATAATATTCACTTAACTCAACAAATTTAATCAGCATACGTCCGTATTCGGCACCTTCCTCTTCTTGAGTCATCGGTGGTTTACTATCACCCAATAAAACATTATTCGGCAAACACATCTTATGCCCCAACTGCCAAACCATCCAAGGGCGTGCGGCCAGCGCGCGCCCAGACATAACAGCATCACATCCTGTCTGTATCATCATCTCTTCAACGTCGACGACAGTCTGAATATCACCGTTTCCAATCACTGGGATATCAATTGCATTTTTTAACTCTTTAATTTGATTCCAATCTGCAATTCCTTTTCGCTTTTGTTCAGCTGTTCGCGGATGCAGTGTCACCCAACGAGCACCTGCATCTTGTAACCGCTTTACAAATTGAATTAATTCAGGAATTGTTTTTTCACTTCCGACAGCTCGAAGTTTAACTGAAACAGGTAAATCACTTGCTGTGGCCGCATACTCAACCACACGCGCAGCATAATCTAGATCACCCATGAGAGCTACACCGTAGTTATGACGGAGAGCTTTTTGAACAGGACACCCCATATTAATATCGATGCCTTTGATCAACTCCGATGATCCCCATTCATTTTTAATTTTAAATATTGATTTTTGAATGACGTCTTTTTCGTTGCCTAATATTTGTGGAACTAAATTTTTTTCATTTTCATAAATAAGTGTTTCTGGAGTAAACCCTAATTTTTCATGGGGAATTTTTCGCGAATTAAGCATTTCTGTTGGTGCAATGCAGTTTATACCATTAGGCATATAATCGTGGATAATTTGCCGCAAAACCACATGAGACAAACCGACCATCGGAGCCAAACACAGTGGAAAATGAAATTGAGGCGATTCATGACTCATCATTTTAACTATTTACACTTTATTTTTTAGAAATAAAAGGAAACAATAACTTTATGGCATTATTTAAAAAAAAATTAGGCATTCTTGGTGGCGGTCAACTTTCAATGATGATGACAATGAGAGCACGGCAAATGGGTTACCATGTCATTGTTCTTTCTAGTCATTCAAATGATCCAGCCGCATCCTATGCTAACGAATGGATTAAAGGCGACATCTACGAGGAAAATGATATCCGCAAAATTTCAAGAAAAGTCGATGTCATAACCTTCGAAACTGAGTTTATACCTGCGCGTACGATAGCCAAAGGATTAATTAAAAATAAAAGCGTTGTCTTTCCTAATCTTACATCTTTAGCGATTTTACAAGATCGCTGGTCACAAAAAGAACTTCTTTGGGATTTTAAAATTCCCACCAGTGAATTTATTAAAATAACTGGTAAAGATGATCTCGAAGCAGCATATAAAGTTTTTTCAGGAGAACTGGTTTTAAAAAGACGACATGGACAGCATGATGTTTTTGACACTTATGTTATAAAAAATCGGTCTCAATTTGAATCTTTTAAAAGAAAGTTCATCAATCAAGAAACTCAATTTATTGCAGAAAAATACATTTCTTTTAAATCTGAAAAATCTTTAATTTTTGCACGTAACCAAACTGGAGATATCTTTATATATCCACTTTTAAATCTGACACATCAAAATCAGCAATGTTACCGCGTTTGGGGACCAGAGCAACATCCTGATGAAAATCATTTGATTCAAAAAATTTCAACCCTACTCGATTATTTAAATTATGTGGGCACAGCTACATTTGAACTGTTCGAATTAGCTCAACATCTTATCGTTAATGAAATAGTTCCTCGAGTGCACAATTCTGGCCATATTACTTTGGATGCATTCACAGTTGATCAGTTTGAACTCCATTTACGTTCAATTTTGGGATTAACATTTCCTTCAGATGTACAGTCCACTAAAAAATTTCTCATGCAAAATATTGTAGGAAAAACACATCGAAAACCTATTTTAAATGATGTTCAAGGTAAACTTCATTGGTATAATAAATCTGAAAATTATCCTCAAAGAAAACTAGGTCATATTAATTATTTTGGAAATTCATTAAAAATATTAAACCAGATGGCTGACGTTGATATCAAAAAGATTAAAGTCTGATCAGGAGAATCTACGAATGTTTTTTTACCTTTTTGCTGCACTCATTTTTACGACAATTCAATCCTGTGGTGATTTAAATCTAAATAAAAACTCCTACAGCTATAGCTATCAGTTTAATTCAAATGGCTGTGATACAGGCCAACACAACTTTAATTCCAGACAAGAAATGTGTAATACACTCAAAGACAATTCTGCGAATAGCAACTGTGCCTACAATGAACGATACGCTAAGTTTCAGAGCGATTGCTACGATATGCAATGGTAATCGTGTCATTTCGGTTCAATATTTGACATTGTATATACTTGTATATACAATAAGGCATGCTGTTTTATGATATTTGTGATGCCTTTAAAAACAATAAAATTCCCTATGCCATTGTTGGCGGCTACGCCCTTGCTCTTCATGGCCTTGTGCGCGCCACTGTAGATATTGATTTTGTTTTACATTTAAAACTCACAGACTACGAAAAAGCTGAAAAATGCTTAGCCGAACTGGGACTTCAATCAAGGATACCTGTGCGCGCTCAAGACATTATCAAAATGCGCAAAGAGTACATTGAAAATAGAAACTTACTCGCGTGGTCTTTTGTCGACTTTAAAAATCCAACGAAACAAGTCGACATCCTCATTAATAAAGACCTTAAAGATCTTGATATCGAAATCATTTCTTTCTCTGGACGCAAAATTCCTGTTGCAAGTCTCAAAACACTCTTAATTCTCAAACAAGAGGCTGGCCGCCCTCAGGATCTAGTGGATATTGAAAATATTCAAAGGAAACTTCGTGAAAAAGCTTAGCAAAATTAAATCAAAATCGAGAGAATTAAAAATCAAACCTGAACAGGCTATTGAGTTTCTCGAGACAATGCGTACTCTACAAGAGAATAAAGATGAAAAAACATCACTCATCAGCATACGTATTCCACAAAATTTATTGCGCGCACTAAAGCAAAAATCAGAAATTGAAAATAAAAAATATCAATCAATTATAGTCAATTATATTCGAATCGGACTCAAAAAGAATTTATGAGTGCTAAATTTCAGAGCGATTGCTACAATATGCCGCGGTAGCGAAATTATTTTTGGCGATTATAATCATGGAAATTAAACTTGGTGTTAGTAACATATCCGCCATAAATTGATTTTTATAAAATGGAATTCCCATAGCCAAACAATTCACAAACCCATTTAAATCATGAGTATACAAATTCCCAGAAAACCATACACCAAAATTAGAAATTAAAAAAAATACTAAACTTCCAAACAACAGCGCTGCAAAACGAGTCACATTTTTTTGTGCGAAGTAGACTGGTAGCAAAGACAATGCAAAACCTAAATAAACAAAGGCCATCGTATTATGAAAACCTATCACAATGTCACTGACTAACATCGAACCAAACATTAAAATCAAAGATTTAACTCTAGCCTTTGGAAACATAACTGCAAAGGCAAAACTTGCAGCAAAAACAGCAGTAAAATTCCATTCATGTTTAATAAGTCTAGAAAAGACAGCCAAGCACATGAGCGCAATTAAAATAATATTTTCATAAGTTAAAAATGATTTTTTTTGCATAGAGTTTGAATATGACTTAATTCGATGACTGAGGCAACAAAAGTATTCATTTTTATCATCCAACAGAACAAAAAAGGGACAACAGTGATGTTGTCCCTTTTTTAAAAAGCCATTATTTTATTTATAATCTTAATTCACATCTTTAAAGTCAGCATCGATAACATCATCGCCGCCTTTAGATTGTGAACCCGATGCCGAATCACTTGCTGCACCAGTCGCATCAGCTCCTGGCTGCGCACCACCCGCTTTATACATTGCCTCAGAGATTTTATGCGAAGCTGCTTGTAGTTTTTCAAAAGCAGATTTCAACTCTGAAGTTGCAGCAGATTTATTATCCAACACTTTTTTAGCATCAGCAACAGCCGCTTTAACTGTATCCACATCACCAGCTGGTAACTTAGAACTATTTTCATTAACCAATTTTTCAGTTTGGTAAACTAAATTATCTAAATTATTGCGTGACTGAGCAGCTTCTGCTTTTTCTTTGTCTGCCTCGGCTTGCATTTCTGCTTCTTTAACTAACTTTTTGATCTCATCTTCATTTAATCCAGATTGCGCTGTGATTTTAATTTGTTGAGATTTACCAGTTGCTTTATCTGAAGCCGACACATTCAATATACCATTGGCGTCGATATCAAAAGTCACTTCAATTTGCGGCATACCACGAGGCGCCGGAGCAATTCCAGTCAATTCAAATCGACCCAACGATTTATTATCGCTCGCCATTTTTCTCTCACCTTGTAGCACGTGAATATCAACACCTGGTTGGTTATCAGCAGCAGTTGAAAACACTTGAGATGCTTTTTTAGGAATTGTTGTATTACGTTCAATAAGTGTCGTCATTACACCACCCATTGTTTCAATACCCAATGACAATGGAGTCACATCAAGTAATAAAATATCTTTAACATCACCAGCTAAAACACCACCTTGAACCGCAGCTCCCAAAGCCACAACTTCATCTGGGTTCACTGTTCTGTTTGGTTCCTTGCCAAAAAACTCTTTTACAGCTTTTTGAATTGATGGAATACGTGTTGAACCACCCACAAGAACAACTTCATCGATTTGTGATGTTGATAAGCCAGCATCAGCTAAAGCTTTTTTGCAAGGCTCAATCGAGCGACGAACTAAATCTTCAGTCATTTGATCAAATTTAGAACGAGATAATTTAATTTGTAAATGTTTAGGACCGCTTTGATCAGCTGTAATAAATGGTAAATTAATGTCTGACTCTTGTGCCGATGACAACTCAATTTTTGCTTTTTCAGCAGCTTCTTTTAAACGCTGCAAAGCCATTTTATCATTTTTAAGATCAATACCTTGATCTTTTTTAAATTCAGTAATTAACCACTCTAAAATCACCGTATCAAAGTTATCACCACCTAAGTGAGTATCTCCGTTTGTTGATTTAACCTCAACAACACCATCACCAACTTCAAGAATCGAAATATCAAAAGTACCACCACCGAAATCGTAGATTGCAATTTTTTGATCTTTCTTTTTATCTAAACCATAAGCTAAAGCCGCAGCTGTTGGCTCATTAATAATACGGCGAACATTCAACCCTGCAATACGACCAGCATCTTTAGTTGCTTGTCTTTGAGCATCGTTAAAATATGCAGGCACAGTTACAACGGCATCCGTAACTTCTTGACCTAAATAATCTTCTGCAACTTTTTTAAGTTTTGCTAATACACCAGCTCCAATTTCTTCTGGGCTTGCGAATTTATCACCTTGAATTTTAAATGCAGTATCTGCACCGTTATTTTTTGAAACAACATTATAAGGAACAAGTTTAAGTTCACTTTGAACCTCTTCGTATCTACGACCGATAAAACGTTTCGCAGAATAAATTGTATTTTCAGGATTTGTTACCGCTTGGCGTTTCGCAATTTGACCAACCAAACGCTCACCATCTTTTGTAAAAGCAACTACAGATGGAGTCGTGCGCGCACCTTCTTCATTAACAAGAACTTTAGGCTCGCCACCTTCCATGATCGCAACACATGAATTTGTTGTTCCCAAATCGATACCAATAATTTTTCCCATTTTAAACTCCTTATGATTAAATTAAATCCAAATTTTATTTCTATTTTAATGTGAGGCTAACTCTGTCATCGTCAAGCCAAACAAGTGTATTAATGTGATCATTTTTAACGAAATTATTTACTTTTTGCGACCAAACAACCCTTTTTTAGCAGCTCCAACATGAACCTTTCGAAGCTCTGCCAATTGTCTTAGCAAATCCTCTTCTTCAGCACTCACTTTTGAAGGAAATTCGGGATGAAGCGTATAATACAAATCACCTCGACGAGACCCACGTAGCGATGGAACACCTCGACCAGAAACCTTAATTCGCTCTCCAGGTTTTGAACCTTTAGGTATTTCAACTTCAATTTCACCATCTAAAGCATCAACCTTGACCTCGCCACCTAGCATAAACTGCTCAAATGGAACATCTAAATCAGCTAGCAAATGGTCACCTTCTCTTTCATAAACATCATGTTCAGATACTCGAATCTCAACAAACAAATCCCCTGGATGACCACCTTTAAAACCACCTTCACCCTCACCCTGAATACGCAGTCTTGTGCCGTTATCTACTCCAGCTGGTATATTCACTTTAATTTTTCGTTTTGTTTTTGCTCGACCACTTCCACGGCAGGATTTACATGGTTTTTCTATGGTCTCACCAACTCCACCGCAGGCTGAACAGGTCGTAGCCATTGTAAAAAAACCTTGTTGGCGAACAACTTGACCATGCCCTTTACAGACTTTGCACGTTACAGCACCCGAACCTTTTTCAGCGCCAGATCCATTGCAATCAGAACAATGCTCTTCAGTATCAAATTCGATTTGCTTTTCTTGATCCTTCAAAACTGAAGCTAATTCAACTTCGGTAATATATCTTAAGTCAGATCCCTTACGCGGCCCATTACGCTGTCTTGATCTTGAACCACCCGTTTGACCACCGCCAAAAAAATCACCAAAAACATCGCCAAATTGAGAAAAAATATCGTTAATATCTGTAAAGCCACCGCCACCAAAACCGCCGCCCATTCCACCTTGAAAAGCCTGATGACCAAATCGATCGTATTGTGCTTTTTTTTCTGGCGAACTTAAGACCTCATAAGCCTCTGCCGCTTCTTTAAACTTTTCCTCTGCAGCTTTATCCCCGGGATTTCGATCTGGGTGATACTGCATAGCTAACTTACGATACGATTTTTTAATCGTTTCACCATCAGCAGTTCGTTCTACACTTAATACTTCATAATAATCACGTTTTGTCGACATACCGATAAACTATGAGATTCAATCGAAATGCGTCAAGTTGGAAATTGACACTCGCTTAATTAAAAATCAAAATTTGCAATGTGATTAAATTTAAAGTGCTTTTTTTTATTGGCGGAATTTTAATGAGTGCTCATTCTTTTGGAAACAATTATATATTCGAACTCATAAAAAATAATAAAAACTTGCAATACAAAATTGAAGTTACAGCAACGGGATTAATTCAGTATCACAAAAAACCAAAAAAAATAAACACTCAAGTTGAATCAATCGTTCACACAGCCAATTTACTTGAAAAGGTGATGATTGACACACCCCCCACCTCCAGACCAACAAATCCCAACGCGAGGATCATTCTCTAAAATAGTTAAAAAAACTGATCATAACTATTCAGAAGCAATCTACGAATATTTAAAAGACCAATTCGCAAACATTGAATTAACAGTCCAAACATCCAAAACCCCCTAATTTTAGTTTAACGACAATTCAACATGAGGCTTACACTAGACTTAAGAACATTATATTCAACAGTAAATATATTTTTGTTAAACTCCTCTCAACAACAGGACAAAATAAAGAACGAATTATGCTAAACATTAAAAGATACCAATTTCGTCAAATTTATAAATCTGGCCTGGGCGCATCGCTCATCACATGCTTTTTTTCATATATAATTTATTCCGTTAAACCTGAAACATTCTCAACAACATTTCCCTTGTTATTATTTATTGGTGTTTATTTTGTTAATTTTTTTAGAATCGTTTATGGACTCACAAGTTACATATTAAGTGATGAGACTCAAAGTTTAATTGATAAAAACACATACCAATGTTTTTACGTCATCATCAATTTACTCCACGCTTTAATTTGGGGTCTTACTTCATGTATAGTTCTCCAAAATAATGGCATCGAGCATTTGCAATCACTTAGCGTGCTCATTTTAATCGTCGGTATCGCATCATCCAGCGCGACTGTTTATGCCCCCATTCAATGGATAGCTACAACATTTATTCTGACAATTTCATTAATTCCAAGCTTATTTTTAGCAGCAACACAAACTGGCGCAGGCTTTAAACTTGGCGTTGCGGGAGCCTGCACATGTTTATTTTTAATTTTAAATTCAAGACTTTTTCATAAATATTATTTTAACAACTACCTCAATGAAAATAAACTTAAATCTCAAGCCCATTTTCTTAAAAAATTAATTGATTCAATTCCTGGAATTGTTTCTTACATTGATGAAAATAAAAAATACCGGCTAGTCAATCAAAAGCTCCTTGAAATCATAAAACTTCCAGAATCTGAAATTATAGATAAAAATTTAGGTTTTTTAAATCAAGACGATACCTTAATAAGTCATATTGATGCGTTTTTAAAAGGATCTGACCCCACCCAAGCCAAACAGATGCGTATAAACAATAAAGATTTTCTTGTTCTTTTATCTTTTGTTTCTGAAAAAAAAGATTTCCTCATTTTATCATTTGATATCACTCGCGAAAAACAATTAGAAAATGAACTTGAATCTCAAAACAGAAAACTTGAACATACGGCAAGACTTGCAGAAATTGGAGAAATCACAGCAAGTATTATTCATGAAATTAATAATGCTATATTTGGCTTATCTTTAATTAATGACGACACTCGACGCCGATTTAATAAAAATGAATTAACTCAAGAGCTTATCCAGAAAAAATATGAAAACACAGATCGCTTACTAAAACGAATTCAAAAAATTATTTCTTCTCTCAAAAAATTATCCCGAAAATCCAGTGAAAAAGATCCTTTTGAAAAAAGTGATCTCAACGAAATTATTATTGATTCAATTGAACTGGCAGCATACAAACTTTCAAAAAAATCTATTCAAATCACGAATACGTGCTCATCTGTCACTATTAACTGCCATCCTATTGAACTTTCTCAAGTTGTTCTCAATTTAATTAATAATGCAACGGACGCCCTAGAAAACACAGAAAATCCAACGATCAAAATCGAATCTGAAATCTTAACCGATAACAATATAATTATGATCAAATTTACTGATAACGGGCCTGGAATTTCTGAAGACATGCTCCAAAAAATTATGGATCCATTCTTTACAACAAAAGAATCTGGAAAAGGAACAGGGTTAGGACTGAGTATTTCGCAAAAAATAATTAGCAATCACAACGGAAAATTATATTTAAACTCTCAATATAAATCAGGAGCTCAATTTATTATTGAGCTTCCTCTTAACACTTAGATTTTCAATGGGTGCATTTCACTCATGAAGTGCTATTGGGTATTTTTTGCTGACTTTAGAATTTTGAAATTTTGATCGCGGTTTTTATAAAATTTAATTTTTCTGTGTTTTTAGTTTTTGTAATTTTTCTTTTAAAATTTCGATATATCTTAAATCTTGATTCGTTTCAATCATCGTTTCGAGTATCTTATCTGCATACTCCAAATCGCCACCTTCGCCGGCCAAACGTCCCGCCATAATGCGTATCCACTCAGGTGCACCATAATCCGCAGCAGCCAAATACAATCGCGCAGCTTTCGTTTTATTTTTTTCTTCGATATGCGCATGATAAGCCGCTGCATATAAAAGCTGCCAATTCCGCGGATGAATCCTCGTGCCACGATCGAAAATAACAGAAGCTCCAGCATAATCAGAAATAATCACAGTGAGAGCTAACCCTCCTGATTGGTAAACTCCTGCATCAAATTGCGAGTCTAAAGTTGTAGCCACATCTAAAACATTAAACAACCAAGACTTACCAATACATTCAGGGGGCAATCCCTTTTTAACTTGAGGAGAATCAGGAATCGTTTCGCTACAGAAATCAAAATCCTGAATAGCGCGCAACCACAACGAATCCGCAACTTGAGGTTTTAATCCAGCCGTAAAATGCTGAATAGATTTTGGCGGAGCAATATACGATTTTTTAATATCATTAAGATCAGGAGACGGTAAAATTGATTCTAAAATTTTTAGAACAATTATAATGGCAGCAATGAATAATTGATACATGTTGATATGATAGAAGTAAAAAAGCCGTTTTTCAAACAGCTTTTAGCCATCATCTTAATAAAAGATGATTTTATTAAGAGTATAGACAGCCAACGGTCGATTTTAAATATTTAGTTAAATGTCACAAAATACTTAATAACTTTTGATAAACTTCAGACAATTCAACAACGCGACTTTTTTTAAAATGACTCATCGTTTTTTTAGGGGTGACAACCCATTTTTCAAAAATATCGATTTCAACTTTTTCTTTAGA
>Ga0255175_1000861_pt1 | contig 10317 bp, 7 predicted proteins | sample Atl_Atl_RepC_8d_FD_183628 | JGI IMG/M metagenome (GOLD analysis project Ga0255175, IMG submission 183628) | Freshwater microbial communities from Altamaha River, Georgia, United States - Atl_Atl_RepC_8d | ecosystem: Environmental > Aquatic > Freshwater > River | place: USA: Georgia | collected...
ATCACCTAAAACTTCACCCTTGTCAGTCAAGAGCATCATTTTAAGCTGGCCGACACAGATCTCTACTGGATCTGTGACCTCTAAGATGTAAGGTACGTAATTGGGATCCTGTGGATCTCTGTTGTAAATGTCTCTCATCCCTATTTTTGTTTATATATCGATCAAAATAAAGGGAGACAAATGCTACATAGATTGATCTAGGATATTATTTTTTTACCGGCTGAGTCATATATCCAGAACTCAAAAGAAAGGCCCATATCCATAGATGCTTTCTTTTTTAGCTTATTTAAAACAATATTTGTCTCGTATGTATATTTAGATTTTACCTCAATAATCTTATTTTCAGAAAATATATACACGTCAGGGTAGTATTTCTTATTTTTATTTACATACTTATCATAGTACCATATCTTACTAGTGTATTTTTCTATCTCCTTATTGGAAACTATTATATCATCTTCAGAATATCCAGAATCCAGCAAATCGATAATAGCAAACCCCTCATATCCTTGTATTTTTTCAATCCTGCCTGACGGAAAGACAAAAATCTTTTTCTTGTATGATGTGTTAAGAGATTTCTCAAATGACTCAGTGTAATGCATAGCATGCTCGACACCATACCTGGCCAACATGGACTCGGTGAACTTCTTTTTGAAATCATCACTTTGAACATACCAATCGACACCATGCTTCTTCCGATTTGTTTCATTGGATTTAGCTCTGACATCTGGCGAGCACATGCTGGAGTTACCCCCGTATTTTTCATTGTTGGTAGCCATTGATTTTTCCTTCACCTCAGGATTCAAAAGTGGATTTGAAAATCCATATTTTTCGATATTTGTTTTCTTCTTCTTGTCCTGAGTGGATTTTAGCTTGGTTGGATGTCCACCATACTTCTTATCGAAGGTCTCCTTAGATTTTTTCTTAAATTCTTCAGAAGAAGTGTAATAGTCGGTGCCATATTTCTCCCGATTATTCGTCCTGATTTTTTCCATAGCCCCGGGTACAGCCATTGCGTTCGTGGTGTTGTACCTTTCCATCATCGTCTTATTAGTCCTATCGATGTTGTATTTCTTGGCACAATCAACACCCATACAAGTCGCATAGTAGTTTACTGGGTTGGTTGGTTTTTCTCCATATCTGTCTATCGAGAATTTTGGTATCTTTGTAAACATGCGGGGTGATCCACAATACGGGCAAGTCTCTATCTCATATGAATTGAACCAGACGTGGTAGAATCTCTGCTGCATAGAAATATTGGATGACTCATAAAAGTCATCCAAGAATAGTGTTAAAGATTTTAATTGATCAAGATCGTCTTGACTTTGTGAGATCTGGTAGAGGTAAGCTCCAAAGGCTTGGCCTTTTTTGTCCCTCCAGGTTTCCATTTTTTGAAGTACACACATAAGTTGAGTATTTTATATGTATATACCAAATAAACCTATTATTATTTCAATTCCATTGAAGAAAATATGACGGGGTATTCTCCCCATTGATCATATCCATAACCTCCTGTAGCTCAGCTTCACCTGCAGTGATCACATCAGATGCGTTAACTTGAACCCCACCAGGTAGATTATAGTTGAACGTTCCTAGCATTCTACCGAGAGCTATTTTAGATTTAGCTATACAGTATCTGACAAACAATTCATCTTGGAAAAGATACTCATCTCCGATTTTCACAAAGCATCTAACATAAAGATCATATCCACCGTTTCCACTGGAAAATCCCTGTGCTAGCTGTGAGTTGGCACTTGCATTAGAATTACCCATACCCGATCTATTTGGATCACGGCCTAAGATGGTAAGTCTCTTGGAGTTCTTGTTCCATTTGAAAGCATAGGTTGCCAATAGATAAGCTCTCGCCAAGTCAAAATACGAATACATGACAGTTCTATAAACTAGGTTATCCCCTATGAAAGGAGAAAGCATTAACTCAGATCCTAGTAATTTAGAATCACCAAAATCTTTATCGGGGTTACCGCTTATACCAGCACCACCGACATCGCGTACCTCATAAACGGTAACTATGGAATCAGGAAGTGTTAGCTGTCTTGTAGCCTGCCATTCCGGATGGTTGAAAACACCTTTACCGATAATAAAGATTCTATCCTCCACTGAATATTGGTAGTTATCATAGAACCAATCCTTGGCTCTCTTTATGATCCTTCTAACCTCTTGTTCATTAAGGGAGTAGGGTAAACCGCAGCTATAGTTGAGTGCGTCTGTGATTTCTTGGATTAATTCTGTTTCGGTCATGGCTGGGTTTAATAGTTCATATCGCCAAATTTGGCTCCTCTATATTTATCGTTTAGATCCTGAAGTCTCTTATCTGTTATGAATCTTTCATTTCTAACTTCGTTCCATCCTTTAACTTTCTTGGTGTCGTTGCTTAATTCAGCGTACTCACCCAGAATACCAGCTCTTAACACACCACCATCGATATGGCAATTTATAGATTTCTGCTCACAGTTTATGTAGCAATCTTTAAGCTTATTGGTTGGTTCAGCAGAGCAAGCTTCTATTCTAGAATTCAGAACATCAGTTCCTCTAACTAGATAGCAGTCCTCTAAATTCGATTTATTGATTTTAGAATCATAAATGTTACATTTCTTTAGATATGAACCTTTGATATCACAATCTATCACGTCAAAATCGTAGATCTCGAACGAATTTCTAGATCTTGCACCTTTTAATTGGCATCTTCCCGTGGAAGTGTCATAATTGAAAAAGCAATCTGTAATTCCGCCTTCTATTACTAGATCAAAAACTTTATCACGGATAGCGGGGAAATAAGTTCTTAGATTTCCATCAAATCCCTTTAGATCTATGAATATCTTGAAATCAGGATAATATCTGAGGAAAAGTTCTGGTTTCGAAAAGCATTTTACAACATTAGCATAGTCCTTCATCATAGCTCTAAGCTTATCAAGGTCTTCCTTAGTGTATCCGCCCATCCTGTTGCTAACAACATCATAGAGGTAAAGGATAACGTAATCCATAACCTCTCTGATTGGCTCTATCTTTTTCTGATAATCCTTACCCCCTAAATACCTGAACTCCAAATATCCATTTGGTGCCTTCGTAAAATTAACACCATAGTACTTGTCACTTGGTGTTTTAAACATCATGGGATCTATAGTGCTGATGTTTTCCAGAATCATGTATCTGCTTCTAGGTAAAACCCTCTTTATAGATTTAGCGTAAACATTCTTAGTTCTATTTCCAAACTTCGAATAAATAAAATTCTCATCGATACCAAGTATAAACTTAAGGTGGTCCATCGTTTGTATGACGTTCTTAAGATTTGATCTTTCTGGATTGAAGCTAACGGAAAATTGGAAAGCGCACTTATCGCTGGTCCAACCATTCTCATCTATCCACTTTAGTATCTTGATCATCACAGGCACCGCCTCGTTATAACTCATAGGTCCAGTAACGAGCTCGAGCATGTTCATCCCACCTGAATAATCAGGCTCTAATTTGAACCTTTCTCTATTCACAGGGATCTGCGAGTGGTACTTATTAGATACCTCTACTTTTTTACCAAGAAGCTTTGAAAGAGCATCAGCAGCCCTTCCTTTGGTGACGTTAGAAAAGAATTCGAATTCGAATCCAACATCGGCCAAAGAAAGAGCCTGAGCTTTTTCAAAATGATTTCTATTATCCTTCATTTACGGATTTAGCAAATATTTTTCCGGTGTGAACGTCTATCTTCCATATTAATACTTCGATAGGATCTCCGGTCTTAGCATTTCTTTCATTTCTGCTTAAATGCTCAGAACTAATGAATGCCATCAAACCAATATCGCTTATCTCCACAAGAACTCCATTTTTTCTCTTGTGCTTAATCAATGCTTGCATTGGCTCTATTGTTCCTTCCTCCACTTGGGTTTCAAGATCATATAGAATTACGTTTCTCTCTAAAGGTCTATCGAGAGTTAGAGTTAATTTGTTATTATCTTTGATTTCTTTAACATAGAACTCTATCTCGTCACCTGCGCAAAGCTTAGAAAGTTTATCGTCGCTTTCAAACTCGCTCTTGTGAATAAGCCCAGTATAGATTTCTTCCCACTCAACAAAAACTCCAAATGGACTTGTTCCTGTGATAGATCCTCTGTACTTCTTAGTGAGGTCAAGCTCTTGGATCTTTTGTTCCATGATCTTAGAGATGTACTTCTTATAAGAAACGATGAAAATGTCTTTTGCTTCAACGTATCCCTCGATCATTACATGAAGGTCTTTTCCAATATAAGCTTCGAAGTCTGTAATCTTATTAGCAGCAGCCAATGAGCCAGGCATGAAACACTTAATACCACAAAGATCAACGATATAACCGCCTTTGTTTATGCTTTCAATTCTAACCTTATAAGCAGTTGTTTCTTTCTTAATCTGCTCGAATAACTCAGCCTTAAGTGTTTTTATGTAGTGCTCAACAACAGAACCAAGATATCCTTTAGGTGTTTTTCTAACGTGAGCTTCAATTCTATTTCCAACTGTGAAATCGATTCCCTCGATATTCAATTTTTCAGCGTCTTTTCTTTCTTTCTTAAGATCTATATAGATTGTTTGTCCTGAATCTGTCTGAGCAAAAGCTTCCTCGTCAGTCAGAGCAACAATCATACACGGGTACATTCTTCCGTCTACTAGATCTTTGGTTAGATTATCCCAATCTAGACCTTCGGAATGCTTAGCATAAGCCGCGGCAAGTTCTTCAGCATAATCTGCATGACAATAGATGGTCATACCGTGATTATTCTTAATTTTTTTATTGGGTTTAAATCCGTTTGGATTATCCCAACTGAATTCTTCATTTTCGAATTCTTGATACATCAATTTAATTTTTAAAAGGTTAATATAAGTTTGTCATGTATATATCAGATTCCAGAAGTTTAAAATACAAGTAAAACAAAACCAGGTGTAGGTACAGTGGCTGGACCAGCCTGAGTTGCTCCTGTATAAAGAAACTTCAAAGAAAGCAAGTGTAATGCAAAGCTAAGAGCAAGCTTAGTTGAAACAGCTTTTGGAACTAATTTCTGATCCTTTATCGCTTTTAATGAAAGATTTTGAGATTGGATAGTGGTGATCAGTTTTTTAAATTCATCGGACTCACTTTTACCTGATAGTGAAGCTGCTTTTTCTATTAACCCGCTAGGGTCAAGCTCAGGATTAAAGACGGGATTCAATCCGACATTAAGTGACAGTCTCAACTTATTTGCAAGTGTAAAGGGAAGACCAGGAAAAATTATAGTGAAAAGCCCAGGTGTTGGTATACTCGCTGGTGGAACAGGAGGATTAGCAGCAAAGCATGTTGGTACTAATCCTAGTATAGTCCAGTATAAAACAACGCTTGTAGACATTACTAGATAAGGATCATTCTTAGCCACAAGATCAGCAAGTTTAGCATCTAGACCAAAATTAATAAGTTTTTGTTGGAAGTCTGGCGATAACGAACCTAGTACGTTCTTCACAGAATCTTTTGCGCTCTTCACAGCATCCTGCTCTTGCACAGCGCTAGAAGGGTAAATAGGACCATCGGGTGGAAATCTATAGGACTCGTTCTGGCTTCCTTTCGGATAGCCACTCTGTCCGAAGACTTGCTTGATTGTAAATTTTTCCTGTGATCTTGTAGCAAGATCAGTTATAACAACGGTTAAATCCTCGGTTCCGTTTAGTGTAAATCTTATATCAATTACCGGTGTACCCGCAGTGGCATACTGTATATTATTCAATGTAACATCTCTTAATATAGAAACATCGGTTCCTGATCTTATAGCAATTTTAAATTGGGCCTCCTTTTGGAAATCACCTATGGTGGTAACAGATCTGGAACTAACTGTAGGAAAAACAGAACCCTCTTCTATTATCGAAATGAAATCTTGGCCATTTGTTGATATGCCTAATGCAGACGGTGTTGTCTTGGCAGAATCTGAAAAGGATTCGTCCTCTCCCTTTGCTAACCCTTTAGCAATATAAGGTGTTATTACCTCTATCCATTTCTGAAGCTCCGCTGCGTACAAGCCCAGGAATGTTCCGTCTATTTCGCTTCTTATTGCTTGTGTACCGCTATCAGATCCAGTGTTTGCCCTGACTGCTTTGTCTAATCTATCCTTCTTATCATCATCAAGTGTTTTCTGAAGGTATGTATATAGATCATTAAAAGTCAAAGCACCAATTCCTCTAGCGTTAATCTCGTCCTGTGCATCCTCCTTTGAATCGTCTCTATTGTAGGTCAATATGGTATTGATACCAGGAAGATAGCCATAACTAGCAATAGCACTTTTTGCTTTAGCCAAGGTGTTTCCAAATATAGAAACCTTCGTGTTTCCTACGTTATTAAAATCTACTTTGGCTTTGAAATTAAAGATCTTGCTAGATTCCTTTCCGTCGGTCTCGTGTAGAACAAAATTCCAGGGACTATTCTTTCTAATATCTTCCAGATCGTCTTGTGAAACCAGGTTGAAGATATCATCAAGAGATTGGTTCTCAACTTTAGGTTCCTCCTTAAAAGATTTTTGCTCCTGCTCTGATGGTATAGGATTAGATCCATCGAAATACTTTTTATCTTTCTGAAGCTGCTTGAAAGTTTTCTGTGAGTTTTGCAACAGAAAAAATCCAAGGCCAAATCCAAGATCTAAAATCGGTTTAAAACTTTGAGCTAGATTTCCATCCAAGGCATTCCCTGCGGGTATAGCTTTAGCTCCCTTTATCGTATTGACATAGTATTCAGAAAGCTTTTTTCCTGTCTGAAAAGGTCCACTTGATTGATTGGAAGATAAGAAGTTAGAAAAATCAGTTATGAACTTCTGCCAATTAGCCATCCTTATTTACTTTTGGTGATGAAACTTAATTGAGCTGTTGTCATTGGTGCAGCTGGAGGCGATGAAGGACCAGCTGGTGTAGCGTGGGTGTGTTGGTTGAAGAAATTAAGAAACGTTTCACCAAGAATAACCTTTTCAAGAGGTCTTGCACCGCTACCGAGTTCTATATTTCCAGATTCTACAATAACCTTATTATTCTCCATTCTGATCTCATCTTTGCCCATTTTAATAACAACTCTAAGCTGGCCACCATTTTGGGTGTCCAATTGAACTTTTGCGTTATCCAATTCGAAGACTAGTCCATCCTTATACGTGTAATACATGTGAAGTGGTCCAGGCTTGGCTTCAGAGTCATAAACAAGATACTGAGCACCTTCGTAACAGTTATCCTCCTGCATCTTATCCAATAGGTCATTGGATATCTCCTTGATGTAGTGATAGATCATCTTATAGAAGTTGTGTTCCTCAAAGTGGACTGCCACAACAGCTCCAAGTCTAGGTATAGTCATGTTACCTCCACCTCCGTCACTCCCAAAGGATAGACCTGCAATCTGCTCGGCCCAAGGTAGATCTTCCACCGGTATATCTTCAAAGAATCCAAAAGCACGAATCTTTGCTCTTCCTTGCTTTAAAGGGTCGTCTATGTCTACTATTACTCCCAGAAGGGTTCTTTCACTTGGCATAGTTACATTTCAAAATCAGACTCGGGTGGATTAAAGTCACCCAAGCTTATATTATACTTATCAATTGGCTTGAGGTTTCCTAGAGTTAGGTCCTTCTGTGAAACAATCTTCTCGATAACAAAATCCTCCACCGTTTTTGGATAAACCCTTCCTATAGCATTATCGTTCGGTGCCTGTATATTTCCAATAGGAGGGTAAACATCGGCAATTGAATTCGGCCCATTAGTTGTTGGTGGTACCGGAGGATACACATCATATGAACCAAGATTATTATTGGTATTTGGAGTGTTAGGTGGATAAACTTTTTCGTTGATGTTAGAATTAGCTGTACCTAGATTTGGAGGATAAACTTCGTCTCTAAATGGAGGATATTGTCTATCAGGGACACCTAGGTCTGTCCCAGGTACTTTAGCATAAACGTCGTCTTTTAATCCTGTACCATATACACGTTCAGGAACACCTAAATCTTGTCCAGGTACCTTTCCGTAAACATCGCCTTCCACCGGAGGATATACTCTACCAGGAACACCAAGATCTCTTCCTGGTACATCAGGATAAAAATCGCCATCAGCTGGCGGGTATACTCTACCAGGAACGCCAAGATCCTGCCCCGGAACAGTTGCATAGGCATCACTATCTACAGGGGGATAAACCCTATCTGGTGATCCTAGATCAGATCCTGGAACATTAGGATAAACATCACTTCCTCTTGATATATTGGGATAAACTCTATCGGGTACTCCTAGATCTCTTCCTGGCACATTTCTATAAACATCACTCTGTCCGCCAACATCAGTTGGATAAACTCTGCTAATAGTTTCGTTGACATTGACTCCAAGATCTTGTCCAGGAACTTTTGCATAAACATCTGCCGCTCCAGCATTGGAAGGTGGGTTGTAAATTCTACCAGGAGGACCTCCTAAACCTGATTTCTGTGGATTTGGTAAAGGCTGTCCAAGATTTGAAAGATTGAGATCCGAATTTGTAACCTGGTCTAAGAAATTCTGTGCAGAGTTGTAACTTAAACCACTCAGAAGCTGGGATGGGTTAAGTGAATAATTGTTACCCAATAGGGTTTGACTTAATCCAGAAAGGGCAGGATTTAGATATTCAGCAACTCCTTCATTTATAAAGTCATCTATACTATTACTAAGGAAATTTGTTAAAAGTTCTGCTCCAACTCCTAAAGCGGTTCCGAGTAATGTTGGATCCTGAGCAACAGAACTCTTTGATTGATCCCAGCCATCGGATAAAACAAGTGGTTTCTGGTCACTTCTGATGTTTGGAAATTGATATTTAGTTCTCACTCTTCCGACATGAACCTTGAAGTTATAACCGATAGCAGTAGCTGTTTCGGAACCGGAATCTATAGTAGCGGGGATTGAGGATGAATCATCAAAATCAAATTCACAATTACTACACTCAATGATGAGGATAGGTTTTATACCGCTTTGGTCTTGCTGGTTTCTAAACAAGCTAATGTCACCATCTAGTCCCGAGCTGTCTATCACATTTCCGAGTAATCCGCTGAATGCACTAGGAGACTGAGAAGGATCAGATCCAAAAGCTTGGTTGAAAGAATTAGCAGTATTAACAGAATTGGTTGATCCCGGATTATTGTTATTTCCAACTAAGCTGGAAAGATTATTTATTGTGGTTAAAGCAGCAGACGAAGATATAAGTCTAGAAGTTTTGAAGAAATTTCTTATTTCAGTCACAAATATGTACATCTTGAATTTTCTCAAGTTTCTAGGAACTGTTTCCCTCATGTAATCAGCATCAAATGTGGCTTGCTTATACATTTCTCCCAAAGCAGTCATTCTCTGGTTAAGGGATTCTAAACAGTTAAATGTTAGGACCTTTCCATTAGTTCTCGATGAACTAAAAGGTTTTTCTTCAGACCCAACATAACCCGTTCTAGCGACTTTGACCAATTCATTAAGGCCTTCAATAGATTGAAGAAACCACGGGTAGTTATCCAATAGATCCTTTAGAGAAACAGCAAATTGGTTTAATATATCAGCTCTTTTACCGCCAGCACCGTTAAAAAATTGACTCTCTCTTTGTCTCAGATATCCCTGAGCGGAATAGAAAGATACATTCTGGTTTCCTTTTATTGAATAAGCCGGCTGTCCAAATGGATTCAAACTAAAGAATCCGCTATTTCCAGCTTGAAAGGAATAGTTGTCCTTTCTAAACAAAGGACTTGGCGGCTGACCAAACTCAGCATCAATTGGTAAATTCCCAAAGTCTATTACAACTTTGAACCCCAAGTATGTTGGGTCCTCGAATTTACCCTGTTCTGATAGCTTAAATCCTTTCAGGAATAAACTTCTAAGTTGATCTGTTGTTCCGGGCCAAGCCATCTAATTAATTTTTTTTATATTTATCGAAGTGATCTATTAAACATCCACAAGAGGAAATGGTGCATACTTTTGCAGAACCCCGGATGTGTTGATGTCCCACTGTCTTTTAGCCAAGGTAAGAACTTGCTTCATCCCCCTCATCCTATCATAAGTAACATTCATTCCAACAACCACATAGTTGCCAGATAGGAAATTATCTAATATCGGTTGATCGTTGGCATCTGGCTTGTAATTCTCTATAACACCGACGTTACCTTTTCTATTGTCGGATGATGTGTAAACGTAGATTTGCACGGGTAAAACCTGGCCTCTATAAATACCAGCATAGTATGTAACTAATTCCACCTTGAAGAGGAGTTTTGTTGCATCGTCTATATTCATCAGGTTTTGATATCTAGCGTGAAAGTAATTAGGATGTGTTCCTGGGTTATCCTCACTATACTCGTT
>Ga0255175_1000863_pt1 | contig 10306 bp, 24 predicted proteins | sample Atl_Atl_RepC_8d_FD_183628 | JGI IMG/M metagenome (GOLD analysis project Ga0255175, IMG submission 183628) | Freshwater microbial communities from Altamaha River, Georgia, United States - Atl_Atl_RepC_8d | ecosystem: Environmental > Aquatic > Freshwater > River | place: USA: Georgia | collected...
ACTCGATTGTGCCATCTTCTTTAACGATGCCTATTCTTGAACGTGTTGACATATTATTGGTGTTGATTGGTTATGAAGCAAATATAAAGTGAAAAGCCGGGAAGAACCTGCTCCCCGGCTGACTTTTTAGAGGATGCTTACCGCCTTCTCGAAGTACTTCTCGATCTTCTTGAGATAAGCGACTGCTGACTTCTTGTCTGGGAAATAGGCCCACATCTGGCAGGACTCAGAGTCCCATGTGATGTTTGCAGGGCTGCCAACCTTCTCCTTTAGGTGGTCCTGGATATCATAGGCAGAGTCATAGTCTCGGAAGCGGTATGCTCCTTTGGGCGAGCCTGTTAGTGACCAGCTCTTGCCGTTGTTGCTGTACCCATCGTTGTAGATGAGGAAGCCTGTCTTTGAAACGATCTCTTCTTGTTTTTTCATGATCTTTATGTTGATTGGTTATGATGCAAATATAAGATCGAACCCCCGGGTATCCCCGAGGGTTCTCTGGAATTACTCGTCCTCCAGAATGTCCAAGTTGGAGAGCTCAAAGGTGAAGATGTCCAGTGCTTCAACGTCATCCGGATCGTATCCATAGTCCTCTGAGATGAGCTCACCCTTGACCTTAGTCTCCGCTCGGTCGCTGGATGTTGTTCTGACGTGGAAGATGATTGGGCTTTCTAAGCAGCCTAGTACATCAGCGGGATCTGTAACGACCACGCAGTAGAGTTTTTTCTCGATCATGTTCTTATGTGTTAATTGGTTATGATGCAAATATAAGATCGAACCCCCGGGTATCCCCGAGGGTTCTCTGGATCCTCTAGTCCTCTAGCATAGATATGATCTCATCTGCCAAGCCATGGACATCCACACTCGAGATCTCGACAGTAACTGCGTCCTCGACCGTGCTTTCGTCAACCTCTGCCGTGATGGTGATTCCATTACCTCTCTCGTTGGTATCGAAGCTGAAGTTGAGATCTCCCGAGTCGATAGTGATCTCCTTCTCGATATAGCTATCGAAGTCAATATCTGACAGGATACCTACGAGCTTATCCTTAGAGATTGTTCCTCCTTCCTCCTCCTTGATGGAGTTGATGATTTTGATAACATCTTCTTTGGTGAAGATTGAACCTACAGACTCTTGCACTCCCGCTAAGACCTCTGCTTTTGTTTTTGTAACGTTCATATTGGTTGATTGATTATTGTTATAGTGCAAATATAGGGTCTAGCCCCGGGGTAAAAAAATGGTTAGAGAATAATATCCTTCATTTTAACCTGGTTCATTAAGGAGAAGGCCTCCTGTAATACCTCCGCTAAATTCTCGATGGTCCAGTCGCTGCCATAGTCAATATAGATGCTCTTCATGCTTCTCTTTACTATAAGACCATCCAGATACCATGACCCAGGAGTTCCCTTTATAGCCAGGACAGCCTCTGGGTTGCCTGTAAACACAGACCTTTTTATATGAACGCTATACTCCTTGCCTCTGTTATCAATAGCCTTCGTTTCAAGATCTATCTCTTGGATTATGCCTGGTAGCTTAGTGTTTTGTTCCATGCCTCAAATATAGGCCTATCCCACGGGGTAATCCTGAAGGCATAAAAAAAGGCTCGGATAAACCGAGCCTTTCGCCCTCTCAGGTTGAAGAGGGACTTTAACCAACCAACCAACCTTATGTTTTCTAGCGGTACTTTTGATAGATCGCTTCTAGTTCAGCTAGATCCTCGTTGCTCATTGTGTAGAACTTGGAGGCTAGCAGTTCCATCTTTGCAATGTGCTCCTGCTCCATCGGTGAGTAGCTCGAGCCTGGCTTTCCAAGCATTTTTAATTCCCTTACGATATCTCCTCCGAAAGATTCGGAGTGATTTGATATCTCCCTGACCATAGCTTCTCTCACGCTATCGTTCTCAGCTGCTTCCCTGACTATGTACTCTGCTGCTTCTTTAAGCTCTCGTGTTGAGCAATCTGATAGGACGTCTGTGATGTCCACGTCTTCTTCTACTGTGATATAAGGCATAATTTATTTTTTGCTAAGTTATGCATATTCTACGTAGTAACTCCGAAGAAGTTCCGTCTTTTAGCAAGACTCGCACCAAGGCATCCCGTTGGGACTTGTTGGCCAGGGGTTAGCCTTAGCCTCTGCCTTCTTCTGTAAGGAATTCAAGATCTGACGTACTGCTGACTCGTCCTTCTCTGACATTGCGGCGTTAACCAATAATCCGTACTTGTCTACTTCGTAACGGGGTTTAACCTCTCGTGATTCTTTTTGAAATTTGTTGTTTGCCATGGTGATTGGTTGTTTATTTGTTATGAGGCAAATATATGGCTGAACAACTGGGAGAATCTGATGACACTGGAAAAAATAAGCGGAGACGGAGAGATTCGAACTCTCGATACCCTTTTGAGGTATACACACTTTCCAGGCGTGCTCCTTCAACCACTCGGACACATCTCCATAGAAAGGCTGAGGCCTGATCCCTTTAGTTAACTACTGGGAGGCAGCTATCTCCTCCTCGTGGCTCTCGGACTTAATCAGGACAGCAGTTACGAGCTCAGCTGAATCCGTATTCATTCGTACGCACATGAAATCGTTTAGACCCGGCCTCAACCTTCTGATAGCTTGTACCCCCTGAGAGACTCGAACTCTCACGCCTCTCGGCCAATGATCCTAAGTCATTGATGACTACCAATTCCAACAAGGGGGCATTTTATCGGTGCGCCCACCTGGGCTCGAACCAGGGACCTACGGTTTATGAGACCGTTGCTACTGACCAACTGAGCTATAGGCGCTTATATTAAAAATTCCTTTTCTTATATCCTCAATTTCCTTCTTCTTAATGACTATTATATTAGGAACCGATTTCCATTTTTCTCTATCCCTCTCTCTTTCGTATCCCTTTACCTCCGCATAAAAACCGATGTCACTTAAGTAAAAATCAGGATAGTATGTTCTTGTTCCTTCATATTCATATTCGAATCCATCTGATTTGTTTCTGGTCCAATTAACATTATTTTCGTCGCACCATTTAACAAATTCATATTCCCATTTACTATCTAGAGTAATACCTTTATAGTCTATCTTTTTGACCCTCCCGTTTACATTCGAGCTAGAATAAGATTCAGGATTTTCTAAAACTGCCTTTTTCATCCCGTTTCTTATTTTATTTATATGCTCTTCGGATAGCTTTTTACCAAGGAAATATTTTTTTAGCTTATCCTTAGTTTCTTCTGACATTTTTGAGCCGTTGGAATATTGATTTTTACCAACTTTGCCATAGTTGGGGTTATCGGGTCCAGCCTTTGTTTTCCTATTTGGATTTAATTCGCAATAGATTTCGTGATTCTTCAGTCCGTAAATCTTAAATTCTTTTTTGCAGTATTTACAATAGTTCATATTGTATATATCAGGTCGGTTGCTCTAACCTGCTGAGCTACAAGCGCATTAGTACTTAAGACTGGACTTGCACCAGTATGAACTTTCGTTCTTGGGATGATCTTCCCTAGCGTCTATCTATCGGGCATTTACCATGGTGAGCCTCGCTTCCGCCACTTAAGCATATTTCCCCACCCTGAGATTACGGATGAGTAGTCATATCGGTTTTTTCCTGTCAAAAAACCTGCTGGGCATCCCCGTTAAAAAAAGTCACACTACGAAGGAGGAGTCGTGTCTGTCTCCTTTGTCCTACGAGACCGGCGTTTTATAGAGCTGCACCCAGTTTCTACCCAATGAGATAGTCTTCTATGTAGATATTAGGATGTCCGTTCTAGTACCCTATCAAGTTTAAATGAGACATTGACAAGTCTGCTGAGTATCTCTTACTCATTGTAGTCAGAACAGGATTCGAACCTGTATCTTTCAAGAGTTACCCCTTGAGCGCTTTCCCGAATTCCACCACCTGACTATGTTAGCTGGTTAAAGGGGATTGAACCCAATCCTCCGGCCCTAGCTCCTTCTGTAAGGAAGGCCTTTGGGGCCAGTGTGCCACCATTACACCATAACCAATCGAGAGTTTCGAACCTCTCAGGATCCAGGTTAATTAGACCTGGACTTTGTGGGTGGAGCTCGATTCGAACGAACAATACTCATTTAAGAGAGCCGGTGTACAATCGGCTTTGCTTTCCGTAACGATTCCGGTGATCAACCGGCATAGCGTGTACATTGCCATCCACCCATAGCAGTAGCGGGGGTGGGATTCGAACCCACGATCTTTAGGTTATGAGCCTAACGAGGACGGCCTACTCCTCTACCCCGCAATGTAGTGGGAGATAGTGGACTCGAACCACTGAAGCCCGAAGGCGAGGGATTTACAGTCCCTTGCAATTGCCGCTATGCGAATCTCCCTTTTTTTGAAATTATCACCTTGTAGGCCCACCAGGACTCGAACCTGGAATAGAAGCTTAGAAGGCTACTGTTATATCCCTTTAACTATGGGCCCAAATGTTTGGCATTCGCTCAAGCTTTTTATCCATATTATATTCGAATATGTTGCATTCAGAATATTTATTTTGTCGATCTGGGATCTAAAAGCTTGTGGATTTTTAGGATCTAGATAGAGGTCATATTCAGGAAGATAAAAATCGGGAAAGTAGTTGTGCTCGATACCGCTTCCATCTTTCCATTTCAAAGGACTAGGTCTAATCCATGTTATATCTAAATGATCCAATCTTTTTGCTAAAGCTAGCTCCCAAGATCCATCTAGAAGTACTCCATTGTAAAGAATAGTTTTTCTCATTAATCTTCTGTGATCTGACGATAAAGCTTTTTCTTTTATCAATGCCCTTGCCTCGTCTGTGTGTTTCCTACCCCTGAATCCTTTCCCGTGATCTGCTCCTTTATATTTTCCAGACCCCCATGCTTTTTTGAGAGAGCTTCTCATATTAGAAATAGATTCTTTAGTTAAGGACTCCCGTGCTTTTTCTAGTTTTTTTACCTGGTTGGCACGCTTTGGGTTTTTCTCACACCAGAGGGTATGGCTTCCCTTCTGATGATAATTTTCAAATTCAAAACTATTAAGACAGTGTTTACATTTCCATTCCATGATATTATATATCACATTGCATAGAGTAACTGTCTAATTCTTTTAATTTTTCCAGTATGTCAAAGATCGGTGTGTCTTGTTTGACATTCGCTAATATCAGACAAATCCTCGTAGGAACTCTGATAGATGCGAAAGTTTTTTGGACGAATGTTATATATACATCGAAAACAAAGTTTTCAAGTAATTTCAGATTTTTTTCGGAAATTACTCTAAAAAAATCCATTTATGGACTCTGACCCTGATAGTGAAAAAAAGAGCAGCAACAGTAAGCCTCATTCTAGCAACATTCTTCAATCCTCTTGGATTCGATGCTGCCTTCGCTCTTGTGACCGAATGGACCAATTCATACGTGCTCACAGATATCATCTTCTATGGCATATCGGCTTGCTTTTTTGGATTATACTTCCTTTTGAGGAAGAGCAGCCCTAGTACTTAGAGTACCCGAAAAGAAACTGAAGGCAGGATAATGCCTCGTAATTCTGATTTTCTTCGAATAGATCAAAGGCCTTAGCCTTACCCCTGTTGTTGGCCTCCTTGAAGACAGTGGCCACTAGATCCAAGCCCCAGGCCTCCTCAGATTGAATTAGTTTAGAGGTATCTAGCCTTTGACTTTTCATATAACAATATATCCGCAAAAAAGAAGCCGGATAATTCCGGCTTCTCTCAGTTCTAAGAATCAGATCTTAGCTATCGGTTTACCCAATAACTCTCTGGTTTGTCTTACGTCCACGAGACATATCGTATGCCTTGTTGACGATACGAGTGTTCATGTACATACCACTTAGAACTTCGCTGACCGTACTAGTTCCAAATCCAGTGCGTTGTGCAACGATGGTGACATCGCCCATTCTGCGTCTGGCATTGATACTAGCAATCTTCTGGATGTAGCTCAACTTCTTGTATGAGCTAGGTCGGTTTTTTTGATTTTTCATCATTTCTCTTAAATTAAGTTATACTAGTATTATAGCACAAAAAATCCGGAAAGTTCCGGATTAAATGTTTTTTTAGAATGGGGGGGTGTCTTCCTTGCCCTCTGGAGGGGTAGGCGGTTTACCTTTGCCTCCTTCCCGGATAGACTTGGCTAGATCGGTCTGACCCAGCATGATGTTTACCACGAAGTCTCCCTGGAGCTTTAACACCTTTCTGGCGTAGGCCCAGTGATTCTTGACCTTGTCATAGGATATGGACTTACCATCCCTTGTTGTGACAGTGAGGGTTACTCCTCCCGGTTCTAGAGAGAGCCCGTTGGTTCTGCTCTCGTCGTTGCAATAGAATTTATCTGACATTATTATATGGGTTATCTAGTTTAGTGATATGGATCTAGATCTGGGTTAGGGATGGAATCCCAAGCCTTCTGCTTGTTCATTCCCGCTCCTCCGGCTATCTCCACCTTTGTTGCTTTCTCCTTTAACTCTATTAAGGCCTCCTCATAATTTCCTTCGTCCATCAATTCATCTATGATTAGTGCTGCCTCGTCAGGAAGTTCCACTCTAAAAACCATCGCTCTTCTCTGAGCATTAGCATTGGCTCTAAGAACCATCATTGCTATTTCACTCTTATTTTCATCGAATGTTTCGGTTTCTAAATTGAACTTACGTGCTGGAAAGAAACTTTCTAATCCGTGGCAGTCTGCTATACCTATGAATTTCATGCTTCAAATATATTATTTTTACCCGCAGAAAAAAATCAGAATCTTGAAATTGATTCGTTCTGCATTGTTCTATAGCAAATATATATTTGCTCTAGTTCGGAGAGAGGCATTCGGCCTCTGCCATCTCTAAGGAGCTCGATGTGTTCTAGACTGATTCTAAAGTCTCCCAACATCCAGCCAGATTCAAGATCTGAGTAGAGAGCTTCCTTTGTCGACCTGATCTCCTCAAGTCTATTCATCCTCTTAGCCTTCCTCACCAGTGCTCCTCCTCTTCTTTTGGTCTCCTTCCAGATGATGTACTCCTTTCTCTTGAAGTAGCTCCAGTGTGACCACCACTTTTTTAGGTCGGCTACGATCTGCTTCATGCTCTGCCTCCTCTTCCGGAAAAGAGAGAAGACATGTACTCCTTGACCCTTCTGTCTAGAAGTCTATCCTCTATCTGGATATTGTGCATTATCTGAAGATCTCTTTTAATGCCCTGCAGATCCTTGTCACCAAACATACCACCATTCTGATGGTAATATTCCTTAATTACGTTCTCTATGAGGTCGTTGGTTCCTTGTGGTTTGCTGTTCATAATTATTAGGGGTTTTTTGTGGGTTCCGTCGTTCTTATTACGGAGAGCATATTGACTATGTGCATCTTAATCTCTAGAGAATCCTCCGGATTAAGCTTTGCTCCATCAAGTTCCCTCAATAGGGCACTAGCCTGCAGATAAGCTCTGCGGGCAGCGGCCTGTACCTTAGGAATGTAGGTGCTCTCTAGAATCTGCTTTGTTCTTTGATCTTGCTGCATATACTATCTATCCTCTTCCGCGATTAAGAGATTTGCTGAGGCACTTATGGCAGAGTACTGAGGTTGCCCTAACATCCACGTTCTCCACAATCTCCGAGCACTCTCTGCATGCCATCTTCTGATTGCTCTTCTCCCTTTGGAGACCCGAGCCTGCTCTGCCTCCATAAACTGTTTTCTGTTTTCTAGCTGTCATAGTCCCATTTCTTCAATGTAGGCACGATCTGGTGTTGTCTCGAATCCAGGGAACTCGCTCTCCAAAATCCAGGAGACCTCTGAGCATTTCTCGTACTCCTCCCTCGATTCGAAAAGGGCTAGCATCTTACGGAGTGCCTTGCGTATCTCTTCTCGGTCCTCGTAAGCCTCCTCCTTGATACCCTCCTTTTTAATGAGCTCATATGCCTCATAGCAGGAATCGATAAATTGCTGAATCGCGTTCTTTCTGAATGTGCTTAGTAGCTCTTCTATACGGCTTTCACCCTGTTCCAAATAATCCTCTTCCATTTCCTTACATGTTTACGATGTTAATGATAGTGACCAACGGGGAATCCTTTAGATCTCTATAGAGAGTGCCTCCCTCTGAGACGAATTCCAGTTCCCCTGAGAAGCTGCGGGATAGCTCGTGAACCTTCTCCCTTGTTATTGCCCCTCCTGCGAAGTAGATCTTTCTTTTTACTTCATCGTGGTTAGATTTTGAATCTGTTTTACAAATACACTTAATTGCTGCCATACCTATTATAGTCGAAATGACTTCTTTTCTTTCGACCTAGTAGTCGAAGCCGTCGTCGAAGAAAGTCTCGTCCTCTAGGTCGTCCTCGAATAGGTTATGCGAGTCTTCCAAGTCCTCTAGCAAGTACCCGTCCTTCTTGGCTTTCCATATGGTTAGCTCTCTCTGGCCAAGCTCCTCCTCGAACTGTTTCACTGTCTTTCCTGAAGTGAAGAAATCGTCTACCAATTCCTCGATGTTGCGGGGTGTCTCCTCATTGAGTGTGACTGTGCCCTGGTTGTTCTTTCCCTTGTTCATCTCTTTGTTCCTTGTTTGTTTCTGCTAGATTAATTGATATCGTCGTTATAAAAAAGAAGTTTATATAACTAATTCGCCGTCCTCATCTACCTCGAATTCAGTCCCGTTCGCCTCTAGTGTTTCGGCTACTGCTTCGTCTGACTGAAGGTAGTCGTACTCCTTCTCTAGGGAGCTATAGAGTTCTTGACACTGCTCCGATCTCCATTCCTCTGCTGCCTTCTCGATCTTGTCTATCTCCTCTTGTAAGTCCATAAAGACCAAAGGATTGCCTGTTATCACTCTATCGGTGAGGTAGATCTTGCCGTTCGGGTATTCCTCATCGTAGAATGCGTTATTGAGTATCTCGCACCAGAAGTCAGTCTGGCAAGTATTGGCGTGGTAGTATCTGCTGCCATACTTTCTATTGAAGACGATAGTTAGTGAGTCGATGAATCCCTCGACCTTCTCCTTTATGCTCTCTGGTAACTCATCTAGCTCCTCATCAGAATACTCGGTCAAGCCCAAAGTTTTAACCAGGAATTTCTTTATGTCTTGCACTCCACCTGTGAAGGAAGCCCCATCTCCCTGGCTATAGAAGCCCGAGTATTCCACCTTCACTTCTTCGACCCCCATCTCACTTAGGTCCTCTTGGAATCCCTCTATCACTGGATCATGCCAGTCACTGGAGACGTTGATATCTCTGTTGGCCTCTATGGCCTCCTCTTGGAGTTTTTTTGAGAGCTGATCGAATGTGTATGTTCCTTCTTCCATTGTTTGATTGTTTCTGCTAATATATCCCAAAACACCGGAGCAAAAAAATGGGAAGCCTAAACTTCCCAACTTTTTTAGCAGAACCAAACGAAGCCACCATCACTGGCCAGCTCGAAGGCCTTTGTCCATTGATCGTACTTGGACATGTAGTATTCGATCTGAGTTTCTCCTGACTCCCTTAGGTACTCGTACCACTGGTCTCTGCCCTCCTTGTAGTCCCCTGCCAGCTTGACTGAGGCCTCTGGACCGATGAAGCCCTCACAGTCCGAGAAGTTGACCTGCTCGTAGAAGGGTTTGCCCTCGAACTTCTTCTCATTGTCCCAGACCTCGTTCTGTGTCGCATCCAAGAAGCACTCGGAGATCATCTTGCGATAAGTGTTGTAGCCACTATAGGAGCCCGCTCTAAAGTCTAGCGTCTCAGTGGCCGGAGTCACATAGTACTTGCCTGGCTTCATATCACCAATCCTGTTATTAGGAGAGTTGATGTGAGCAGGTGTGAACTCGTAGATCTCGCTCTCGTCGTCTTGGACGAGAAGTCTCTGACGGACCTTCTGTACTAGAGGGTCTACCGATTCAAGTTTTGAATATGCTGTTATATCTAATCCCATAGCGCTAATGTAATAGAGAAGGCCGAGGAACTTCCGTTACCCCGGCCTTTTTTATTAGGGCTTGATCGTGCCCTCCTGAATGCCTGCGTCGATGAATCCCTGCACTCTCTCGATGAGATCTTCATCGAAGATGGTATCCCCGTGCTTGCCTTCCAAAATGGAGTCGATGACTTGACCGTCTTGGACCCACTCCTTGTAGACGAGAACCCCTTCCTCGTCCTTGATGGTGTAGGTGTGAACTTCTACGCCCTGCTCTTTCTGGTGGTTTAGGAGTTCCAGCCCTCCCTGCTTTGTTTCTACCATGTCCTTATGTTTTATTGGTTGATGCAAATATAGATCAATTCTCCGGGGAGTCCCCGCTGGTCTTGATCCAGACTATAGGCTCCATGTTGTTCGGATCGTCGTCTATGATCTCAACTCCATAGTGGTTTCCAGCCTTATGAATCTCGGTGGCTAG
>Ga0255175_1000866_pt1 | contig 10277 bp, 25 predicted proteins | sample Atl_Atl_RepC_8d_FD_183628 | JGI IMG/M metagenome (GOLD analysis project Ga0255175, IMG submission 183628) | Freshwater microbial communities from Altamaha River, Georgia, United States - Atl_Atl_RepC_8d | ecosystem: Environmental > Aquatic > Freshwater > River | place: USA: Georgia | collected...
GACGAAAGTCAAGGAATATTTTTATTTATTTTTTTTTGAAGTTTACTTTTAGGCATGGTAAATACCATGCCTAAAAAATTATGTCAAATTTTTTATCTCCTACCACAATATTTCTAGTTTGTCAAGAAAATAAATATTTTTATTTTGTGTTTGACATCTTATATACATTATGATATATTTAATCTATAAGGAGTTAGGACAATGGTTTATATGCAAACGGGTGGTAAAGGTTATCAGGTTGTACGTATGACAGCTGGTGTAGAAAACATCCTGGTTGACACTGATAGTTTTAATATCGCATGGAATATCTGGGTCTCTAACGTAAAGTAGGATACAATCTAATATGAATAACACTACAATCCTTGAAGGTTTTGACATCATTGTTGATTATGGTAATTTCTATTGGGATATATTCCCAATAACCAAATTTTCTGCATCTGCTAACCTTGAGGAAGCAATGAGAGTTATTGCAGAAAAGACTGGTAAAAGCACCAGCAACCATGAAGTGAGTGAACATTATAAAACAATAACAGTTTTGCTTGGTCGCTAATCATATCCCTTGACATTTGTCAAGGGATATTTTATTTATTTATTTTTTTGTTTATCTAGCTTAGGCATGGTACATACCATGCCTAAAAAAATTTATCATATTTTATTTTTAATTTGACACGTATATACTTAATGATATAATTGAAGCATGGATATTCAAACTACTAACTATGGTCTTTGTATCGTTCAATTAGGAACACACATGAACAATGGCAACCTTTATGTAAAACTTGAGCATGAGTGTGGTGAGCCTATTGCATATATTTCAACAAATATCATTCCCCTTATTGCTAAAGATGAGTTTTGTGCTAATATTTTCAATATTGGTCAAACACTTTGGAATGATATTATGGCATCTGGTTTCTTTCAACCAACAGGAGAAACTGTTCAGTCTGGGTACTGCGAATATCCAATATACAAGCTGATAAAACAATCAGCATAATTTCATAAAAGTAAATCCTAAGAAAAATTCTTGGGATTTACTTTTAGGCATGGTAAATACCATGCCTAGAAAAATTTTGTCAAGTTTTTTTCTCCTACCACATAAAGATCCGTTTGTCAAGAAAATAATTATTTTTATTTAATAACTAAATAAGTATTGCAAAGTCATATATTATCGTGTAATATAGGTACATGAATAACACTACAGTTCAATCACAACTTGCACTCTGGGAGTGCCGTGGTTTCGATTCGTCCGCAGTTGATACGCTCTGGTTCGGTACTGCACCAAACGGTCATGACATGATTGCAGTCAAGTGGCGTAAAAGTGATACTGTTTATGCATACTCCTACGATGGTATCATTGACACTTTCATGTTTTACATGACCAGTTCCAACAGCGTAGGTTTTGCAATGTCCCAATCAAAGTTGCGACATGACTTTGCAGACTATTACCTTGATGATATTAACACTGGTAAAGACCTTGGTTACGACAAAAACATCGAATGGTCTGTTCTTGAGAGAAAGTTTGGTGTACATAACCACAAGTTGTTTGCCAATGACCCTATAGCACTGATAGACCATCTAACAGAACTCGGAGTGCTGTCCCGTGAAGAAAGTCCATTCATATACTATCTGAAGGGAGGGAAAAGGTAGTCCCAACTACCACATCCCTTGACTTTTGTCAAGGGATGTGCAATAAAAAAATAAATTTTTATTTTATTTATAGGCATGGTAAGTACCATGCCTATAAAATTTTGTCAAAATATTTAAATAGTATTGCAATAATGTATATTATGGTGTAATATATAGACATGAAAAACACTACTTTCCAAGTTATCGTCAAGCGTGGTTCTGTCTCCTATGGCAAGTTCTTCTCAACTCTCTCTGATGCAAAGTCATTCTTCTTCGATGAATTTGTTGATGGAACTTGCATCATATACCAAGTTCAAGGTGCAAAGTATCAAGCAGTAGCAGGATACTCAATCTAATAATAGGGGAGTAAAACTCCCCTATTATTTTTTAAATAAATTTTGTGTTTTACTCTTAGGCATGGTAAATACCATGCCTATAAAATTTTATCAAATTTTATTTTTAATTTGCATTGGTATATACAAATTGGTATACTCTTGTCATAAGGAGTTAGCAATGGAACCTCGTTACTTGAACAATGGTGGGACACGCTGGGTAACTGACAGCAAAATTCGTGTTGTTGGTATTCACAATGGTAAGACTTACTACAAGATGCGTAAGCCTATGTACTGGGAAGCAATGGGTAACTTTGTACGTTGCTATGTTAAGGTTGGAGACAATGTGTTCCGTGGCACAACCTATGACAACAACGGTGTGATTGAGTTTGATATTATGAAGAGTTATCGACTTAGATAATATCTAATTGATAAGTAAGTCTTGAGAAAAATTCTTGAGACTTACTTTTAGGTATGGTAAAGACCATACCTAAAAAATTATGACAAATTTTATTTTAACTTGCATAGTATATACTTTATGATATACTATCCTTGTAACTAAGGAGATATGTAGATGAAGTTTGTAGAAGCGGTGAATTTTTTGATGTCAGGCAGTTGTAATGCTATCTGGCGGAAAGATTGGAACAGTGGGTTTTGTTTATATTACACTGACCTAGCGGATGTATTTGTTCTTATCGGTACTCATGGCAGACAAAAGATGGAAAAAGTGACGTTTTCACCCGATGACCTCCTTGCCAATGACTGGCACACCGTCGAGATATCACCAATAACAAATAAGCCAATGTGGGGGACATCCAAATGACAGGACTTGAAGCACTGCAAGCTCTTTGTGATGGAAAAAAAATTAGAATGACATATTGGGATGAAGATATGTTTGTTTATCTGAAAGAAGACGGGAGAGTATCTTTATCAGATGAATATTTAGACACAGCACAAGATATGTACAAATCATATGCTCGTGCAGTTATAGACACATATACAGACATTCTTTCCGACGATTGGGAGGTAGTGGAATGAAAGATACAAGGAAAAAATAAATCCCAAGAAAAATCTTGGGATTTATTTTTAGGTATGGTAAAGACCATACCTAAAAAATTATGTCAAATTTTATTTTTAATTTGCAATGTATATACTTTGTGATATACTTTTCCTATGAGCAAGATTTATCGCATGATTTTAGGTCAAGACCCTAATAGCACTAGACCAATTGGCACTGAGAAAACTCTTAAGGAAGCCAAAGAATATATCTTATCTCGTGCATACAATAATGACTACTGTGCAATATATGTAGCAGATGATGACAATCCAGCTGGTGAATTGGTTGGACGTTGGATTATTAAAAACAAAAAATTAACATCGTTTGAGAAAAAATCCAAACCAATTGATTACAAGAAAAAAATCTTTTGACAAGTATATACAAGGTGATATAATAACAACATGAACGATTACAACGGTTGGAAGAATGAAACGACTTGGACTATCAATGTTTTCTACATGGAAACAATTGAAAAGATGTTGAATGATGGTCTCACTCATGAATCTATAGTAGAACATATCAAGTTTATGTTGACCGGAAACCTAAACTTGACACAGCGAAATATCATGGGTTGTGCCTTGAAACTGGTTGACTGGGACACGCTCATTGCAAGAGCGACAGAGAATGTTGAAAAAGAAAAAGTTGCATAATCTAAATAAATCCCAAGAAAAATCTTGGGATTTATTTTTAGGTATGGTAAAGACCATACCTAAATTTTTTTGTCAAATTTTATTTTTAATTTGCACAGTATATACATGATGATATAATAAGACATGAGCGAATATCCAGGTTATAAAAACTATGCTACGTTTGTTGCTAGTGTGTGTTTAAGTGAAAAAATTCAGAAACTTCGTATTGAACGTCCTAATATGTCTATATTAGATGTTAAGAGAGAATGTGTAGAGTTTCTAATTCAGCATTCTAATCATGATACTGTTGGTGCTTTGATTAACGTTATAGCAGATGACATTGATTGGGAGTTTCTCTACAGTGATGCTATGACACTCTCATTCACATCATAATTAAATAAAGATAAATCCTGAGAATTTTCTTGGGATTTATCTTTAGGCATGGTACTTACCATGCCTACAAAAATTCTGTCAAATTTTATTTTTAATTTGACATAGTATATACATTTTGGTATACTACTGGTCAGGAGATTGAAATGAACTGGGATTATAAAGCACTGTATGATTGTGCCATTGAACAAAATGCGGAATTAGAATATCGTAATGGTTGGATGAAGGCTTGCTTATCTGAATTAAAAAGCATTCTGGATTCTGGTTTTATTGAGTCAAATGAATTTATCATTAACAAATTGAGATATATTGCTGATAGTGCTGAAAACGCAGAAAAAGATTATGCTGAACTTATGAAAAAATTAAAAGAAAACGCATCTTGCAATGATATATAACAATTGATATAATTAAGCAGTAAGGAGTTAGATATGGACTACACTGAAGCAGAGTTGGAAGCAAAGCTTTTTCCTAGCGTTGACCTCGACCCAGCAGATTGGGAAGAACATCTTATGACGGATGAAGAGCTGGATGAACAGTTTGATGTTGAACCAGACAACATCGACCCTTGGGGTGACGTTATTTGTGTAGAGGAATAAACATCTTCTACCATATCCCTTGACAAAAGTCAAGGGATATTATTTTTATTGATTTATTATATAGTCATGGTACTTACCATGACTATATTTTTAATGCAAAAAAATCCCCCATTTCTGGGGGATTAGATTATTGGGTGAACAAGTCTGGTTGAGTTACTTTGACTTTGGAACATCGTATGATATTCATAATCTTTTCATGGATATCATACCAAGTGTCATTACCTCTATCAGTATCATAATAGTAGATAGCATTGCCACCTTTGTTATATGAGTTGAAGGTGTGCTGATTAAAGTCTTGAGCCATCACCATTGAAACACCAGCAATCAATGTACTTAAGATACCAGTACTTTCGCTTGCATGGATGAAAGTCAAGTGGGTGCATTCTGGGTTGATTTTCCGCAGGTAGTTCTCATAATACCATTGCTTGCGATACCACTTACCAATGTTAGCATCACAACCATTCTCAGAACTTAACCGCGTGACAAACAACACAGGAAGACCATTAGAGTAAAAGATACCTTCACCAGCACGTTTGAATTGGAATACACCAACTCCACCAGGGATAAGAGAACCTTTTGGGTTACGTTCACATCGGAAACTTACATCACTCTGCTTGAAATAATCTTCAATATGCGTAGTAACATCAAGAAGACTTTTCATCTGCTTTTGACCAATGACACCGGATGCTCCAGCGTGTCCAACATTCAAACAAGGATTACTCATTACTGCACCTCAACCTTTGATGCAGTATTATATCTTGTATATATTTTGATGTCAAGAAATAAAAAATATTTGATTAATTTTTTTAGGTATGGTCTTTACCATACCTAAAAATAAATCCCAAGATTTTTCTTGGGATTTATTTTTATTTGTTTACTTCACTATTCTTGACTGTTAGATACAGTACGAAGAGCAACACAGTGCAGATTATAATACATATCATTGTATTCATGAGCAGTACACTTCTCCTTCTTCATCAAAACCCAAGTCAATGCAATGTTCCAGCTCTGGAGTGTTTTTAGGGGAATAAGTCAACTTTACTACCAGCTTAGAAAATTTTACATTAGAGTAAAACTTTTGCAACATATCTTTTACTTGAGAGAGTTGTTGTTCTGCAATCTCATGTAACTTTTCAGCTGAGAACTCTTGAGTGGTAAAAGTATTAGGTGTTTCAGAAGTTGTCTCTCCAAAAAAATGAGCTGTTACAACTTCAATTTTCCGAATCAAGTAAAGGTTTTCCATAAAGGGATTATATCACATATTGTATATAGTCAAATTAAAAATAAAATTTGACAGAAAAATATAGGTATGGTTTAGACCATACCTAAGAAAAAACCTCAAGAAAAATCTTGAGGTTTTTTTGGAAGTAATGCAAGCCCAGAGTTATTATACTCTAATTGACCCTTGATGTATGGCAGATTACAACATCACCGTATAAATGCACATTATCATTCTTCCAGAGCTTTTGATATATTGCACTTGCTATGATGTTATAGTTTCCAACTTCAACGTTATTTTCAAATTTTGTTTTCATTGTGCCCTCTTCATCACAGATAAAGATAATGGATTCATCACCAGTGTATGCAATTTCAAAGTAATCATAATTCGCTTCTTTTTTAATTTTATCAATGTCAAAGAATTTTTCACCATCAATTACTTTGTCAAATTCACGTTCTTTAATATCACCACTAGTAGAAATATAATAGCCTCTAATGTTGTTACGTACCTCTTCAAGAATACGCTCTATGTTGACCAATGCTACAATGTTCATATCTAACTCCTTACAAGTACAAGTATATCAAACTGTGTATAGCAAGTCAAATTAAAAATAAAAATTTGACAAAAAAATATAGGCATGGTCTTTACCATGCCTAAAAGTAAATCCCAAGATTTTTCTTGGGATTTACTTCATTATTAAGAATGATTTTGTCTTACATACTTATCAATAGTGCAAGCGATTGTGAGAAATCCACACGCCAAAAATGCAAATGGGAAGATGAGAATTGTTAACATTAGATATATCCACTTCATTGTCGTTACCTAATTATACCATAGTTATATAAAAACAAGCCCTTTCGGGCTTGTTTTTATTCTGTCACTTCAAGCAGTTCATTTCGTACTGGAATGATATGCTTTACACCATTACGGTCAGTTTCTACATTGTAAACAGTGTCATATAGTGGAGAGTTTGCTTTACGTGCATTGCGATAAGCAACTTGATAAGCAGCTTGTTTATTTATACCACTCCAAACAATGCTGGAAGAGTTCTTGTTCTTCTCAATTACATAATAGGTTGTTGTACCGTCAACTGAAAGATGACGGGAGATTACAATGTGCGTATTCATGTTGATATATTACCATAATGATATATAAGATGCAATAAGATAAAAAATATTTGACAAAAAATTTTAGGTATGGTTTAGACCATACCTAAAAAATATTGCAAGTTTTTTCTTGCAATATTTTTAAAAGTCTAGAGGTCTTGCTTCAATTACCATCTCCATATTGTCAATAGTTCCAGATGGTTTGAATGTGCAATAATTCTTTCCGCATTCACAAAGAGGTGCCCATGCATTCCATCCTTTACAGGATGGAATGCAAGCTTGACTATGGAATTTATGCCATCTCTCTTCAGTCATTATTGCTGACCAAAGAGAGAGGAATTTTTTACGATATTCGCTCACTTAATTTCTCACTCAAATCATTGCAATATGATGTAATACTAGCATAGATGTACACCACAGTGTTCAAACTACATAATACCAATCCAAACAAGTCAACGCTAGAAATGTAGAATGAATTTCCTGATTTGCAACCAAATAAGATAACAAACAGAAAAACCTGAGATAGGATTGCAACTCCGATAAAACCTTTAGTCCAGTTCGACATTACTTGTTAACTCCTCTTTGTGTGTAAACTTTGTTATCTGCAACCAATACCCACTCTGTGCTATACTTCATAGCATAAAACTCTCCCAAGTCCATTGGGTCACGTCCACTAGCAAGCAACAAACCATTGTAGTGTGCTGTGTAGAGCATATGAGGCACACGGCTCTTGAACTTGATTACGACCTTGTCTCTTGTATCCATGACAGTAGTATATCATAAGGTATATACTATGCAAATTAAAAATAAAATTTGATAAACTAATTTAGGCATGGTAAAGACCATGCCTAGAAAAAATTGCAATAAAAAAGTGGAGGATTTCTCCCCCACTTTCTACATATACACCCATTCATCTAAAGCACGATGAGGATATTTATCAAGGTTTACTTGATATTCAAATCCCTTTTTGAATTTATTTGAAACATTTGCGTAGTTCTTGGAGTGTTCATCCCAAAACACTGTCAAAACTACTCCGTGAGACGATATTGCTATACAGACATCCCTTTGATTTTGTTGATAGACGAATAAGAAGGCATCATCATATTCGTTTTTCCTTCTTGTTATAAATCTTGCTTTGGGTGGGAGATAATCAATCTTATCAATCCCTCTTTCCTCTAACCTTTTCAAAGCGTGTTTAGAATAATCTAAACGTATATCAAACCAATACAAAGGATGTCTTTCGCTAGAAAGACCCAACATCTCTACCTCCTTTTGTGATGTTTTAGTATATCATATATAATATAAGCCCTCAAGAGAGGGCTTAGTTTTATGAGTTTAGTTCTTTGATTTCTTGTAAACTGGATAATAGTTCATCAGGTTGCATATCTAATAGTTGACTTAACTTGATTAAGTTGGTAGAATTAGGAAATCTCTTCGCACTCAACCAATTAGAAACTTGTGGTTGTGTGGTTCCCATCATCTTTGCAATATCAACTTGTGTTAAGTTCTTTTCAACCATTTGACGCTTTACTTCCATAAAAATACTCTCTCTGTTTAGTTGCACATGGCATAATCTAGTATACCAGATGCATATTTGTGTTTTGCCCAGTTCTGAAGAAAAATTTTACAAAGTACAAAAACTCTCGTTTTTCTCCTCATCACTAAGTTTCATTATATCATAGTTTGTATAAATGTAAAATTTTTTGTAACAAACCCGTAGGCATTGTATACACAATGCCTAAAAGAAAATCCCCAGAATTTTTCTGAGGATTTTCTTTGTTTACAATTCAATATTTATGTATCTTGCTTCGGGATGCCAGTGCTTCACTGATTCGAATTTTTCTGCTGGTTCTTGGTTTGAAAGCTCCTTGAGAAATTCAGAAAGCAAAGTATTAAATCTCGTTTTATAAACTAAGGTTAGTTCTGAGTAACCATCTCCTGTAGTAAACTTATTAAGAAATTGCTGTTGATCATCTGTATCTAATTCAATTGCTTGAAAGAGATAATCAGCATTAAGATAAGAGATTGTATCAACTACCATTATTTCACCTCCGATTTAATTGATATAACACCACCTACGAGAAACAACAAACCCAAAGTTACAAGGGTTGACATTACAATACTGTCCATTACTTCTCCTCCTCCTTAGCAAACGGGTCACCAAGCAAAACTCTCATCTCTGCTTCAATGGCTTCAAGTTTCTGTTTTGCAACCTTGATTTCATCTTCAATCCAGTCAAAACGTATAGTAGAAACCTGGTCTGGGTCATTGCTGTAAACTCTTGTTTCCATTGCAGAACGTATACCACAATAGAATGCATTGAGAACAGTGGCTCTCTCTTTGTCGTAGTCTGTGATTTCCATTTTCATAACTCCCTTACAAGAACAGTATATCATCTTGTATATAGAAGTCAAATTAAAAATAAAATTTGATGAAAATTTGTAGGCATGGTATATACCATGCCTAAAGAAAAAACCCCCAAGAAAATTCTTAGGGGATTTTTTTTTTGATTATTTGTGGTTAGCTGGAATTTAACCAGTACGGAACACAAGGGCAGTTCTTTCGATGGTCTCTGCCTCCGATGGTATCCTTGTCTGATAACAGAGCATAATACCTAACCACAAATTATATGTCTTGACATAACTGTTTGCGTCAGTCCCTGCCAAGTTAGTAAGAACTTGTGGCTTTTTGACCACCCCAAGGTTGCTACCCTTATTTGAACTACGCAATTAGTTCTAGCCGTTCTGGATTCTTACTAGTTGAGGGAGGTTCTAGACTCCATCCCTACACCAATATATTACTGCATCTCTGGAATGAATGCAAGTAAGTTAATGTGAAAAACTACACAATTTATTTCTTGCAAAGATATATACACTATGATATATTCTTTGTATGGAAAACACTACAACACAGCGAATGGTAATGAGAGTTCGCATTCAAGACGTTAGCAATAGGTCTTCTTGTATTGAGTACGTTGGTCAAGGTACTTGGTTTGATGGTAGACCATTCATTGTAACTCAATACAAGTCTAACCCAACTAATTTTTATTTCTTTGTTTACAATGACTTTGTACCTGCATTCAATTACTTTGATAGTATGAATTATGGTATTGGTAAAGAAATATGGGACTTAAATCCTGAGAATGGAAACTACTCTGGACAAACCTTTGTATACAGTACAATGCTTGACAAGATGTACGAACCATATGCAGTAAGTCCAGTACAGGGTTCTCCATGTTGCTTGTTTGAAATCAGGTAACTACTACCATATCCCTTGACTTTTGTCAAGGGATGTTATTTTTTTGACAAAATTTTTTAGGTATGGT
>Ga0255175_1000879_pt1 | contig 10144 bp, 15 predicted proteins | sample Atl_Atl_RepC_8d_FD_183628 | JGI IMG/M metagenome (GOLD analysis project Ga0255175, IMG submission 183628) | Freshwater microbial communities from Altamaha River, Georgia, United States - Atl_Atl_RepC_8d | ecosystem: Environmental > Aquatic > Freshwater > River | place: USA: Georgia | collected...
TGAGACTTGAATTTTATATTGGAAACTAGTACTCCCAACAGGACTCGAACCTGTAACCTTGACGATATAAGCGTCCGACTCTAACCATTGAGCTATGGGAGCAAATTTTAGTGGACACGGTGGGACTCGAACCCAATCTTCCGCATTGCAAGTGCAGCGCTTTAGCCTCTTAAGCTACCGGCCCATGTAAAAAATCGTAGCGTGGGGGGGATTCGAACCCCCGTGCTTCGGTTCCCAAAACCGACGAGATAGACCTGACTCCTCTACCACACTATTAAGTACTCAGAGAAGGACTTGAACCTTCAGGCCTCCTCGGTATCAGCGAGGTGCTCTAACCAATTGAGCTATCTGAGTATTTTAAATTGTTGTGCCGCTAGGACTCGAACCTAGACCGAGGGTAATTAAACCGCCAGAGTCAAAATCTGGTGAACTGCCAATTATTCTACAGCACAATATAGTAGCGAGGAGGAATTCCGAGATCCTGACCTACCGAATATGAGTCGGTTGCTCTGCCTCTGAGCTACCTCGCTATCTTTGGGTGAGCGATAGACAGGGCTCGAACCTGCAACCCCCGACTTGGAAGGACGGTGCTCTACCAATTGAGCTACTATCGCATTTTTTGAGCGGAAGACCGGGAATGACCCGGCAACCTCGGCCTTGGCACCGCGCTCTACCAATTGAGCTACTTCCGCTTTTTAGCGGACTAGGTAGGTTTCGAACCTACGACCCCATGATTAACAATCATGTGCTCTAACCGGCTGAGCTACTAGTCCATTTACGTCACCTGCAAGCGACGAGTGGAATTATCCTCCTAATTGGATACTCTTCACTTGACTGGACTTGCAGGTCCAAAGCTACTTTCTCCTCAAAGCGCGTTACCACCATCGCTAAAGTGACCCCGGTGGGACTCGAACCCACAACGGCATAAAGCTTCCCTACTGATTAAAAGTCAGTTGCGCTACCAATTGCGCCACGAGGTCATATTTTTATTGGTCTTTTATTTTAGAGTTTTTGTTATTTCCAGTCCCAGAGCAGCTTTGTGAGCAGTAAATATTAGAGGCTGGTTCTCCGCACATCTTGCACTTATTTTTTTTAGATTTGTAAGGGTTTCCTTCATATAACTCTATAAAATTTTTACCAAATTTGTTCTCAACGTATTCAAATTCATTTTTCAGATCCGGTTTAGAAAGAACCTTTAAATTTGGTACTGAATCTATTTTTGCTTGGGTTTGGTTGTTTATGAATCCTTTTATCTCTATAGTCACTCCATTCTGTATGAAATCTGGTAGATATTTTTTAATTTTTCCATCCCATTCATATTCATATTCAACTTTATTTCTTTCGAACGGGTAGTTGTGTTCCAACTGATAAATGACCCATGCTAGCTCGTACCTGCTGTCACACCAGTATCCCTTGTACCATCCGGATTTACCCCTTCCGGATCCCTTCCTTAAACCACCTGATGTTTTTACCCAACATTCATTGTGATATTTTCTCTTCGAAGACATAAGATGTCGTATACTACCTCCACAGTATAAACAGGTGGAGGTCAGCCATCTAAGCTCCTTGCCCTTGTTCCAAGGTATAGTCCCCTTATTTGATAAACTTTTTTTTAGATTAGACTCATCCGAAAATGTTCTAGTATTTGAGCACGATCGGGAGCAAAATCTACCGCTCCCGTATTCTCCTAGGTGCTCCTTTTTACATATAGGGCATTCTTTCATATGTGTATATATGAACGAACCCGCTTTTATATCGTGTTTCAGAGAAAATTAGTATTCCATCGGGGATTCGAACCCCGGATTCCTGATAGAAAGTCAGGCGTGATAACCGCTTCACTAATGGAACATTGCTATATCTAATAATTACGAACCGAGCATAATTAAGTAATCCCTGCAGGGCTCGAACCTGCGACCTCCTCCATGTAAGGGAGGCGCTCTACCAACTGAGCTAAGGAATTATGGTTTCCAATATGTCAAAGAACTATTTCCGGCACAAATGCTAGGACTCGAACCTAGAACCTTGGATTTGGAGTCCAAGATGATTATCCAATTTCACCACAGATGTGTATTTCATTTCTTTCATCTGATCCGTTGATCAGATTGTTTTGTGGGGATACCGGGCCTCGAGTCCGGATCTACGGTTTTTCAGACCGTCGCTCTCACCGATTTAAGCTATAACCCCATGTAAAAAAAAACTCCAGACTTTCGATCTGGAGTTTCAATGTGATATTTAGTTTAAATCTTATCTTTCTTGTAAACTAAATCGAAACTCCAGACCTGGGCATATCCCTTTCTCCCACGCAAAAAAGCCTTGCTGCTTCACTGCCTCTGCGTTAAATCCTTTCGGATTCGCCGGGTTAATAATTGCCATATTTTTCTGAGTGTTTCTCATTGTTTGAGTTTTATATATCAAATTCTCTTTTTTGTTTCGATCTTTTTCTGATCTTTTTTAATTTATTTTGCAAATATATGTGTGATCCCCGGGATAACTCCGATGGATTCTGATCTTTTTTAATCAGTTTCCTCTTTATATGCTCTAACTATTCCATCTGAACCGAGGATAGAGTCTTGATGAGGCTTGAGTGTAAAATGAACCATGTTCTCTAGGCAATCATATTCCTTATATTTAACACACTCGTCCCATTCCCTATAGTACCTGCCTGATTCCCCGTTATCACGAGTCTTCCATTTAACGCACTCTTCACACGTAGTTTCAAAGTAAACCGAATAGTTTGTCTTTTCGTATGCGATCCCTAATGAGACTATAAGCAGAACGGGGTACAATAAATTCAAAGCCCCGTCTTTATTTAGCTCATCATAAACTTTTCTAAATTTACTTTTGGTTTTGATCCCTGTATCTTTCTTCATAGTATTGATCGAATGTTTGCCAGTTCTCCTCTGCTATGCCCTTTCCTTCAAATCTTCCTGCTTGATGAGCTGTGCTCCAGCATTCAGATTTTTGTTCCCTTTCCATCTGCAGTGCCTTTTCAATAAGTTCTCTTAGATGGATACCCGCTAAACTTCGATCGAGCCGAAGATATGTTTTGTTAATACAACCTTTGTCTATTTGGGTTAATTGTTCAACTAACCATTGAACCGCTGTTTGTTCACTCATTGTTACCCCCTATTGTTAGTTCCTTGCCACTTAGAGCAAAGTACAAGTTCTGTAGTTGATGTACATAGTGGATCTGAAGGATTTCCTTTCCTAATCGGTAGTTGAGGAACTGGTACTCAGGCCACTCTGCGTCTGCCCAATTGATGCCAGCCAATAAGAATCCCTCAACACTTGGATGCCACCATTCAAGGAAATCATATCCGCCTTCCTCAAACCCTAACTTTAACATCCACTCTCTTGATAATGGGATTGGTTCGAATGCATCCAACTCCATATCATAGTGACTCGCATTGGCTTTGGGTGAGTAGAAGCTGATTAGGTAATCAGTATTGGATGGCACTTCACGTTCTCGATAGTTTACTATGCTGTCGACCACTATGTGGCAATCCTTATAGGCCTCAGTTGGATCTATTATGTTAAGGTAGTTTCCTACTCTTAGTTCACTTCCATGTATCTCTTTCATTCTTGACCTCCGTATGTTTCGTTGTAGTATTGACTACTAATTAAGTTTAGTCTTGACATACGCAATTTTTTCTTCTTCTGATAAGTCGGTAAAAAATTGTACAGCAATCGCTTTTCCTGTTAACACTTTGAAGGCTGATTTGAACCTGTCAATAAAACGTGTGTATTTCTTTTCGTAATTCAAAGGTTTAGCGATTTGCCACCCCTTTAATTTTTTACCTTCTATTGTAACTGATACTTGTTCTGTTGATTGGTCTTTTACCAATTCGTCAATTAAAATTGCTTTCATCTTGACCTCCGTATGTATTTTTATAGTAACTATTTGCTTCTCTTAATATACTTTCTCCATTGCCAACATGGTTCATGTAACATTCTACATAAGCATCCTCAATCTGCTCTCGTTCCATTCGTAGTGCTTCTTCAATGCTTTCTAACATAACTGCATTGACCTGAATTTTGAATGCCTTTGCATATTCGTTTACCAACCATTGTACTGCTGTTTGTTTCTTTTCCATAGTTCAATAATTAAATAGTTAAATCACGAACAGCCCTAACATAGTAGGTGTAGTCCTTATAGTTGTAGTTGGAGAAGCCATTGAAGAAGTAGAAAAACCATGTAATGCTGGAATCGAACTCCGACAATGACCAATAGTAATCATCAGTTTTGAATTTGTCTTTTAACTCACTGTTGTAAATTAAATGTAATTCTAATATAGTAGGTAATCTCCATCCATCACCTAACTTTTTTACTGCTTCAACTGCTTCATTCCAAGTCATCTTACCAAGTTCATCAGGATGAATTTCAAAGTTAAAACTTTGTTTTAAGATTAGTGATTCTTGTTTTTTAACTGGAGTTAATTCATACTCAACCCCATCAAGTGTTATTGTTTTTGTCTGTTTCATAGTTATTTAGTTTTTAATTATCATAATAGTTGCGTCTATTCCGATGTTATAGGGCATTTAGCCAAATAACTACTTTTACTATCCCCACAATTATGACAAAAATAGTCGGAATCATAACTAATGCAACTGTTGTAAATATCAAATCTTCTTTCAACGTTGTCTTTTGCTCTGTTTTTTTCATTTTGATTGAATTAAAGTTGAATTTCCGTTTTCCATAGTTATTTAGTTTTTACAATTTCTATTAGCTTTTGTAAGCAAGCTAACTCTGCTTCCTCATAGGTATTAAACTCAGGACATTCGTCGCATTGACTCTTTCCTCTTTTATTAAGAATCTCATAATCAAAACTACCTGGTCCAGAATTATCGTCTTGGTAGTTAATTGAATGAAATAAATCATACTTCTCTCTAAACCATCTAAAGGCTTGAGAGTATGTTGGTGTGGTACAATTTAGTAATAACTCATTTTCTTGTTTAGAATCATACCAATGTATAAAAACACCATCTTCATAATATCCAAAACAAGGCTCATCAAATCCAAGTTGTTTGAGTTCTAAACCAATCTCATATGTAACAAATTCTTTTTTCATATAGATTTTACTAATTAGTGCTGAGGATCAGTTGAAGCAATACCGTCGAAAAGCTCACCTCCAGTCCAAACTGTGATTGTTTGTCCCACCTCGAATCTTTCATATTTCTTGTTTACAACATTTAGAGTTGTGTCCTTACCAGTTTCGGTCTTTGTCCTCAACTTCGCAGATCCATCCCAGGAACTTACTGATACAACTGTTCCAACATAACGGTGGACCGGATCATGAGTAAAGACGATTAACGAAAATGCAGCGATAGTTATAATGAATAGCCAGAAAAAAGCGGAGTTAAAAAATGATTTAATTGTTTTCATAGTTATTAATTTACGAACTTGTACTTTGTTTGCATGATTGCATGTAAACGGTATAGTTCAGTACTGTGTGGTCCACCTAGTGACATTTCTCTAAGAGATTCAAATTCATATCTACGAATGGAATTTAATTCTGATTTTGTTTCCGCATTTTCAATCTTTTCCTCAACTACTTTTGCGTAGCCCCAAAACTCCCGACTCTTTCGCATTTGACTTACCATGAGTACTACTATTAGACCAAATAGCAATCCTAACGCTAAACCTATTTGAATAGATGTAATCCCTGTAAAATTTAGATCAGGCCTTATTGAATCAGTTATGACCAAAATATAGAGCATACCTGCAAATATTGCACTGCATAATAGCCATCCAAAGAGGAAGACTTTGATTAAATGTGTTTTCTCTAAAAAGTTTTCAAGTGTTTTCATTTATTTGATTTTTAATCTTTAGACAAAAGTAAATAAAGATTCCGTAGAAACACAGAGGATCAAATAAAAAAAGGAACCCCAAGGTTCCTTTTAGTGTAACTGTTCGCTATTTTTTTTTAGATCTTCGCCAATAGATCTGCTTTCTTATTTGAGAATTCCTCGTCGGTTAGAATACCCGATGAATGCAAGTCAGATAATTTTTTGATTAGCTCAATTACCTCATCTGATTCTTTTTTCAAGTTTAGCTCACCTGTTTTTTTATTAAAGATGCCCTTTGTTTCGACCGGCTTTCTAGAGCTTGGCAACAATTGGAAAGTCAAGTGATGTATGTAATTTTTTTCAAATTCCATATCAATCGAGGAGAATTGCTGATTTGATTTTTCTCCCTTCTCTACTCTTCCAGTTTCAATAGACGGATTAACAGAGGATGAATAATATGATACATTCCCTGGTATTGCAGAGCCTATCGAGTTAGAGGTGTTGGTGATAGATCCGCCATAGACACTGCTAATGTTATTACTTGCCAGATAGCTATTTGAAGTCCCCATTGTGAGGTTAAGGTTACCTAAAGGGTTACCAGTGGATAAACTATTATAGCATAAAATAGAACCATCATAGTAGTGTGGCTTGTAAGCTGGTGGATAATTGTAAGCTGGATAGTAATAGGGACGATACTCGTGAATGATCACCTTATGAAATCTATCGCTCCAGTTCTGGAGTGTCACCGCTTGCTCCTTATAGAAGAAGACTTCCATAAGACCATTATCAGCAATTGCTTCAAGCGACTCTTGACTTCCGTCTACCTCATATGTTTGGAAGACGAATTTCTTTTTATCGTCTATGAAGCAATCCAGATAAACTCTCTGTCCCGGTCTTATAACCAAGCCACTTTTAGAAATTGAGTTGCCATTTAAACGGATATCAGCTAGAACTGATTCAGTGAGAGGATTGAAGATTTCAATTTCAAATTCCTGTCCGTTATCGAGATAGATCTTATCTCCTTTGATTGATTTCCTACCTTTGTCTTTTGGATTTACGATCCAGGCAGCCGGTAGGCTAGCTCCACTTTTTTGTTTTGTTTTCATATTTACTATTCTTTTTTTGTTCTTCCTGTATCATCGATTCATTTCTAAATCTCAACAGCAACTCAAGATTGCTGGACACAGAACTGGCGAACAGTTACTATAATTATATATTGGTTCCTAAAAAAGTTCCAATTTTAGAGTCAGGACAGGATTCGAACCTGTAATCGGGTTTCTAACTGGTGTCCCGTCCCCAGAGCGTCTACCATTCCGCCACCTGACTATGTTTTAGTTTAACTGTCCTAAGATATATCCCAATAACGTCCACCATAATATAGACGCAATTGTAAATCCTAATAGAAACCCGTCTATAAATTTTTTATCTTTCATAACTTTAATTTTAGAGTCAGGACAGGATTCGAACCTGTACCTTATGATCTGTACACAATCATAAGAGCTTATGCTGTTTTTAAAAGAGTGGTGTCGCCCCACAGCAGCGTCTAACCAATTCCGCCACCTGACTATATTAAAAAAATAAAACCCCAACTCAGAGGGGTATTTGTTGTACCGTCACAATCGGTGCCTGTACTCTGGTTAATTACTCCGTCTGTACTCAACAGCTTTATGTTGACTTATAATTGGCTATTTCAATACAACTCACAACTTTATTTGTTGAGGCTTTATTTTTGCAGTCAGGACAGGATTTGAACCTGTAATCTCTATTATTATCACCAAGTTTCGGTTACATTGTTTCTGTTTGCTTGGTATAGAGTTTAGGATACTTTCAGCGTCTACATTCCGCCACCTGACTATGTTCGGGCTACCCTCCATTCGTCACAACCGCCCGACCGTTGTGATTTCAGATTGCAGTCAGGACAGGAATCGAACCTGTAAGTAATGGGAGTTCCTCAGCCTCTCCTCTATGTTCAGTGACTTTGTGCTCTGCCCTTTGTTTTATACTTTGACACCAATTCCGCCACCTGACTTTATTTTGTAGCCATGGCAGGAATCGAACCTGCTCTCACCCTTATGATCGGGTGCGTTATCCAACACGCCCCACGGCTATTTTGACTATGAGAGCACGTTGTTCTTTGCTTCTCTTTGATATTTCCCGCGGTTAGTCAAACCGGATAGAGCGTTTCCCTATCAGAAGTTCCATATAGGCAATCAGCCTACTTCTCATCATATTGGACATACTATCTGGTGATGAGCCAGAACGTGCAGTCAGGACAGGATTCGAACCTGTACGTTCAATGTGGCAGGCTATCCTATCTGCGACCTGTACACTGAATTAAACAGTGACACATTGAACTCACTTAGCGTCTACCATTCCGCCACCTGACTATTTTTTAATGTGAGTCACCAACATCGTGTTTCTCCCCGTATATTAGGTAATCTGGGTTGATAACCTTGGCTACCTTATTTCTTTCACCTGTGAAATGCTTGATCACTATACCCTCATGTGGGATTTTTGTTCCCTCTATGAAATTGTTAAAAACGTATTTGTCCTGTGTCTCCTGAGACCATTCTCCAACATGCAGCACTTCAACGTGTGGTAAAAGAAGGATATTCTCGCAGAAGAAGAGTGTTCTAATGGGTGCTAAATACTCGCAATTAATAGTTATATCAAACACCTCGAATTGCACTTCTTTTAGTCCATAATCGTAGTTCTTCTGGATGCCAGGCCCGAAGATTTCACCATAGATGACGAATCCACTATCTAAGTCATATGTTCCAGAAGATTTAGCAGTTTTGAAGACATGCCATAGCTTCTCTTTAATCTTGTACTTCTCAGCCACTTCCATCCAGACATCGGTGTCGTAGAATCCCTGAGAGTCCGATCCTTTCTCAACGTTGTGAGACCCATAGACGTACTCATATTCAATCCACTCATCAGCAATTCTAAGGAACTTCTTAACCTTGTCCCAGAAGGAAAGCTTTAGCTTCTTTACTATCCCGTAACGAGCATTGGTGCCGTGCATCTTTCTGGTGATCTGAACCTCATCACCTTCAGTGAACATACCAGAGACGTTCTTCAGGTTTGGAAACTTGTAGTAGACGTGGAAGTTGGGATTCTTTTGGTATCTGATCTTTTTACCTGATGCCAACTGCACTTGCACAACGGGTGGCTCATACTTGAAGATCTTTAACACATCCATCATGTCCTCTCCCTCGTCCCACTTTGTGTTAGCGTGCTTAGCAGCTTCACGAGCATATCTTAGAGGAATGATTAGGCACTCTGAGCAAACACCTCTTAGTTTAACCGTTCTTACACGTTGACCTTTACGTAAATAATTGGTCACGTTCATTGCGTCAGAAATATCCTGTGGTATGATCGCGTCTGTAGTTGCTACTACAACTAAGTCATCTACTTTGTACTCCCCTTTCTTGATGATGCAATTCCATCCTCCGATAACACCTTGTTCGATATTATCTGCTCCTGGTATTTCTTTAATTTCGTTTATGCGTGCCGCATAGCACACTGAGTTTAGATTCTCCATTTTTATTATTTTTTAAGTGACTGAATTATTTCATCACATCTATCTGGTAATGAATCAATGCTTGATAACGATGATAAAATGATTGCCTCTCTAACTTGCTCCTGTGTGAATAAGGTTTCAGCAGCTCTTTGGTAGCCCTCCAGAAACCCTCTTACCATATGATGGATCTCTCGGTGGCCAAACATATCTGAATGTCTACCAGCAACCTGGCCTGTAAAGTTTCTCGCAATTTCTCTTCTCGCCTCCAGCTCGTTATAGTAATCTATTTCTATCTTTTCAATTTCTTCTTGTTTCATAATCTACTTCTTTTTAAATCGGTCTGCTGACAGATATACAATTGAGTTTTTGCAATTGATGATCTCCTTCTCTACTAATCTTTTGAATTTATCGGATGGCGTAACATAACCAAACTCAAGCATTTGTATCAAGTTTAACAATGGGGTTAATTTGTTTCTAATATCGGCTAATTGCACATTGTATACTTCTTGTGCCTTGTTATACCCTGCTACAAACGAACCATAGTTGTCACCTACCTCGTTGGTATTATTGGACCACTTGTGACCATTTTCGTCGATCCATTCTTGGGCAAGCATGTCAACATCAGTTCCTCTTTTGCTATCAATCCATTCGGTTAAAGATTCACTGGTTTCTTTTGCTAGCTGTTTATCTAAATTTTCTTCCATTTCTGTTAGATCTAATTTCCTATGTCTTAACTTAGCGTGATAACTTTGACATCCGCAGTTATGACCTGGGCTATCCATAAAGCATCCATCTTCAGATAATCCTTTACATTCGCTAATGTATTCAGTCTTA
>Ga0255175_1000896_pt1 | contig 10024 bp, 10 predicted proteins | sample Atl_Atl_RepC_8d_FD_183628 | JGI IMG/M metagenome (GOLD analysis project Ga0255175, IMG submission 183628) | Freshwater microbial communities from Altamaha River, Georgia, United States - Atl_Atl_RepC_8d | ecosystem: Environmental > Aquatic > Freshwater > River | place: USA: Georgia | collected...
TACTTCTAAATAATTCAAGGGTAATGATTGTGCTAATAACTGATACTGGCAGGGTTGAGCAAAGAATGGTGGAGTTGCCATTTGATATTAGTGATACCTCGTTAGCTGATTTACATAAAAAATTAAATCAAAAAATAGCAAGGCAAACTTTATCTAATGTAGCAGGGACTTTAGAGGGAATTAGTTCAGCATATAATGGTCATGACAAATCAAATGTGGTAGTAATTATTACTACATTGATAGAAATGGCAATTGAGCATCCAGAAGAAAAAGTAGTTTTTGCTGGAACATCAAACTTGGCTAGAGCTAATCAAGATTTATCAAGTAGTATGCAATCGATTTTGGAGGCTCTAGAGGAGCAAGTTGTACTTCTAAGATTGCTATCAGGAACTGACTCCTCAGTAAAAGTAAAAATTGGTGATGAGCAAAGTGAAAAAAGCTTAAAGAAAACCAGTCTTGTAAGCGTAGGTTATGCGGATATTGGTGCACTTGGAATTTTAGGCCCAACTCGTATGGATTACGCTGCATCTATAAGTGCTGTCAATGCAGTTGCCAATTATGTTGGCAGATTTTTGACTGAGAGTAAATAAATGGCCGATCTCTATGAAATTCTTGGCGTAGATAGAGATGCTAGCTTTGATGAAATTAAAAAGGCATACCGAAAACTGGCTCGAAGCTACCATCCTGATATAAATCCTGATCCAAAAATGGCAGAAAAGTTCAAAGAAATCACTGCTGCATATGAGGTGTTAAGCGATCCAGATAAACGTCAAAATTACGATGTTGGTGGAAATGGCTTCGGCGGCTTTAATAGTGGTGGATTTGGTTTTAGTGACATTATGGATGCCTTTTTTGGTGGTGGCCAACAACGAGGTCCAAGACCAAGAAATCGTCCAGGGCAGGACGCATTAATAAGAGTAGAAGTAGATTTGATGGAAGCAACTTTTGGTTGCGAGCGGGATTTAAATGTTGAAACCGCCGTAACTTGTGGCAAATGTAATGGAACAGGATGTGCAAATAATTCAAAGCCAAGAACTTGTGATATTTGTAAAGGAAGAGGAGAAACTCAACAAGTTGCAAGATCGATACTTGGTCAAGTAATGACAAGTAGACCATGTGCAAGTTGCCAGGGGTTTGGTTCTGTTATTTCAGATCCATGTGGAGAATGTGCAGGCGACGGTAGAGTTCGAGCTAGGAAAAGTATTCCAATAAAAATCCCTGCGGGTGTTGAGACCGGCAACAGAATTCAGTTAAGTGGACAAGGTGAGGTAGGTCCTGGTGGGGGCGCACCTGGAGATCTTTATGTCGAAATTGTAGAAATACCTCATGAATTTCTAATCAGAGAAGAAAGTAATTTACACATTTCAATTTCGATTCCAATGACTTCAGCTGCACTTGGAACTCGGGTGTTAGTAGATACCTTAGATGGAAAGCAGGAAGTTGAAATAAAAGAGGGAACACAAAGTGGTTCGGTAGTTGTGCTAAGAGGTTTTGGAGTCACAAAGCTAAGGGGTTCGGGCAGGGGTGATTTAATTGTTCATATTCAGGTTCTTACTCCTACTAAAATAAATAAAGAGCAAAGCGAGTTGTTCAAAAAGATAGCCTCCTTGAGAAGTGAAGGATTAGATAAAGTAAAAATAAATACAAATGAAGAACAAGGCTTTTTCGATAAAGTAAAAAGAGCATTTAGATAGTGAGTTATTTATTTTTTGTCGATCAATTAGATTCTAATGAGGTTCAGTCACTTGAGAATGAGGAAGCCCATCACGCAATTAAAGTTTTAAGAGTTACCTCTGGTGAAACGTTAACTTTTTCAGATGGTAAAAGTCACTGGGTTTCAGGCGAAATTACAGAGATTGGAAGAAAATCTCTAAAAATGAAGGTTAATAAAAGAGGAAACATTCAATTGAATAAACCAGAGTTGATTGTAGTTCAAGCAATCACAAAATCAGACAGAAATAAGGAAATGCTTGAACTATTGACTGTTTCTGGTGTCGATCAAATAATTCCGTGGGAGGCCGAAAGGTCTATAAGTAAATGGCAGGATGACTCTGCGCATAAGTGGATTCAGACTATAAAGGAGGCTTGCAAGCAGTCCAAACGATTTAGATTGCCGTCCCTTACGAGTCCTATGAAAGTAAATGAGATTATTGGAGTTATAAAGGAAAACTTTTCGATAGTTTTTCATGAAAGTACGACAAATAAATTCAGTAATCTACAAATTCCAGAAGAAGTAGAGAAAATATATTTAGTCATTGGCCCTGAAGGTGGAATTAATGATTATGAGCTTGAGGAATTTAGGACAGCAGGGTCAGTAATTGCGCGTTTAGGCGAACCTGTATTGCGATCTGCCCATGCAGGATTTGCCGCCCTCTCAGCACTTCAAACTAAACTTGGCAGATGGTAAAAATGGATTGCTTGTTTTGCAAAATTGTAGATGGAACAATTCCTGCATCTGTAGTAAAACAAAATAATAAAGTGACTGCTTTTAATGATATTTCACCTCAGGCTCCAACTCATATTTTGGTTATTCCTAATCAACACTTTAAAAACATGGGAGAGGTATCTGAAAGTGATCCTGATCTTGCAGGCGAAATTTTGAAAATGGCTTCCCAAATTGCGAAGGAGTATGGCTTAGATAGTTGGCGTATCAATATAAATACTGGTGAAAGCGCTGGCCAATCTGTTTTCCACGCTCATATTCACCTTTTAGGTGGTCGAGTATTCGCATGGCCGCCGGGTTAAATATAGAATTAGAGCAATGGATCCCATAGTTATAAAAGTTCCAACGGTTTTCCCCATGGTTTCACTGGTTGGTCCAGGTGATTCCTATCTGAGAATTTTTGAGAGTAGTTTTCCTCAGTTATCAATTACAGTTAGAGGAAATGAAATTTATGTCAATGGTGATGAGCAAAAAACTAAAATATTTTCAACTCTAATTGAAGAATTAATTACTCTCCTTAGAGCTGGTCAAAATTTAAATGCAGATATGGTCATTCGGTGCATTGGAATGATAAAACAAACTCCAACTGAACACCCAGCAGAGGTGTTATCTCTAAATATTTTAAGCAATCGGGGTAAGACAATTCGCCCTAAAACTTCTAATCAAAAAAAGTATGTTGAGGCGATAGATACAAATACAATTACTTTTGGTATCGGGCCAGCGGGGTGTGGCAAAACTTATCTAGCAATGGCTAAAGCAATTCAGGCTTTACAAGCCAAGCAAGTAAATAGAATTATTTTGACTCGGCCTGCAGTCGAAGCAGGGGAGCGATTAGGTTTTTTGCCCGGAACCTTGCATGAAAAAATTGATCCTTATTTAAGACCTCTGTTTGACGCCCTACATGACATGATTGATCAAGACGCAATTCCAAGGTTAATGAACTCAGGCGTGATAGAGGTAGCACCTCTTGCATATATGCGAGGCAGAACTTTAAATGACGCATTTATAATATTAGATGAGGCTCAAAATACGACTGCAGAACAAATGAAAATGTTTTTAACACGTTTGGGATTTGGTTCAAGAATGGTAGTAACTGGCGATATTACTCAAGTAGACCTACCTAATAATTCTCAATCTGGTCTCAAAATTGTTCAGGATATCTTGAATGAAGTTGACGACATATCCTTTATCTATTTAAATGCTGAGGATGTCGTTCGCAATAGATTAGTAGGTGAAATAGTTACGGCATACGGAAACTGGGATGAGAACATATCTAAGACTACATTTCCAATTAGAAGTGAAAAAAGGTGATTGCCAATTACTCTTAGTGAGTAGCTAATATGAAAATAGATTTGGAAAATAGCTCGAGTACTTCCTGTGATGAATCGCGATTGATATCAGTTGCTAATTTCTCATTAACAAAGCTAGGAGTACATCCTGATTCAGAGCTTGCCATCAAATTGGTAGATGAAAAGGAAATGGAACAGTTACATCTTAAGTGGATGAGTTTGCCTGGGCCGACCGATGTATTGTCATTTCCAATGGATGAAATGAAACCAAATTCAGCGGCGAATGGACCAGGAATAATTGGAGATATTGTTCTTTGCCCAGCTTTTGCAGCAAAGAATGGAAAACAATCTTTGGAGTTAGAACTTGAATTACTCACTGTCCACGGTGTTTTACATTTACTGGGGTTTGATCACGAGGATTTAGAGGATGAAGTTAAAATGTTTGAATTACAGCAATCATTTCTTGATCAATGGAGATCTTTGAAGTGAGTATTGAATCATTAATTTTGATCATATTATTGTTACTATTTGCTGGGTTACTTGCAGGTTCAGAATCGGCATTAACATCACTCTCCCGACTTTTAATCGAAGAAATTGTTGAAGCAAAACCAAATTATAAAATTAAGTTTCAAAACTTTGTTGCTAACCCTGCTAAGTTTTTGAATGTACTTCTTTTAGTGCGAAAAAGTTGTGAGCTAACAGCTACTGCAACTGTTGCGGTGTACTTTGTAGAGGGCAGTTCTAACAAAGGTCTAGCTCTTTTTTGGGCTATCGCATTAATGGTTGCTATTTCATATGTAGTTGTAGGGGTTGGTCCAAGAACTTTAGGTAAACAACACGCCATAAAATGGGCTAGGTTAGCAATCACAGTTGCAGTTATTTTATCTAAATTACTAGGCCCACTTACAACGCTATTAATTAGAATTGGAAATGCACTAACTCCTGGAAAAGGGTTTAAATCTGGCCCATTTTCAACTGAAGCAGAGTTCAGAGATTTGGTTGATCAAGCAAGTGAGAGTGGTTTCGTAGAAGAATCTGAGCGAGAGATGATTCATTCAGTTTTCGATTTAGGTGAGACTCTAGTTCGTGAACTTATGGTTCCTAGAACCGAAATGGTCTGGATCGAAGCAGATAAAACTGTGCGACAGGGATTGTCACTTGCCCTTCGTTCTGGATTTACCCGAATCCCCGTAATCTCTGAAAACTTGGATAATGTTGTAGGAATTGCCTACGTGAAAGATTTGGCTAAAAGAGTTCATGACAATCCAAACTCTGAGGTCAATGAAAAAGTTGAGGAACATTTACGTAAAGCAACCTTTGTTCCGGAGAATAAAACTGCTGATGATTTATTGAAGCAAATGCAGAGAGATCAAATCCATATGGCAATTGTAGTTGACGAATATGGTGGAACTGCAGGAATAATAACTATTGAAGATATTTTAGAGGAAATAGTTGGAGAAATTGCTGATGAGTACGATGATAATGAAAGTGAAGAAGTTGAGTGGCTTAATGAAAATAAGGCAAGAATTTCAGCCAGACTTCATGTTGAAGATTTTGCAGAAAAATTTGATAGCAGTTTTACTGACGAAGAAATCGAAGATGTCGATTCCATTGGCGGCTTGATAGCTAAGCATTTAGGACGCGTGCCAATTCCTGGTAGCACTATCACTGTTCCTGGCTGGAAATTAACTGCTGAAAGGCCTTCAGGGCGTAGACATAGAATTGCCACTGTATTGGTGGAAAAAATTGAAGAATCAGGGAAGATAACTGATCAGTTGTAAGATGCTCTAATGCGCATTGTTAGATTTACTGCACCTGAAAAAATCGGGATCGGGTCAGACCCTCTGTTCGGTGTTCTAAATGATAACGATGCAATTTTAATACTAAAAGGCGACCCAATTTATTCGGGGATTGTGCCACAAGATAAAACTGTTCAATTATCTGAAGTTAAACTATTAGCACCAGTAATTCCAAGAAGCAAAGTTATTTGTATAGGAAAGAATTATGCTGACCATGCAGCAGAAATGAATTCACAAGTACCTACTGAGCCAATAATCTTTATTAAACCTAATACCTCAGTAATTGGACCAAATGAAACTATTGTTTGGCCGAGTATGAGTGAACGTGTAGATCACGAAGCAGAGCTCGCAATTGTAATTAGTCGAATTTGCAAAGAGGTACCTGCTGAAAAAACTAACGATGTAATTTATGGTTATACGCTAGCAAATGATGTCACTGCAAGAGATTTACAGAAGAAAGATGGTCAGTGGACAAGAGCAAAAGGTTTCGACACCTTTTGCCCGCTAGGACCTTGGATTGAAACTGAATTTGTTCCAAGTAATCAAAAAATTACTGCCACCTTAAATGGTCAAGTTAAGCAATCATCGTTACTTTCTGAAATGATTTTTAAGATCCCACAGATAATTGAATTTGTTTCAAATGTAATGACTCTACTCCCAGGAGATGTAATTTTAACTGGCACACCTGCTGGAATTAGTCCTATGCCTGCAGGTTCAACAATCTCAATTTCAATTGATGGATTAGGTACATTAACTAACAAGGTGTCAGCTCGTGTCCAATAAGTCCCAGGTGAGAGTCAGATTTGCACCATCGCCAACAGGTGATTTGCATGTCGGAAATATTAGAACTGCGTTATTTGATTGGGCATATGCACGGCATACTGGCGGAAAGTTAATTTTTAGAATTGAAGATACTGATACTGAACGGGTTACGGATCAGTATATTCAAGCCGCAATTGAAACTTTAAAATGGCTTGGCCTAAATTGGGATGAAGGTCCAGAAGTAGGTGGCGAATTTGGACCATATCTACAATCTCAACGATTAGAAATTTATTCTGAGTGGGCTCAAAAGTTTTTAGACCAAGGTGATGCCTATCATTGTTACTGCAGTTCAGAGGAGTTAGAGCAACGACGTCAGATTCAAATGCAGAATAATAAAGCACCAGGTTATGATGGAAATTGCCGAGAATTAACACAAGCCCAAATTGCAGATTACAAGCTTGCTGGAAGAAAGCCAGTTGTAAGAATGCGCATGCCTAGTGGTGAGACTTCATTTGTGGATTTGATTCGAGGTGAAGTTAAATTTGAGCATGAGTATGTGCCAGATTTTGTACTAGTTCGCGCCGATGGTTCGCCACTTTATACGTTGGCAGTTGCTGTTGATGATATCTTGATGAAGATAACTCATGTCCTGCGAGGTGAAGATTTACTATCTTCAACTCCAAGACAAATTCGTGTCTACCAAGCCATGGGAGTAGACAGCAAAGATTATCCATTATTTGCACACCTACCCTTTGTGATGGGACAAGATAACGCAAAATTATCAAAGCGGAACGGTGAGGTTTCAATTGCCTGGTATCGAGAACAGGGATTTTTACCTGAGGCAATTTGTAATTATCTGGCACTCCTGGGATGGTCACCTGGAGATGATAAAGAAAACATAAGCATGCAGGAGTTGGTAGATCTTTTCACTGTCGAAAGAGTTAATAGCAGCCCAGCAAGATTTGATATGAAAAAACTTGAGGCTATAAATGGCGACAAGATTCGCGCATTGACATTAGATAAATTCCTCGAATTATCCCTTCCATTTTTATTGAAATCTAAGGTAATTTCTGGAAATCAGGAAGAGATTGCAATTGTTAGATCAGCATTGCCGATTATTCAAGAGCGAATAATTAAGCTATCTGAGATTCCTTCTATGCTTAATTTCTTGTTTGTGAAAGATTTTACTATTGTGCACGAAGAGAGTTCAAAAATATCAGATGATGCATCGCAAAAAATTTTGGTTACCGCCCTTGCGAGTATTGAAGGACTGGGTATTTGGAAGACTCAAGAAATTGAAGAGAGGTTAAGGGCAGCACTTATTAATGGAATGGGATTAAAGCCAAGAGTCGCCTTTAGTGCAATTCGAATTGCAATAACTGGTTCACATATCTCACCACCGCTTTTTGAGTCACTCGAACTATTAGGTAAAGAGCGTTCCCTGGAGCGAATTAGGGCGGCAATTTCCAAATAAAATTACAGCAGGGTATTCTTGTAATGCTAAAAAATTAAATATTGGGGTATGGGGTAATTGGTAGCCCTGCTGATTCTGGTTCAGCCTGTCTAGGTTCGAGTCCTGGTACCCCAGCGATTTATAGATGTACTGCACGGCTCCGTCGTCTAGTGGCCTAGGACTCTGGCTTCTCAAGCCAGCTACGGGGGTTCGAATCCCCTCGGAGCTACAAGTTTTATTATTTATTTTTTGCTAAGTGCTCACTTAATCTTGCAGCGGTAGCAACAACAGCAGCAGCATGAATTCGACCTGGTTGCCTACTTAATCTTTCCATTGGTCCACTAATACTGACGGCAGCAATAACTTTATTGTTTGGCCCACGTACTGGCGCTGATACCGATGCGACTCCAGCCTCTCTCTCACCTACCGATTGTGCCCAACCTCTTCTGCGGACTGCCGCTAAATTTGCCGCAGTGAATTTAGCATTTACTAAACCACGATGAAGTTTCTCCGGATCCTCCCATGCAAGAAGGATTTGTGCTGCTGAGCCAGCCTGCATTGTTAGTGATGTTCCAACTGGAACGGAGTCTCTTAACCCAGTTAATCGTTCAGCGGTTGCAACACAAATTCTTAAATCACCCTGTCTGCGATATAGCTGCGCACTTTCACCAGTTGCATCTCTTAGTGCAGTTAAAGATGGAACGGCAATTGCGAGTAATTTATCTTCACCAGCTGCTGCTGCTAACTCTGAAGAGCGTGCACCTAAAATAAATCTTCCGGAAAAATCTCGGGTCACTAGCCGATGATGTTCTAAGGCGACTGCCAATCTGTGAGCTGTTGGCCGGGCAATTCCCGTTGTTGAGACTAGGTCACTAAGTGATTGTGGACCAGCCTCTAATGCGGCCAGTATTTTCACGGCTTTATCTAATACACCAACTCCGCTATTCTTTCTGTCCATACTCTGATAATGCCATCTCACTCTGTGAGAAGCAAATACAGTACAGGTATGAAGGGAAAAGTTGAAATGGGTAAGACGCTAGCGGAAAAGATTTGGGCAGAGCATGTTGTTAGCTCTACTGCTGGCGAACCAGATTTACTTTACATAGACCTACATTTAATTCATGAAGTCACTAGTCCACAAGCATTTGATGGCTTACGTCTTGCAAATAGAAAAGTTAGAAGGCCAGATTTAACTATCGCTACAGAAGATCACAATGTACCGACTTTAAATATTGATAAACCTATTGCCGATCCGGTATCTAAATTACAGGTTGATACCCTAAGAAAAAATTGTGCAGAGTTTGGGGTTCGAATTCACTCACTTGGTGATGTTGAACAGGGAATTGTGCATGTTGTTGGTCCTCAGTTAGGTATAACTCAGCCAGGAATGACAATTGTCTGCGGAGATTCACACACTTCAACTCACGGCGCATTTGGCGCTTTGGCATTTGGAATAGGTACTAGCGAGGTTGAGCATGTATTAGCAACTCAAACTTTGCCACTTATAAGGCCAAAAACTATGGCAATCAATGTTGAAGGAACATTAAAGCCTGGAGTTACCAGTAAGGATATTATCTTGGCAGTTATTGCCAAGATCGGTACCGGTGGTGGGCAGGGATACATTCTTGAGTATCGTGGAAGTGCGATTAGAGCACTATCAATGGAAGCTAGGATGACCATTTGCAACATGTCTATTGAAGCTGGGGCACGTGCAGGTTTAATTGCTCCCGATCAAACTACCTTTGATTATGTAAAGGGTAAGCCACATGCGCCAACTGGTGCAGATTGGGATTTAGCACTTGCTTATTGGAAGACACTTGTAACAGATTATGATGCTAAATTTGATAAAGAGATTAATTTAAACGCAGATGAGCTTGCACCATTTGTTACCTGGGGTACAAATCCTGGGCAAGGTTTGCCTCTAAGTGCATCTGTGCCAAATCCAGCCGAGATCTCAAATGCTGAAGATCGGGGAGCTGCTGAGCGTGCCCTTGAGTACATGGATTTAAAACCTGGTACCCCACTTAAATCTATAAGGGTAGATACAGTTTTTCTAGGCTCCTGTACAAATGGCAGAATTGAAGATTTAAGATCAGCGGCAGAGATAATTAAAGGTAAAAAAATCGCTACCTCACTTCGTCTATTGGTAGTGCCTGGCTCAGCCCGAGTGAGATTACAGGCTGAATCTGAAGGTTTAGATAAAATTTTTCTTGATGCCGGTGCCGAGTGGCGAAGTGCTGGATGTTCGATGTGCCTAGGAATGAATCCAGATCAGTTA
>Ga0255175_1000908_pt1 | contig 9869 bp, 3 predicted proteins | sample Atl_Atl_RepC_8d_FD_183628 | JGI IMG/M metagenome (GOLD analysis project Ga0255175, IMG submission 183628) | Freshwater microbial communities from Altamaha River, Georgia, United States - Atl_Atl_RepC_8d | ecosystem: Environmental > Aquatic > Freshwater > River | place: USA: Georgia | collected...
TATCTTACATAATATAAAACGCTACGATGAAGCAATACAAGCATATGACCAAGCAATAAAATTAAATAAAAATTATGCTGAAGCATTATGCAACAAAGGTTTTACTCTTTTCACTATTGAACGGTATGAGGAATCCATTGGGGTCTGCAATAAAGCTCTTGAAATAAAAAAAATATTTCCTGAAGCATGGGTTAATATTGCCGTATCTTACATTGGCCTAAAAAAATATGATTTAGCGCTCGAATACTGCGAAAAAGCGTTAGCGGTTTCAGAAAATTTTATAGAGGCATTAAATAGCAAAGGACTTTGTTTGTTTAATTTAAAAAAATATGAACAGGCAAATGAACTCTTTGATAAGATTTTAAAAATTAGAAGAGATTTTCCTGAGGCAATGGAAAATAAAGCAAATACCCTGTATGCATTAAAAGAATATGATGAGGCTTTAATATTTTATGAAGCAATCGAAAATAAAAAAGACTACCATAAAGTTCTAAACAATAAGGGGTTGTTGCTGCATGCTTTAGGTCATGTCAAAGATAAAAAATATTTTAATTTAGCAAAAGACTGTTATGACCAAGCAATAAAAATAAAGTCTGACTTTGCTGATGCTTATTGGAACAAATCTTTAACCCAATTAACTCTGGGCGAATTTACGGAAGGTTGGAAAAATTATGAATACCGTTTTAAATTAGAAAGCGCTAAGCCGCAGTTTATAGAAATTCCAAGATTAGAAAGTTTAAAAAATCTAACTAACAAGAGAGTATTAATTTGGTCTGAACAAGGTTTAGGAGATAGCATTCAATTTAGCAGATATATTTACAAACTTTTAGATCTTGGAGCAAAAATCACCTTTGATACATCCAAATTGCTAATGGCGCTTATGTCCAGACAATTTAATTGTGTAATTAATGAAAGAGGGAAAGGACTGGTTAAAAATAATTTTGATTTTCAAATTCCTTTATTAAGTCTACCAATGTTATTTAATACTAACTTGAATAGCATCCCTTTTAATAGTTCTTATTTAAAAACTTCAAAAGAAAAAGACGTCGAATGGCTTAATAAATTAAAATTAACAAAACAAAAATTGAATATTGCAATCACATACGCTGGTAATCCGGATTATCTTGCGGACAGTGAACGATCGGCTAGTCTAGAAATTTTTCATCCTTTAGTAGATAAGGCTAATTTATTTTTAATACAAAAAGACATAAAAAAAGAAGATGAAATATTTTTAAAAAAACATCCACAAATAAAATTTATAGGAAAAGATATTGATAATTTTGATGATTTAGCTTCAGTAATTCAAAATATGGATTTTGTTATTAGCACGGATACTTCAATTCCACATTTGGCTGCCGCAATTGGAAAAAGGGTTTTTATATTACTAGGCAAAATAACCGACTGGAGATGGATGTTAAATTCTGGAACTAGTCCTTGGTATAATTCTGCAACTTTATTAAGAAAAAAATTCAATCCTAAAAGCAAAACACATGATTGGTCGCATGCTTTTGAATGGATTATGAAAGAGTTTAAAGTTTAATTTACTTAAATTCGCCTAATAATTGAAAAGCATTAAAAATGTTATCAACATGTAATTTGGCTTATTATCCATAATTGCTTTCATAGTTGTTACGAATCTAACTATCGCTACGTTGATGGTTAGACACGCTATCGATAAATTAACAAAATATTCCTTATTTCTTATATTTTCATTATTCCTTTCTTCCTTTTTTATAAAAAATAGTTTTGCCCAAACAAAAATAGCTTTTGGTACTTTTTTAGTTACAGCTACGATTACAAGTAAATGTGAGACTAATGCAAGCGAACCTGAATTTTTAGATGATAGTTTTCAATCAATTAAAATAGTGTCTGACGTAACGGTGGTTTGTAATAACGATAGCAAACCTGTCATAAAAATTATTAGTAGAAATATCAAAGAGCTTGTTGATAATAATTATGCATTGTTGTTCAAAAAAAATAATGGGGACCTGATTGGATTTATTCCTGACACTTTATTAGCTAGACTTAAAACGAACTCGTCTTCTATGTTAGATTTTGAAGAAGAAAGCTTTACCTTAAAAAATACTTTTTCTGGAAAAATAAAAAAAGTAAACTTTGATGCGCCTAAATTTTCAAATAGAAAAATTGATAATGCAAAATATCCAAATCTTCAAAACAATCCCATTATCTTTGAAATAAGCTATTAAAAGAGTCCGATTTATCAAATAGCTGACTATTTAAGTATAAATTATAGATATATATATCATATATTTAAGTTCCCTTTTTACGCGAAGTAAAATAATTAGCCCTCAAAATGCTAGATTTTATTAACATACTTCTTCTGATGTCGTCACCCGTGGCTGCAGCGGAGCCCGTAGATGCCAAAAAAGTACTCCTCAAAGAAGAAAGGTATGAAATTAATAGAAATATCGATGAGCTAAAAAATAATTTAGCTGAGAATGAAAAAAAACCTATTAAAGAAAACGAAAAAACTAAGATTGCTCAGAAAGTTCCTGAAGCAGAACCCCCTAAGGTAAGATCTACTGCAGCAGGCTGCGTAACCGACGCTGAAATATTACTTGTAGATGTATCTATTAATCTTTTACAAGTAACTGAGCCTATTCGGGTTGAAAAATTATCCAATGGTATGCTTGTATTACCAGAGTCAGTTTTTAAAGAATTAAAACTTATCCCTAAAGATGGAAGAATTAAAATGTCAGACTGTTCGTATGGATATCAACTGAACACGAACTCGGGCATTACGTACGATTTCAATCCTGAAAAATTTTCCTTAGATATTAGAGTCCCTGTTGATGCATTTGAATTAAGTGTTTTTGCAAAAAAAGAATCTTATAAGCTTAAGCCTGAGGATACTAGCAAGGGAGCTTTTACCAATTATCAATTATATGCAACTCAAACTAAGACTTCTGATAATTTTTCTGGTGTATTAGACGTTACAGGATTTAATAAATTAGGCTCATTAACAACTGGAGCAACGGTCAATAAAGACTCTAAAGAAGTTAATATAGTAAGAACCTCAACTTATTATCAAAAAGACCTACCTGATAAGATGCAGTCATTTGTTGTGGGGGATACTGTAAATAGCGATGGAAACTGGAGTCGATCGGCCAATTACTTTGGGGTTAGATGGTCTAGAAATTTCACAACGCAACCTGGCTATATTTATACACCCAATCCAATCATTTCTGGTTCTGCAGCCCTGCCTTCGGTTGTAGATGTGTATGTTAATAACCAAAAAACATTTTCACAAAAGATAAATCCTGGACCCTTCGACATCACTCACCTTCCGGTGCCTGGAAATGGAGCAGGCCAAGTTAATTTAGTCGTTAAGGATATTTTAGGAAATGAACAAATTATTACTAAAAATTTTTACCAATCCCCAATATTACTAGCTAAAGGGGAAAATGATTTTTCACTGGAGTCTGGTTTTTTAAGAAAAAATTATGGAACAAAAAGCAATGATTACCAAGATGGATTTGCTGCTGGAACCTATGTTCATGGTATCACAAACTCAATTACAGCTCGTGGACGTTTTGAATTACAGCCTGACAGGCAAGCAGCGGGGGGTGATGTTGCTTTAACATTAGGTAATTTTGCTCTTGTTCAGCTATCAGCTGCTTCATCTAATGATGATATAAGAGGAACAGGCAATCAATATGGAGCAAATATCGAGAATATAGGGCAATTTTTGAAAACCAGCATAGGAGTTAAAAGGTTTGATAAAGAATTTTCTCAATTTGCCTCAACCACAGATGAAACAAAACCAAAAACCAGAACGAACGCATTTGTTTCATTTCCAATTCCAATTATTAATAACAACATTTCTTTAGGTTATATAAGTCAAACCAATTGGGACTCAGATCCGTTTAAGAATGCCTACATAAGTTCAGGTTATGCATTACCTTATGGGGCCAACCTTGCACTTTCTTACAACAAAAGATTGGACACAACGAATAACTGGGGGGCTTCTATAGTTTTTACTTTGCCCCTTGGAGACTACAATACAAGATTTGATCACACGATCGACCCTAGTGGTAAAATAACAGACATTTACTCTGTATCAACAAATATTCCTGCAGGACCGGGAATGGGTTGGAGTGTAACAAATGAAGACCTCAAAAAAAATGTAAAAACTAATCTGACGGTAAATTCAAATACAGCTCAATACACTGGTCAAATTAATGTGCAAGATGGAATAACAACAGGAAAACGTTTAGGAGTTAATGGTACCATTGGATTATTAGATCAAGAAGTGTTTGCCTCAAGACAAATTGGCAGCTCAAGTTTTGCAGTTGTAAAAACGGAAGGCCTGAAAGATATAAAAATTTATAACCAAAATAACATGGTTGCAATTACCAATAGTAAAGGAACTGCAGCTTTTCCTATAAGACCTTATGAAAAAACAAAAATTGAAATAAAAGATAATGAAATACCTCTTGAAGCTACTACAGAAGTTTTAGAGATGTATCCGGTTGCTTATGCAAGAAGCGGTTTATTGGTAAAATTCCCAATTCAAATGTCAAAAAATGCTCTTGTCAAAATTCACTTGCCTAATGACAATCCGATCCCAGCAGGCGCAACAGTAAGAATGGCTTCGAGCAATGAAAATTATATAGTCGGTCGAAATGGTGAAGTTTATCTTACTAATCTAAGTCAAAAAAATCAGTTAACTGTAAGTTGGTTAGAAAATAAATGTGAATTAAATCTTGAAATTGATATGACGCAACAACAAGAGCAAATAATTGGTCCTATTAAGTGCGTGCTGACGAATTAAATTTAGTAAATTAATTTGACCATCGGCGGATTTGAGTGACTTGTATAATCTCCCGCTGTCATATTATTCTTATTGCTTAAAATCACTTCGCCATACATAGGCTTTACGTCCATACCACTGCCGTTAATATTTTTCACCGTTCCAGTGATTAAATTAGTTTCATTCCACAAAGAAGTGTAATTGGCTGAGGTATACAAATTGTAATACAATAACCCTCCCTTTCCATTGGATATGCTTAATTTATTGTTAGTTAAGGCTAAGCTGTATTTAACGTCACCTGTCATATTAGAACAAAGAATTGTTATTTCTCCAACAGTTTTTGTAGATGCATCTGATCCAAAATTATCATATTTACCAAAATTTAATCTTCCCTCTGCTATACGACAAGAAGATGCTAGTGCATTAGAGGCTGAGATGAGCCCTAAAATAAACGCGTATATAAATATTTTTTTAAAGTTATTTAATCTCATAAATATTAATTTATCGCTCCTGCATTAATTGTTTCTGAAGCATTTCGTGCGCCCGCTAAAGTTATCGTACCAGAACCACTTTTTGTAAAGCTAAACACTCCTATTAAATCTCCATAGAAAGTGGAGCTACCAGATTGATTCAAATTGAAAGTATTAGTTTTATAACCAAAAATACTTACTCCGCTCAGTCCTGACGTAGAAGTTAAAGAACTAAATTGTTGGCTAATATTTTGTTCAAGCATTAACAATCTTGAAGCACCAGTGAAAGAAAGTGCCGAATTAGTTGGAAGTGCGTTTGAAGCTCCAATAATTATTTCACCTGATGCTAAATTTGTATTGCCCGTATAGGTACTTGCCCCATTTAATCTTAAAACTCCAGGCCCTGATTTTGTAAATGAACCAGTTCCACCAATGACTCCTGTGTAATCACTAAAAGTTCTTTGTAAAACTGTTAAAGCTGCGCCGCCGCTACCTAAATTAACATTTCCACCTGAAGCTCCGCCTCCTGATAATGTACCGATAGTTTGTGTTGTTCCATTAATATTTAATGAAACACCCGCTGTATTTGCTAACGCCACTGCAACTGAATTTGCGATAGCATTATTAGCAGCTAAACTTATAGTACCAGCATTTATTGTCGTTGCGCCTTGATAAGTATTTGTTCCAGATAAAGTTAAAGTTCCACTTCCAGATTTAGTAACTGATCCAAAAGTATTGTCTTTAATTGTTCCAGCAAATGTTGCATCGCTTGTTTGATTAATATTTAAAACTGAATTTGGATATAACCATGCTAAAGCGCCCGACTCTCCAGATAATGTTCCAACATCCAACGTAAAGCCGTCTTTTAATAATAATAATCTAGAAGTTCCATTTAATGCTAAAGCAGTATTAGGAATTCCACCACTAATCATAATAATTAAATCTCCACCTGCAACTGTAGTTGCGCCAGTATAAGTATTAACTGACGATAATTTCAGCACCCCGTAACTAGATTTTGTAAACGATCCATCACCACTGATTACTCCTGAGTAATCTCCAAATGTAAATTGATTAACTGTTAAAGCTCCGCCTGTTCCTAAAGTAATGTTTCCGCCTGTTGCTCCGCCTCCAGAAATTGAACCGATCGTATCAGTTTTTCCATTAACATTTAAAGCAACTCCTGATGTATTTGCAAAAACCACTTCGCTTGAATCTGGCATAACGTTGTCTGCTCCAATTTTAATAATACCAGCATTAATTGTTGTTTTGCCTGTGTAAGTATTAGAACCAGATAATGTTAATGTTGAAGAACCAGCTTTAGTTAAAGCTCCATCGCCAATAATAGTTCCAGAGTAAGTCGCATCTGCTGATTGTGTAACCGTTAAAACGTTAGATCTATTTACTAGATTTATTTGAGCGCCTGTTACTCCATCAGCAGACAATGTGTCAACTTGTTGAGTTACTCCGCCAAATAAAATTAATAATTTACTAGTATCTGTAAATGTTAATGAAGTATTAGGTAAAGCATTACTAACCCCTACAATAACTTCACCCGCTGTAATTGTTGTTCCGCCAGTATAAGTGTTGGCTCTATCTAACCATAAAGTGCTATATCCAGATTTTGTAAATGAACCAGCGCCACTAATCACTCCACCGTAAATTCCAAATGTATATTGATTTACTGTTAAAGCTCCGCCTGTTCCTAAAGTAATATTACCGCCAGAAGATCCACCGCCCGATAATGATCCAATCGTATCCGTCTTACCATTAACATCTAAAATAGCTCCAGATGTATTTGCCATAACCACTTCACTTGAATCTGGCATAACATTGTTTGCTCCAATTTTTAAAGTTCCACCATTAATTGTTGTTTTGCCTAAATAACTATTTGCGCCATTTAATGTAACAACGGTTCCACTTGAGCCAGACATAGTAAGTGGTGAACGGAACATATTATCTAAAATTGCATCAATAGTATGTGTCGTTCCAGATGTTGGATTTAATAAATAGCTTTGCGCAATTAAACCATTGCCACTAGATGCAACTGTAATTGATCCGCTAGTTAATGTTACTGTATCTAAAATTTCATAAAGATCATTTAATTGTAAAATTCCACCATTAACAGTTACAGCTGCACTATCATCAATCACTGTTCCTGTAGTTGAGCCTGCTTTATCTAATATTAAAGTTCCACCAAGAACTGTTGTTAAACCAGTATAAGTATTTGCTCCTGTCAAAGTTAAATTTCCACCATCTGCTTTAGTTACTGGTCCTGCGCCGTTACCAATAACTCCGCTAACAACAATATCTCCTGCTCCACCAAATAAAAGAAGTTGTGAACCGTTAGTGATATTTCCGCTTAATGTTAAAATGAATAAATCAGAGTTAATTCTAACACCAGAAGCTGATGAAGAAATATCAATTGGTCCTTGATAAGTGTTATTGCCGCTTATATTTCTTAAAGCTCCACCTGAACTAATTCCATCGCCTTTTAATGTTAACGCTTCAGCACCAATTGTAATTGCCCCTGTTAATTCTAATGCAGCACCTTGTTCAACTGTGATGCCGCCCGCTGTTGTTCCAAAAGCTGATGCATGACTTGCTCTTATTGCGCCCGCAGAAATTGTTGTAGCGCCTGTGTAATTATTAGCGCCTGATAAGAATAATCTGCCAGTTCCATCCTTAGTTAATGTGCCAGTGCTTGTATCAATAGGATCTGTAACCGAAATATCACCTGAGCCACCGAAGGTTATATTGTAAGTTCCTGTAATTCCATTTCCACTTGCAACATTCAAAGTTAATGTTCCAGAGTCAGAATTAATTCTTGAGTCAGAAGCTAAAGTAATAGCGCCAGCATAAGTATTATCGCCTGAAATATTTCTTAAAGCTCCACCTGAACTAATACCAGCACCATTTAATGTTAACGCTTCAGCGCCAATTGTAATTCCACCTGATAATTGTAATACCGCTCCATCTGCAACTGTTACTCCTCCAGCAACTGTTCCAAGAGCTGTATTATTTGCTGCTGTTACTATTCCTGCAGAAATTGTTGTAGCACCTGTGTAGGTGTTAGCAGCAGATAAAGTTAATGTACCTGATCCGTCTTTAGTTAATGTGCCAGTACTTGTAGCAATAATTGTACTAACCGTTGTATTACCGCTTCCACCAATTGTTAAATTATAAGTTCCAGTAATTGCAGTTGTTGATTTATTTAAAGTTAATGTTCCAGAGTCAGAGTTAATTCTTGAGTCAGAAGCTAAAGTAATTAATCCACCATAAGTATTATTTCCTGAAATGTTTCTTAAAGCTCCACCTGAGCTAATTCCACTTCCATTTAATGTTAAAGCTTCAGCTCCAACTGTAATTGGACCTGATAATTCTAATGCCGCACCATCTGCAACTGTTGTGCCTGATGCAGTTGTTCCAAGAGAAGTCGCGTTAGTAGCTCTTAATGCTCCTGCTGAAATTGTTGTATTTCCAGTGTAAGTATTAGCAGCAGATAAAGTTAATGTTCCAGCTCCAGCTTTTGTTACTGCTAATGCAGTTGCGCCATCACTAATAATTCCTGTAATTGAACTTGTGCCAGCATTTGTAACACTTAATGTTCCTGTAGATTTAATTGCAGCTGCCGTTAATACATCTGTTGTAATTGTAATTCCTGTAAGAGCTGTTCCTCCTCCAACAGCTCCTGTAAATGTTACATCACCAGTATTTGCTCCACCGCTATTTGTAACTGTTAAAGCATAAGCACCATCAACTGTTGAACTAAATAAAACAGTTCCACTTGGAGCTGTTAATGTTGGGCTTGCAGTTAAGGTAACTGCGCCTGAATAAGTTTGTCCGCCTGTTGTTGTTGTAACTGAAGCACCAAGACTTGTTGTTCCTGATACGCTGAATGAAGTTACGTTACTGATTGCACCTCCAATTGAAGAGTTGCCTGTTTCAGTTAAAGAGAAACCTCCTCCAGCAACCGTTGATGAAGTTGTAATTGTAGAACCTGCAAGTGTTGTATTAGCTGTTAATGTAACTGCACCTGTGTAAGTTTGTGTTGAAGATGTTGTAACGTTAGCACCAATGCTAGAAGCTCCAGAAACGTTTAAAGTAGTTCCATTAGAAATAGCAGCTGTTGTTGTTAATGCAGCTGTTGAAACTGCAGATTGGAATGTAGTTGCGCCATTAATTGTTAATTGTGCTGGTCTTTGAGATCCACCAATAATGCTTGCGAATGTGTTCGTTGCTCCAGAAACAGTAACCGTTCCCTCTGTTGCAGCTAAACCATTAATCGTTCCCGTAATTGTTTTTCCAGTTCCTGAGAATGTAACTGAAGCTGTGCCTGTATTGTCATCTAATGTAATTGCAGTAACAGTTACTGTGTTTGCAAAGTTTGCAAGTGAATCTTCACCAGAAACGTTACCGCCTACGATAGCAATGTTAGTAGTTCCAGCTCCTTGTAATACTGTACCATTAAATAATGCAGAACCAGCTTTAGTAGTTGTTCCAATAGTTATTGTGTCAGCTGCAACGTTACCTGAGAATGTAATAATTCCAGGTGCACCATCAGCACTATTTATAACTTGAATAGTTGTTGTACCATTATCAGTAATCGCAGGTGATATTGTTTTAGC
>Ga0255175_1000915_pt1 | contig 9822 bp, 12 predicted proteins | sample Atl_Atl_RepC_8d_FD_183628 | JGI IMG/M metagenome (GOLD analysis project Ga0255175, IMG submission 183628) | Freshwater microbial communities from Altamaha River, Georgia, United States - Atl_Atl_RepC_8d | ecosystem: Environmental > Aquatic > Freshwater > River | place: USA: Georgia | collected...
TAAATGACATAGTGAGCTTCATCCGCCTCTCGTGGGTGGCTGTACGAATGATTAGAGTCATATTCTACCAGCCAATTCCGACAGAAAAAATCGGCTGATTGTCGGTATATTTTCCCTAGAAATGCATAAGAATTCCAGTTGACAAATTCGCTTTTTTCACTTTTCCCGAGGAGAATCACTGCTATGCAAAGAAGGTTCGGTGCGCGTCTTACAGTTCTCATGGCCTCATTACTTTTAATCACTGGGTGCGGCGCTGGTCCAAATGCGCCAACGCGAATGATTAAGCAGGTGACAGATGGCGTCGAAAAGACTGTAGGCGAGATAAAACTTCTTCATATTTTGCTAGTTGCTCAGAGCGATGGCACCGCGGTTCTTGTAGGAACTTTCGTTAATGATGGCGCTATTCCAGAACAACTCACTTCAATTTCTGTTAATGGGATTCCAGCGCTCGTGACTCCTACAGCGCCAGTAATTGCGCCTAACCAACCACTTATTTTTTCTGGGGATAGCGCAAATGCGCTAGCAGTCATTCCAGGCTTAAATGTAAAACCTGGCAGAAACGTCACCATGCAGGTTTCTTTTAATCAATCAGGTTCTGAGAGCTTTGAAGTTCTCGTTCGCGATCGAAGTGGGGAATTCGCAAATGTTGGGGCAACTCTTCTCAACTAGCTTGAACTAGTTAGAAAATTTGTACCCTAGTCCGCGCACCGTGAGAATGAATTCTGGATTTGCAGGATCTTTCTCAATTTTGGAACGTAACCTCTTTATATGTACATCGAGAGTTTTGGTATCGCCTACATAATCATTTCCCCAGACACGATCAATTAACTGAGTCCGTGTGAGAACCCTTCCTGAATTGCGCATCAGAAATTCAAGGAGTTCAAACTCTTTAAGTGGCAAGGCGACCTGCACATTATTTACGGTGACAATATGACGTTCGATATCCATGCGAACTGGGCCAACGGTAAGCAAATTTGAAGATTGCTCTGGCTCTTGCTGTCTGCGCAATACTGCACGGATTCTTGCAATAAGTTCTCGCGATGAATACGGCTTCGTGACGTAGTCATCGGCTCCAAGCTCAAGTCCAACTACCTTATCTACTTCAGTATCTTTCGCCGTTAGCATAATAATTGGCACCGAGCTCTTCATTCGCAACTGACGACAAACTTCGGTTCCACTTAAGCCTGGCAACATCAAATCTAGAAGGACAAGATCTGCTCCATCTCTTTCAAAGATTTGAAGCGCTTTTACTCCATCTTCTGCAACGCTTACTTCGAACCCCTCTTTCCCAAGTAAAAATGAGAGTGCATCGGAAAACGAGTCCTCATCTTCGACCACCAGAATCTTTGTCATTACTCTGCCTCTTTTTCTTTTTGGGAAATGAAATTTCTCGGAAATTTCATTGTGAAACTGCTTCCTTCGCCAGGCTTACTCCACACGCTAACTTCCCCACCGTGAATAGATGCCACATGTTTTACGATTGATAAACCAAGTCCCGTACCGCCAGTTTCGCGAGATCGTGCGGGGTCTACTCGATAGAACCTTTCAAAAATGCGTTCTAGATCGCCTTCCGGAATGCCAATTCCTTGATCCTTTACTATAACGAAAATTGACGCGCTATCTGATTCTACTGAAATGCTTACTTTTGTTTTCTCGGGACTATAGTTAATAGCGTTTTCGATGAGATTGTGAAAAGCCATTACAAGTTGCTCCTTATCACCGGATAACTTTAAATCGGTCGCAATTTCAGATGTTAATAAAATTTGTCGAGATTCAGCACTTGTTTGCGATTGTCCGATTGCTTCATTAACCAAATCGCCGACATCTACGATTTCAAATTCTCTAAGAGGATTATTATCTTGCAACTTAGACAAGGTAATAATTTGTTGCACCAATTCCGTAAGTCTCTTTGCAGTTACTGACATTTTTCCTGCGAAGTGTCGCACCATTTCAGGATCATCACTAGACGCTGCCACAGCTTCACTCAAAAGAGAGAGAGCGCCAATTGGAGTTTTAAGTTCATGGGAAATATTTGCCACAAAGTCTCTGCGAACGGCATCAACGCGCTGAGCTTCGCTCACATCGTCAATCAACACTAAAATCATCCCACGATCATTTAGAGGGACTACTCGCACTCTTAAGTTAGAAACTTTTTCTGACAAACCGGTAGTTGGTAGTTCAATATGCCCCTCTTGGGATTGACCGGTGCGTCGCACAACCCGAATAAGGGCTAATAGCTCTTCGCTGACTACTCGCCCATTTCGAAGAATTCCTATTTGAGTAGCTTCGCTCGTTGAATGAATAATTCCCTCTGCGCCGGAAAAGAGAATTGAAATGGAGTCTAGGTTCTCAAGTACTGCTAGTAGCTCAGATGAAGCCACCCCCGATTGGGAAGCAGCAGCTGGATCCTGCCGCTTTGCCATAAACCTGAAGCGCCCCATACCCGTAATCGTAGAAGTTGCCAGCCTCAGCCACCAATTAGTAGGGGACTCTTTCAGGCTTTTTATAATGTTCAAGGTTTGTTCAACTTTTGTTCATAGAACCCTATTTCTCGGCCCCTGCGGCAAAGTATGCTTCTGGCGTGCGCGAGTCGTTTCAAAAAGAACTTGATGAAATCAATCAAGCGCTCGTCTCGCTAGGGAAACAAACTGAACAAGCTCTTGAATCGGCGACACATGCGCTATTAACAGCCGACTTGCCTCTGGCAGAAAAAGTTATCGCAGACGATGACAAGGTAGACGATGCCCAACACGCTCTCGATGCAAAGACTATAGATTTAATTGCTAGACAGTCTCCGGTCGCAAATGATCTGCGTGCATTAGTCACTTCGCTTCGAATGAGCGCTGACTTAGAGCGAATGGGTGACATGGCCCATCACATCGCCAAGCTTGCACGAATGAGATATCCAGCCACAGCTGTTCCTCCGGAACTTTTACTTACCGTGCAAGAAATGGGACGAGTCGCGAGCAAGATTGTCGGAAAAGCGATTGAACTAATTTCATCCCGAGATGCAGAAGCTGCGAAAGTCTTGGAAAAAGATGATGATGAGATGGATATTCTCCATCGAAAACTTTTTGCGACGCTCCTAGATGATAATTGGTCGCACGGGATTGAAACTGCAATTGATATGACGCTGATTGGGCGATACTACGAACGTTTTGCGGACCACGCGGTTTCAATTGCCCGAAGAATCTATTTCTTGGTTGAGGGAGAGTATTACTCAGATCAGAAGTAACTACTTCTTCCCTTGATTAGCTACCGCTTCAATTGCGATTCGAGCAGCTTCAGCATCTAGATACTCACCTCCTGATTTAATAGGACGGAAATCTTTATCTAATTCATACAACAAAGGAATGCCAGTAGGTATATTCAATCCTGCAATCTCTTTGTCGCCTATACCATCAAGATGTTTTACTAAAGCTCGAAGAGAATTGCCGTGCGCAGTGACGAGAACTTTCTTTCCACTTTGTAAATCTGGAATGATTGAATCGTTCCAATAAGGAATCATCCGGTTAATTACATCAAGTAAGCATTCTGTCTTCGGAAGGGTGCTACCTAATTCTTGATATCTCAAGTCATTAGCCTGTGAATACTCGCTGGAATCTTCAATAGGCGGAGGCGGAACATTGAAAGAGCGTCGCCACAATTGGAATTGTTCTTCGCCATACATCGCTAGCGTCTCTGCTTTGTTCTTTCCTTGTAGCGCGCCATAGTGGCGTTCATTTAATCTCCAGGATCGACGTACCGGAATCCAATGCCGTTCACATTCATTAAGCGCTATTTCGGCGGTATTTATTGCTCTCTTCAGTAGCGAGGTGTGGAGAATTTCAGGGAATAATTTTTTCTCACGAAAGAGCTCGCCTGCGCGCTTGGCTTCCATTTCACCTTTGGCGCTTAGTGACACATCAACCCAGCCAGTGAACAAATTCTTTTCATTCCATTGGCTCTCACCATGGCGCAGAAGAATTAGGGTGTAGCTCATATCGGTAATCCTGCCCTGAAGAGGAGCAAACATCAACTCTGAAGATGTCTAAAAGCCTCTAGATTTGCAACTGATTCCCCGCGAGAGATTCGCCAAGCCCACTCGCGCCGTATTGCATCGGCGAAACCTAACTCTAAGAGAATATTAAAAGAAGAATCACAATATTCATGAATTGCTCCGAGTATTTGATCTATCTCTTCGTGAGTAACTAACTCAATCGGTAGGCGACCAACTAAATAAACATCTCCTAACTCATTTGTTGCATACGAGAGAAGATACATATTGGCGTTATGACGGAGTAACCATTCATAAACTTTCTCAGTATTTTGATCAGGTTTACGGATGACAAAGGCATTGACGCTAAGAGTCTTTTCACTCACTTTAAATATAACGCTGGTATATAACTTTTTCTCACCTGGAACAGTGACCAGAAGGCTTTTCGAATCCAACTCTTCAAATGAAATTTTTGAACTTTGAAGCGCTTCTTTAATAGTAACCAACGGTTCATTCATCGAGTGAACCACTATGCAAGTGAGCGAATGGCTAAGCCCGGATCGGCTAATAATTGATCATAAATATCTATCGTTCCCCGAGCGGTAGCTTCCCAACCAAAACGTCGAGCATGCTCTAATGCGCCCATAGATAGTGAGATTCGACGTTGCGGCTCATCAAGTAATCGAGTTAAGACTGCCGCCCACGAACGTGGCTCATGGCCATCTACTAGAGAACCCGAGAAACCATCGGCGACAGCGGTACGCAATCCACCAACTGCAGCTGCAACAACAGGGGTGCCACACGCTTGAGCTTCAAGCGCAACTAAACCAAATGATTCGCTATGGCTGGGAACACAGACAAGATCTGCTGCGCGATACCAATGAGGCAGATCTTCCCGCGAAGCAGGAGGGATAAATTTAACGAGTTCATCTACTCCCAAGAATTTTGCCAATGTGCGGAGGCGATTAATTTCTTCACCATCGCCACCAGAGACACCGCCAATAATGAGGACTTCTAACCTGCTTTTTAGTACCGGATCATGTTTAACCATCTCTCCAGCAGCAGCAATAAGAACATCTGGACCTTTATGCGGCTGGACTCGGCCAACAAAGGCAAGAATCAAACTATCTTTATTTAAACCGAGTTGAATTCGTGCTTCGCGACGACCGCCACCTGGAGAGAAATGGACTAAGTCAACGCCGGGTGAAACTACATGTACTCGGTCTGGGCATGCATCATAAAGACTGACGAGATTTGCAGCTTCAGCATCGGTATTTGCGATGAGGGCTTGTGCACCGGCCACGATCTGCTCCTCACCAATGGCACGAGCGGCGGGCTCTGGTTTATCGTGATCAGCAAGCGCTCGGTTCTTAACTTTTGCCATCGTATGCATCGTGTGCACCAGTGGAACATTCCATCGTTGCGCGGCTAATAGACCAACTTGTCCGGAAATCCAATAATGAGAGTGAATTAAATCGTAGTAACCACGAGGATGACTGGCTTCTACTCGCAAAAGTTCAGAAGCCATCGTGCACATCTGTGACGGAAGATCTTCTTTTGTTAATCCTTCATATGGGCCTGCAGTGATGTGATGAACTTCAACGCCAGGAGCTAATTCAACAATCGATGGCAGAGCAGCCGATGTAGCGCGAGTGAAAATATCAACTGCGATTCCAGATTTTGCTATTCGCTTTGCAGTCTCTACAACATAAATATTCATACCACCGGCATCTCGCACTCCAGCTTGATCTAGCGGTGAGGTATGCATCATTAGCGTTGCGATGCGACCAGTAGCTCTCATATATCTATCAATTCCTGATTACCAGCGAGGTCCGCGAAGAATGTCATTTATTGCTGGGCGGACATCAACGATATAAACAATTGCAGCTATCGATGCAATTACCCCAAATAGATCAAGTGGACTTGAAATAGTCAGACGAAGTACTAGTGATACAGCCAGAAGTGAGACCCAAAATACTTTGCTCTGTTTGCCAGCTGCGGCAAAGGCATCGCCACGCACTCGAATTGCATGTGTCAGACCAAAGAGCAATCCCGCCAATTGCGCAAGGCCGATTACCAATAGAACTAAATCGGAGAGTGAGCCCAACGGATTGGTTAATGACATGGCCAGATTCTACTCGCCCCTAGTTCACTTAAAAACTGGAGCAAATCTCTACCTTCGGAGCAGGCCCACCAAAGACTGTTGTGGCGGGCACATCTCCAATTATTCCGATTCGACTAAGAGCAGCGCGAGTGACAACCTCGTGGGCGCGCATTGAACCATCTATCACTTTGAAGGCAATTACACCTTTACCGCGAAGCGCAGCAATATGCACACCTTCTGCTCCCTCTTTCATAATGAGCCCGGGCACTTTGCGCATCCAGCACGCTGAGAGTCGTCCATTACCAGCAACCATTTCGGGAAATGATGACATTGCACGGACTATGGCAAGAGAATGCTCATCATCACTTTCAACAACACTTCTTATTGCTTGAGCTAGCCCTTTAAGTGGAATAGCAAAGAGCGGCGCACCACAACCATCAAAGGTGTCATTAATGCTTGTTGCACCAGCAGCTTCTTCGATCTCATCTTTGATTGCAATCTGAAGTGGGTGATTCATTTCAAGATAATTTGAGGTATCCCAATTATTTATTACACATGTAGCAAGCATGCCCGCATGTTTGCCGCTGCAATTCATCGTGATGCGAGTTGGAGGCTTCTCGCCCCATAACTTCCGCTCGATCTCTCCCAGTGGAAGATCGAGAGCGCACTGTAAATCTTTTTCCCGTAAGCCAAATTGTCCCAGTAACTGCCTAACACCGGCGATATGTTCGGTCGAACCTGAGTGACTTGCAATTACCAGTGCGAGAAGTTGTGGCTCAATTGATAATCCAAGTTTCACCATCGTCCGAGCTTGAATTGGTTTTATCGAAGAACGCGGAAAGATTGGTGCAGCGCTATCACCAAGAGTAAAAATCTCTTCGCCTTTTGAATTGAGAATTAAAAGGTGACCGTAATGGGCAGATTCGACCATCCCATTTCGGATTACCTCCGCCAGTGGTTGTGGCGCGCTCACACCACTACCCGCTCCATCGTTGACCAAACATGTGCCTGCAACTGGTGCCCTTGTGCTTCCATGTCATAGGCGTAGAAGAGCTCTCCCTCTACCAATCCATAAAGTCGAGTTCCGCCTGTAACTACCTTTGCGGTTGGTGCGCTATATCCCTGATCCATCACAAGTTGAATCTTGGCAACATCAAAACGACCAACCCAACCCTCAGCAATTCCGGTGTTATGCGCCAGAATCACTTCAAGAACATTATTTGGCTTTACTCGCCAAAAACCTGTCTCCTGCGCTGCCGGAATTAACTCGTCTTTACCCTCTTCAACAAGCCATGAGCGAGAAAAATATGTAAGAAATGGGCGACCATCATGATTAAAAGTCACTTCTTGTTCAAATGTAAACGGCGAGGTGCTCGGATACTCTCCCTGCCCTTTGCCGCGCCAGGTTCCCACTAACCAAGCGAGCGGGTATAGGTCTTGGTGAAGTCCATCAGGGATTGTAAATGCCATTTTTACTCGCCTAACTTTCTTACTTGGTTTCGGGAGATTAATTTCCTTCGCATGGTGTCTCCGGATTTTTCTTGCTGAAACTTTCTGAGCGCTCGACTTGAGCGGCCAATCAAGAATAGTGAAATGAGGAATGAAAAGAGAATTAACACTCCAGCAAACACCAGATCAAGAATCATTGGTAAAGCATATGGAACTTCTGCGAAACTCACATATAGCAACGTGCTGTCGTAGAGCTAAATTCCGTGTAGATTCTCTATATGGCCGGAAAAACTCTCGTCGTTAAAGTGACCGTCGGTCAGGAATCTGCTGAGCGGTGCTCTCAAGGTTTTACCGTCGCCGCAACCGCCCTTGCTAGTGGAGTTGAAGTCATTCTTTGGCTTACTGGAGAAGCTACACAGCTCGGCCTGCCTGGCAAAGCGGAAGAATTCATACTTGAGCACTCAGCGGCTCTCTCGGAATTACGTGATCAAATACTTGAATTAGGTAAAGTCAAAGTTTGTACTCAGTGCGCAAAACGAAGAGGTATTACACAAGAGCAGTTGCTACCTGGAATAGAAATATCTGGAGCCAGTTCTTTCGTCGCAGATATTCTCGGACCAGACGTTCAAGCGCTCGTTTACTAGTTAAGGTAAGAATTTCACAGTCTGCTCATCGTAATAATTATCACGACCGCTGCTATTAAAACAATTATTAGATTACTTGCTGAGCCCACGAATTATCCGATCTACAAGTTCTTTCGCCACAAACTCAGCTTCCTTTTTTGCTTTAACACCATTTAACTCAAAATCCCGCAAAATTTGCTCTGCCGTATTCTCTGCAACAGACCCGACAAGAGGACCATATCTATCTGCAAAGTTTTGATTGGCGAAGTCCCCAATAGCTCGAGCAAGGTCGCTACGTAATTCATCCAAAGTAGGTTCGGGCGCCAAATGTGCAAACTCTCGATCCGCTCTTTCAAACGCCGCTCGACTTCGCTCCACTGATGCCCTCCCCACTTCTCGAGTTATTCAATCCCCGGTACTGGTATTTTCATCCGGTGAGGATTAAAAGCCTAGGCGCTGCACTTCTTTTAGTCATATCGAGTTGGCTGGGACCAGCATCTCTAATCGCACCTGCGCAGAGCCTCACCGTTCGATCAATCCCCGGAAACTGGGATGTTACTTATGTCGGTTCGACGCCTACTCAAGGACCGTCATCATTCACTTTTAATGAGAGCGGGCGTGATGTTCTCTCTTCATTTAACGTCACATTTATCTCCGAATCACGACAACAATGGCCCGAAGATGCCAAGAAGGCATTTATCCGCGCGACAAAAATTTGGTCATACCTCTTCCCCTCGCCGGTACCAATTGATGTTGAGGCTTATTGGTCGCCACTTGAACCAGGAATTCTTGGGAGCGCACGTCCGGGCGGCGCACGCGGAGGCGGTTACTTCCAAGACTTTGCTGGAGCGCCTGAGAAGAAACTTTGGTATCCGGCTGCTCTTGCCAACGCGCTCAACCGGGATAAAAAAGATTTAGATGATATCAATCCTGAAATTACTGCACGATTTAATTCGAATTCTCTCTATGTAAGTTGGTACTTCGGTCAAGATGCCAAACCTGGAGCTAGACAGTACGACTTTGTCACTGCGGTGCTACATGAGCTAGGCCATGGCCTTGGATTTATTTCGCAGGAAACATATAACGACCGCCTAAAAACTTTTAGCAATAACAACCCAACTATCTTCTCTGGTTTTGTCGCCAATGGATTAGACCGACGTTTATCAGATATCCCCAACACCGATACAGGTTTTCCTTCATACGTGACAAGTGATCTCTACTGGATTGGCGAGAATGGGAAAGCAGCTAATCAAAATTCTCGAATTAAACTTTTCACTCCTAGCGAGTACAAATCAGGTTCGTCGATAAGCCATCTCGATGATGGTCTGTATCCCAAAACCGCTGCAGATGGATTGATGAGTTCATCGATTAGTATTCAACAAGCCATCCATGATCCAGGTCCAATTGCTCTTGCAATGCTTGAAGATATGCGCGGCAAAACTCCAGATTCATTACTCTCTGGCGTGCAAAACCTACGTGGTATAGCTGGGAATAAGTCTGTGACTCTATTCTTCGATGCGCCCGAGCAAATTATTCGCCAAGATATTACTAATTACACAATAAAAATTTATCCATCGAATAAAGTGGTAACTGCAACAAAGTCTCCTTTCACTATAGAGAAATTAGATCCAGGACTTCCATATTTCTTTGGCGTTATTCCAAATGGAACG
>Ga0255175_1000922_pt1 | contig 9730 bp, 10 predicted proteins | sample Atl_Atl_RepC_8d_FD_183628 | JGI IMG/M metagenome (GOLD analysis project Ga0255175, IMG submission 183628) | Freshwater microbial communities from Altamaha River, Georgia, United States - Atl_Atl_RepC_8d | ecosystem: Environmental > Aquatic > Freshwater > River | place: USA: Georgia | collected...
CCCTCGAGGACGCCAACGCCGCATCGCGTTAAGCCCGGGTCGATCCCTAAAACCTTCATTGCTACAGAGTAGCCATCACCTCATCAGAAATGTCGAAGTTCGCATAGACATTCTGCACATCGTCACAATCCTCGATTGCTTCAATCAATTTGAAAACCTTTGCAGCGCTCGCGCCATCCAACGGCACCGAGACTGTTGGCAGGAATGGAGTATCGGCCGATTCATAATCGATGCCTGCTCCCTCTAGCGCCTTACGGACGGCAGACATATCCGAGGGATCCGAGACCACCTCAAAGCTCTCGCCTAAATCATTAATCTCATCGGCGCCAGCATCGATAACGATTCCCATTAATCGATCTTCAGTAACTTCTTGGCCGTTCGAGTTGCTAGCACCCTCCAAACTGGTGCGCTTCTTCACAATCACCACACCTCGACGCGCAAATAGATAGGAGACCGAACCAACATCGGCCATGTTCCCGCCGTTACGAGTCACTGCAAGGCGAACCTCGCCAGCAGCGCGATTGCGGTTATCGGAGAGGCACTCGATGAGCAGCGCAACTCCGTTTGGACCATACCCTTCATACATAATCGTTTCCCAGTTAGCACCGCCAGATTCGAGACCAGCGCCACGCTTAACCGCGCGATCGATGTTGTCTGACGGGACAGAATTTTTTCGCGCTTTTGCGAGGGCGTCAAAGAGCGTTGGATTGCCTGCCGGGTCTGGGCCGCCGGTTCGAGCAGCAACCTCAATCGCCTTGATCAACTTCGCAAACGTCTTCGCTCGCCGCGAATCGAGAATTGCTTTCTTATGTTTCGTCGTTGCCCATTTAGAGTGCCCTGACATGACTTCCCCCTTGAACCTTAGGTGAGTCTAACTTGCGACTTCTCGAATGAAATATTGGTGGACCCCATAGCTCTCGTTGTCCACAATTTCCGGGTGGAATGACGACACGAGCTGCTTGCCCTCACGAGCTAAGACCGCGTGAGATCCCGAGTCGCTCTGAACCGTGGCAAGAATTTCGACCCCTATCCCAGAGCGTTCGATCCATGGGGCTCGGATAAAGACGGCAGTTGCGTTAGGAGCGCCAATCTGCGAAAGGTCAATCTCAGTCTCAAAAGAGTCAACTTGGCGACCGAATGCGTTTCGTCGAACCGTGACATCCATCGTGGCTAAAGTTTCTTGATCATGGCTTCCATCGATGATGTTCTTCGCCAACAAAATCATCCCCGCACAAGTGCCGAATACTGGCAGGCCATCTTTAATTGCCGTTTGCAGCGGTTCGAAAACTTCAAAGATTTTCAGCAATTTTGAGATTGTTGTGGATTCTCCACCAGGGATGATTAGCGCATCAATACTTCGAAGGTCTTCTGCCTTGCGAACCAATGTGGCAATTGCATCGCATTGAGAGATGGCATGAACATGTTCCCTGACATCCCCTTGCAGAGCGAGAACACCAATTCTCTTACTTGCCAACTCTTACCAGCCGCGCTCAGCCAAACGGTGCGGGACTGGAATATCGGAGACATTGATGCCCACCATGGCATCGCCAAGTCCACGTGAAACCTCAGCGACCACCTTGGGGTCATCGAAGAATGTCGTTGCCTTAACGCAAGCCGCAGCCCGTTGGGATGGATTGCCTGATTTGAAGATTCCTGAGCCGATGAACACGCCGTCTGCGCCGAGCTGCATCATCATTGATGCATCAGCGGGAGTAGCAATGCCACCAGCGGTAAACAGAACAACCGGTAGCTTCCCAGTTTCAGCAACTTCCTTAACCAATGCGAACGGAGCTTGCAATTCCTTGGCAGCTACATAGAGTTCATCTTCACGCATCGAGGTCAATCGTCTGATCTCGCCAGTAATTTTTCGGATGTGAGTGGTGGCATTGGAAACATCGCCAGTTCCAGCCTCGCCCTTTGAGCGGATCATTGCAGCGCCTTCGTTGATTCTCCGAAGAGCCTCGCCAAGATTGGTTGCGCCGCACACAAAGGGCACCGTGAAATTCCACTTGTCGATGTGATTCTCGTAATCTGCTGGAGTGAGAACTTCAGACTCATCAATGTAATCCACACCCAGTTCCTGCAAGACCTGCGCTTCGGCAAAGTGGCCAATGCGTGCCTTCGCCATAACAGGAATAGAAACGGCGCGCTGAATATCTTCGATCATCGAAGGGTCGGACATTCGTGCAACTCCACCTTGCGCCCGAATATCTGCTGGGACCCGCTCCAACGCCATTACAGCTACGGCTCCAGCATCTTCGGCGATGCGCGCTTGTTCAGCGTTGACGACATCCATAATGACGCCACCTTTAAGCATCTCAGCCATGCCACGCTTAACTCGTGAAGTGCCGGTAACTTCGCTCATGCTCTCCCCATCCACAGAAAAAACGCTCTTTTCGAGCTTCCTAGTCTACTTCGAAGGCGTGGGGCTCGCGCTCCCAGCCTCAGTTGGGGCCGCCGGATAGGTGATTTCAGGTTCTCGATCAACTAGCGCAAACCAGATTTGGCCAGCCTTGAAGGGAATTTCCGCCCCATCTTCGGTAGTGAAAGTAGTGCCCGCCACACCACTTGATCGGGTCCAAACGCCACGGATAACTCGACCATCTCTAAAAATGAAGGCGCTGCCACTGCCCACGGAGGTTATCAATGGCGTCTTGCCTCCGAATTTATCTCCATATTCAGAATCGGTCACGCTGACAACTTGCGCTACGAAGGTCGTAGCTACTATCGGCACCCCTCGTGCATCTTCTTTACTGCTCCCATCATGCTCAATGAGCCAGCCGCCGTATTCAGCTGACCAAGTAATGACATAGCGCGTTGCAGGCCATTTCATCTTCGCTGAGATTAACTTCTCACCCAGTTTTGTCTTCTTCGAAAAGGTCCATCCGATATTTCGTGCAGCTGCGATTTCAAGCCCACGTTTATCAACTCTCTCAAAAAGGGTTTGCGGATGCAAGATCATATTCCATGGAGCTCGCCGTGATGCATCGCGAGAGTAGACCGCAATCCCCTCGCGTTCGGCTCCGAGATTAAAAAGATTTGCGCTATCTATGACTGGACGAAGTTTTCGTTGCGCACCAGAGAAGGCAAATGCAACCTTCCCATATTGTTCGAGAAGCTCCATGTCACTGATACGCGCACTTCGAACTGGTCCGATAAGCGCCGGGTAACGAGAGCTATAGATTGCCGCTAATCGGGTAACTCCACCCTCAACTTGTTCGATGTAAACAACATCTGCTTCAGTCAAACCAATTTGCGGTCGCGCTTGTTTAGTGTCGTCGATTTTCACCGCTAATACTCGCCCATCATTTCCCACGCGACCACTCAGTGAATTGAAGGTGAGCGTAGGGGTTGGAGCCGGTGGCGACAGATTCTCCTTTGATGAGGAGCCACCGGTTATAACCGAACATGAAGTCAGGGCGATTGCGATGATCAACCCGCTAAGAACTTTGCGCGCCAAATCACACCTCGATATCTTCAAAGGGATAGCGAACCGGAAGTGGCGCTCGTCCGGCAAGCCTGAACAGCCTGACGAGTGGTCGCTTTCGCTGTGCCTGCGTCCTCGTCACCGCTTCAAGGTGAAGGGCAATTGCTACTCGAAGACGATCGCGTGCCGATTTGAGTTCATTGAAAATCTCATCATCAGATTCAAGAGCTTCTTCCGATAAAAGTGAAAGTAAGAGCTCCGAGAGCTCCCCCTCTGCATCAGCGCGCTCTTCATGTCCAGCAATAACGGCCACATGCGCTGCAGCGAGAAGCAGCATAGAAGTCGCCGGATCAACGAGGTTTGAACGAGCAATCTCGAGAGCAAGGGCTGAACGAGTCTTGAGCGCTGCATCAAGATTTGCCCAGGAAGTTTCTACGCGATGGTGAAGGCGATCGAGTCGAGTTGCTGTGAACGAGAGATACCACACGACAATCAACATCACAATAAGAAGTCCGAAGAGTAGGAGGCTCATCCATTTCTCCCTAACCCAGACTGCATTCGACTGAATCGAAGTTCACTACCAAGTCTCACTTTTTCACCGGTGGCTGTTATCAAGCGATAGATATCGAGTACAGATTCACCTACAACGGACCAATCATAAATCTGAGCACGCGATTTTCCGGCGAGACTAAGTTCAGCACGTTTCTCGCTATCGTGGAGCAATTCTTCAATCTTCGCCGCCAATTCGCTCATTTCTTCTGAGTTGAAAAGCACTCCCGCTTTTCCGCGGTCGAGAACGTCAACAAATGCGGGTAGGTCGCTTGCGATAACTGGCGCCCCGGCAGCCATCGCCTCCGCGAGAATGATTCCGAAGCTTTCGCCCCCAGTATTTGGTGCCACATATACCGCAACTGAACGAAGTAGTTGTTGCTTCCTGGAATCGCTCACTCGGCCAAGAAAATGTAAACGGGTACGTAATCCTTCGGAACATTTTTCCAAGAATTCCGTCGGGTCGCCCGGCCCCGCCACGACAACTTGGAAATCTATTCGCTTTTTTAGAAGCTCTTCACATGCAGCCAGAAAAATCGATAATCCTTTGCGCGGTTCTTCGAAACGACCGATGAATCCGATTGCATTCTGACCAAATTCATCGGTTACATCTCCATCTGAAAATGCTTGGTGATTGATCCCGTTGGGAATCACCACGGCATCTGTCTCTAAGTGCTCAGTCAGAGTTGCGCGAGCGGTCTGACTGACTGCAATCCGCGCATGTAGTTTTTCGATAGCTGGTTCTAAGATCGGACCAACAGCATAGATAGCTTTTTGTTTCGGCGCTGATACGTGGAATGTACCAACCATCGGACCTTCTGCTGCCCAGCAAGCCAAGAGTGAGAGCGATGGAATCGCTGGTTCATGTAGATGGAGTAAATCGAAATCTCCTTCTTGTATCCAACGACGGACTCGTCGATTGGCTACCGGACCGAAGGTCACGCGCGCCACTGCACCATTGTATGGAATTGCAATCGGGCGTCCCACGCTCTGCACCCATGAAGGAAGCGAACCTTCATCGACTGCAGGGGCTAACACTGAAACCTGGTGCCCTTGTGCCATGCAGTACAGAGCCAAGTCGTTGATGTGCGCTTGGACGCCACCTGGAAGATCCCAGCCATAAGGCGAAACCATTCCGATATTCAATCTACGTTGCGAATCACTCCTCTCGATACTCATTACGAGATCCAGATTCTTTGGAGCATATGCCAATCCTCTGGATTCTTCGCGATACCTGCTTCAAAATGATGCGCGCTCTGCTGGGTGAGATCCTTGATTTGCTCCTGCTCAGTCAAAGCCGTTGAGGTAAGTGGTTTCGAGAAGACAATATGGATACCTGTTCCGCGATAAGTAACATGTGCAACGATGAGATGAGAGTTATTTCTTAGGGCGAGGAGCGCAGGTCCGGTCGGCATCTTTGCTATTCCATCGAAGAATCTCACCTCGATGCCACTCTTTGAAAGATCGCGGTCAGCTACTAGGGCGACGACATCGCCATTTGCAAGGTGAGCATGCAGGGCTGGTAAAACGTTCTCGGCAGCTGAGTAGATTTTGATTCCGATGCGACGTCGATACTCCAAGAATGCTCGGAATATACGTTCGGGTTTTAATTGTTCGGCGACGCTAATTATCGGGATCCCGGTCGCCGAAAAGTATGCGCCGGCATGATCCCAATTGCCTGAGTGCGGTAGCGCTACGACAACACCCTTCCCTTCGGCGACACAGGATCGAAAAAGCTCTTCACCTTCGACAGTTACCGAGCTAACTATGCGCTCTTGGTTCCATGACGGAAGCCGGAAAGCATCGCACCAGTAACGTAAGTAGCTGCGCATCCCTAGCGCAGTGATTCGCTGAAGTTCACTCTCGGAGTGCCCTGGAAGGACTCGCCTCAAGTTTTCGCGAAGTCGTCGGAAAGATTTACCTTCTCGCCTGACCGAGCGATCAGCAAGCGATTGGAAGATCCGGTAAGCAAGTGGCTCTGGGATTATCCGAACGATTTTCCAGCCAAACAGATATGCAAAAGCCGTCAACTGTTCGATCATCGCTGCCGCCATACTTGAATAACACGATGGAGCGCAGTGATGGACGAAGTTATGGCAAGAACCCAGATTCCTATCGCAAGAATGTATGGAACACCAAGCCCAGCAAATCCTGTGGATACTAAAAGTATGATTGTGCGCTCGGCGCGCTCAGCGAAACCACCTTCACAGGTGAATCCCGATGCTTCTGCTCGAGCCTTCACATAAGAAACTAGGAAGCCCGCAGCAAGGGCGATCCAGGCAACAACCTCTAGTGGATTATCTTCGCTATAGAGGAAGAAGGTGACGCTGCCAATGAGCGCTGCATCAACTATTCGATCGGAGGTGGAGTCGAGGAACGCGCCAAAACGGGATGTCGCGCCACCTATTCGAGCCATAGTGCCATCCACGAGATCGCTAAAGATGAAGAGCAACATCACAATGGTTCCCCAGAAAAGTGCACCGCGAGTGAAGAAAAGGAGCGAAGTTCCGATCGTGCCAATCGACCCCATCACAGTAATCTGATTCGGCGTTACCCCACGCTTGAGCAATGCTCGAGCTGTGGGTTCAACAACACGGCCGATTGGAGCACGCAGAAAAGAGCTAATCATGGTGGTTACATCGTAGGCTCTAGATGTGCAATCGCCATTGAACGGGACCCGGATAGCGATTATTGGCCACCCCAGCGCCGATCTTGAGGGCGTTGCCGCGTCGATTCCAGAGACCTTCTCAGTCTCGATCGCGCAGGATGATGCTCTCACCTATGAGTTCGCAGAGTTTGCCGCAGTCATTCTGGCTTTCAGCGCCACCGACGGAGCTCCGAACACCTTGATTAAAACCTGGGAAGAAATCTGTGAATTTCAAATCCCACGAGCGATCGTAGTGACGAAGATTGAAGAACCCGAGAGTGATTTTGACGAGGCAGTACTTATCGCACGCAGGATGTTCCATGAGGGTATTACCCCTTTTCTTGTTTTGCATGACGACGATGGAAAACCGTGCGCCTTTATCGATCTAGAATCTTTAATGATTCGAGATTATTCCGGAGGTCACCTAGCGGAAATCGCCAGCGACGAAGATCATCGTGTGATTGTTCAAGAATTTCGCGAAGAGTACCTGTCCCACGTTGCTGATCTCGAAGAGCCGCGGTTTGCGACTGGGCTTTTCGTTCCCGTCATTCCTTTTTCGGCAAAGTTAGGATTAGGAAAGTTAGAGCTACTTAAATATCTTGAACAAATCGTCGAGAGTTAATTATCCTTCGGCCACAAACGAGCGAGTATCTCTCGCGATTCTTCGAGCATTTGCGATAGGACTTTTGTCCCTCCAATGACTGGCATGAAATTAGAGTCACCACGCCAGCGCGGCACGATATGTTGATGAAAGTGATCGGGAATTCCTGCCCCGGCTGTTCTACCCTGATTGATACCTATATTGAAATTCACTTCGCTGTTTATTGCTCGAAGTGCTCGTAAGCTCGATTTCGTCAGGGCGTTAATCTCCCCCAATTCAGCATCGCTGAGCTCGAGATACTCCCCTACATGTCGGTACGTGCAAACGAGAAGATGACCAGGGTTGTAGGGATAGCGGTTGAGCACAACGAATGCGAACTCGCCACGAGCGAGAATCAGTGAATCCTCATTGGAGAGCTTAGAAATTCGACAGAAAGGGCATTCAAGGTTTCCCGCTGCGAGTTGCTCGTTGTACTCCTTGCGATAGGGGGTCCAAATTCGCTCCCAGTTATCGGAGATTCCCGCCATCTACATCCCCTAAACCTGGATACGTGATTCGATCGCGGCGCGAATCTCGGCGATGGCTTCTGAAATGGGAATGCCGTTCTTCTGCTCGCCATTTCGATAACGAATAGAGATGGCCTGAGCTTGTTGATCTACTTCGCCAGCGATGATCATGAACGGAATCTTTTCCATTTGAGCGTTGCGAATCTTCTTTTGCATTCGATCGTCACTGCCATCAACGTCGACTCGGATTCCCGACCGACGCATGGTCGAAGCAATCTCTTCTAAATAGGGCAAGAAAGCTTCAGCGACGGGGATTGCTCGCACCTGGACTGGAGATAACCACGGCGGGAAGGCTCCGGCATAGTGCTCGGTAAGAACTCCGAAAAATCTTTCGATGGAACCAAAGAGCGCCCTATGGATCATTACTGGACGCGCTCGCGAACCGTCCGATGCGACATATTCCAAATCGAAACGAGTGGGTAACTGAAAATCAACTTGGATGGTGGACATTTGCCAAGTTCGACCAATGGCATCTTTGGCCTGTACTGAAATCTTGGGCCCATAGAAAGCTGCGCCGCCCTCATCAAGCACTAACGCGAGATTTTGCCGCTCAGCTGCTTCGCGCAGCTTCTCGGTAGCAACAGACCACTCCATATCGCCGCCGACATACTTCTCGTCATTTCTTGTTGACAATTCCAGATAAAAATCAGTTAGTCCATAGTCGCGCAACAAGTTGAGTACGAACGTTAAAAGTTTGTCGAGCTCCTCCGGCATCTGCTCAGGGGTGCAATAGATGTGCGCATCATCTTGGGTGAATCCGCGAGCGCGCGTCAATCCTTGAATCACGCCCGATTTCTCATAGCGATACACGGTTCCGAATTCGAAGAGTCGCAGCGGCAATTCCCGATACGACCGTCCACGTGAACGATAAATCAGATTATGGAATGGACAATTCATTGGCTTCATGTAATACGACGCGCCAGCTCGTTTGACTGAGCCATCGCTATTGCGTTCTTCATCAAGGACCATTGGTGGATACATACCTTCTGCATACCACTCAAGATGACCAGAGGTTTCGAAGAGCGCTGCCTTGGTTAGGTGGGGCGAGTAAACGAATTGGTAATCCTCTTCTTCATGCCGCTTACGCGAATAGTCCTCCATTGCGCGCCGAACAATTCCGCCTTTGGGGTGAAAGACCGCCAATCCGGAACCAATCTCATCTGGGAATGAAAATAGGTCGAGCTCAGATCCCAATCGTCGATGATCGCGCTTCTCTGCCTCTTCAAGGAAATGGAGATATGTATCGAGCTCGGATTGGCTGGGCCATGCCGTGCCGTAAATTCGTTGGAGCATTGGATTCTTTTCGGAACCACGCCAATAAGCGCCCGACGAGCGCATCAGCTTTACCGCAGGTATCAACTTGGTAGTTGGAATGTGCGGACCGCGGCAGAGGTCTTTCCAAACAATCTCACCATCACGATTGAGATTGTCGTAAATCGTCAATTCGCCAGCTCCTACCTCGACTGACGACTCATCGCTCGCCTCAGACTTGATCGAAATCAATTCACATTTGAATGGTTCAGCGGCGAGTTCTTCGAGCGCCTCCCTATCGGTGACTGGTCGACGACGAAACCGCTGGTTGCCTTTGATGATCTTCGCCATCTCTTTCTCTAGGGCGGCGAGATCGTCAGGGGTAAAGGGTTTTGCTGAATCAAAATCGTAGTAAAAACCATCTTTGATCGGAGGACCGATGCCTAACCGAGTCCCCGGAAAGATCGTCTGCACAGCTTGTGCCAATACGTGTGCGCTCGAATGGCGCAAAATGGCTAAACCATCCGGTGAAGATATCTCCACCGTTTCAACGATGTCCCCCGCAGCCAAAGGTGTATTGAGATCGCGCAACTGTCCATTGATTCGAAGGGCAATGATCTCGGGGCGATCTTTGAAGAGTTCTCCCGTGTATTTCTCGATAGTCACCGTGACGCTTACGCCATCTAAGG
>Ga0255175_1000936_pt1 | contig 9661 bp, 15 predicted proteins | sample Atl_Atl_RepC_8d_FD_183628 | JGI IMG/M metagenome (GOLD analysis project Ga0255175, IMG submission 183628) | Freshwater microbial communities from Altamaha River, Georgia, United States - Atl_Atl_RepC_8d | ecosystem: Environmental > Aquatic > Freshwater > River | place: USA: Georgia | collected...
AGCCTCGTCCAAAACGTGATCCTTTTCTTCAACGTCTAGAAACTGGAATTGATGGATTTCTTTGAACTTGTAGCTAGGGGTAGGAAAATCGCCAGGAGGGTCACAGATCTGAATCAGCATAGAGTTAACACCCGCATCAATGTGATGACCTCGCTTAACATCGCTGAGTGCTACGTTTTGAATCCATGGTGCCATAGCACTCTCCTTTTATAATCTATATGTCACACGCCCTTTGCTTAAATCATAAGCACTGACTTCAACTTTAACCCTGTCTCCAAGAATAATTTTAATCTTGTGCTGTTTAAGTTTTCCTCCAGTATAACAGGTAATAATGCTCTGCATATTATCGATTTTTACTCGATACATACTACCAGGCAATACTTCGTCTACTGTGCCAGTTAACTCAATTAAATCATTCTTTGACATATCTTCTTTTATACCAAGTGTAACGATCACCGTTAGGTAATCTTCCATTTTCTATGCTTGCAGAACCAAATGTTCCTACAAGTTCCATACCACCACCGTTTATAGTAACTGGTATTCCTAAGGCTGTGGCAAACGCCAACGCTGCTGATAGATCTTTTACTTCTTCCACACAGCCTCTACCCGCTGTGTCTTTCCATTCTATTTTATACATACTGCTATTATATATCCAATGTGTGTGTTTGTCAAGTGGTGCTCCAGCCAAGAATTGAACTTGGAATTCTATCTTACCAAGATAGTGTAATACCATTTTACTACAGGAGCGATTTGGCCCGGCTAGCAGGAATCGAACCCACATTCACTCTTTAGAAGAGAGTTGTATTCTCCATTATACGATAGCCAGAATTATAACCAACGGCGACCGAATAACCAACGCTCGGCCATCTTATATCTGTATTTGAGACTTTTTCGCGGAACGAAATTTTTTGAAGCTAGACATGCTTCAGTGATGTGTTTTAAATCTTTAGAATATTCAATATGCTCTAGATTTATTTTTTCTTCTGTTTTAAATTTAACAGCAAATAAAGGATCACCTCTTTTTAAATGTAAAGGTTGATCTAAATCAATTATTTCAAATGTAAAATCTACTGGTCTTATCCATTTATGGATATTCATAGTTCCCGGAATCATTCTTATGTTACGAGTTAACTCTGTGTGAAGTATCGGAACATCTAACGATTCTATTTCTACATCTTGATCTGCGACGAACAGATAGTTGATGCGCATCGTAACACAAGATCCTACAATCTTATTATTTCTAACGATAGGAAATCTAGGAAAGAATGTTTGGTTATACCAATCTTGTCCTAGCCTATCAGTTTGATACATGTCTGCTGTGCGATCATATGAGATAGTAACATCATACGGGCACTTAATTACAAACATATTTGAAAAATAGTCCGACACTGCCGGACACATCAGATAATCGGAATCTTTCCTTTGATCTCTGATAATTGGCCAAATCGGTTCTGGTGTTTCATACACAAGGTCTTTCCACTGACTGTGTTCAGCGTGTTTAGGATCTGTATATATTGTCCAACCTATTCTCATTGATATTCAACGTCCACTGCTAGAATAAATCTATATTGATTGCTCTGAACTATTCCTGGCCTGTGCCAAGTATCACTAGGGTAGATTATCCAATGTCCGTCATTTGGTCGAACATAAAATTTACCATCTCCTTGAACACCATTTGGCGCTATCTCTGTTCCGCAATAATCTCTATCTTTTACATCATTAGGAATATGCAAATAGAATATTCCACTTAGCATTTTGGAATCGGGATGTTGTGGATGCCAGTGGTGATGCCACAGTTTTTCACGATCTTCGGCACCCTCAAGATTTGTCATGAAACTCCAAGCCATCATGTTTGATACCTTGGCTTCTCTTCCCAAATACATGAATGCAGAAAATAAAAAGCTCATCCTATATTTTAACCATACTGGTTCAGGACGAGCGAATATATTTTCTTTGGTTTGAAATTTTGGACTATTAGTAAAATAATTACCGTCAGCAATGATTGATTTAATAATGCCTATGGCGGTGTCATTGTCAGACTGTGTAATTACAGAACTAAAATTAAATTTTCTAACTAGATCGTTTTCTTCTATAACTGGTAGCATATTATTTGGAGCGGGAGACGAGGTTCGAACTCGCGACATCTTGCTTGGAAGGCAAGTGCTCTACCAACTGAGCTACTCCCGCATAAAACTAATTATCTGAATATTGATAGTAATAATGAAGTCTTGGTTTGAGGCGTTGCTCAGGCCGCCCAGACATTACAGCGTCTGCTTCTATAGTCCAGCCCAACATGGAATCCGTCACCGCTCAATCCCTTTACTCTGTAAAAAGCCGTTGATCATATTGCAGCCAACAATGCACCTACGATGCACCAACTTTGCAGTTCCACCCGCTCGGTATCGCCTTTCGGTCGTTGATCGGATCTCATACTACTATCAATAACTTGGTTGCAGAGGCAGGATTCGAACCTGCGATTCCCGGCTTATGAGACCGGACGGATAGACCTCTTCCATACTCTGCGATAGCCATTACAGCAAAGCTTCTTCTTGCAGAAGTTTTACTGTATCCTCGGTTAGAGGAATTTCTGTCTTGATATTGAGCTCAAGAATTTCATCATTGAGCTTTTGTTTTTGCTTTTTCAGATTAAGGATTTCTGCCTTGGCCTGATCGATCTGCTCTTGACTAACCACTGTGGTGCTTACAGTGTCACCGTAGCCATAGATACGACTACGTGCTTCGTCTTTCAAATTCTTGATCTTTTCAAGTTTACCTTGAATCACACCAATGTCGGTGTGAGGCTTAAGGCCTGCGATTTCCTCAAGCTGCGCGATTCTTTTGTCAATGAATGCTGCTTTGGCAAGATTCACATCAATTCCGCTGGCGGCATTCGCTGTTCCGACAAGGCCACGGATGTTATACAATGCTAGCAGAAGTTTTTGTCTGCGAGCGTCTGCGGCAAACAGTTTATTGTTTGCATCAGTTAGGACCAAATTAGGGTCCTGGAATTCGTTGAGTTCGATTGTAGTTTCGAACTTGATATGTTTGATTGCATCATTGATGCTGTTTTGAACTGCGTTTGCCTTGCGAAGTGTGATGTTCATGTGTTTCTCTCTTTTAAATTTAAACGGTCTGGTAAAAGGTCAAGTAATAGACCGGACAATTGACAAGACCTATTGTGCGATGTCGTTGGTCTGGACAATGTGCAATAGACAGGCTACAGAGGCCTGAATATTTCCGATCAGCAATTGACAGGTATTTGGATATCGGGTCACTCAAGCACGAACAGTTTTCAAGACTGTTTGCCAGAATTAGTTCATTGCGGCATGGAGCCACAACGATGTCTATCCTCATCTACCTTCTACCTCGCCGGTTCAGTATTGCTACTGAACAAAACTTATTATACAACTTTTTTTCTATGCTGTCTACCTTTTCCTGTATTTTTGGCTTTATACGTTGGAGTTTGGCTATGACAGTTTGGACATAAACAACGAAGATTTTTTTCTTTGTTGTTTGTGTGATCTCCATCCTTATGATCTAACTCTAAAATTAAACTGAATCCGTTCCAGCTATCAATGTTACAAATAGCACATTTTCCAGATTGTTTTTCTAAAATATATCTATAAAGATGTTTACTGGTGCTGTAACGGTTTACACCGCTTTGATCACCTGCTTTCCACTCTGTGATATATTGTTTATATTCAAAATCTTTTTGACATTGATTATCACAATATTTGTTGGCAAAGTTTACACCTCGCCATTTGTGTTCTTTACCACAGTTTAAACATTTATAAGTTTTCATAGGTAGTGCCTCATACTATATTTATTTAGCTCTACCTACATTTATTTGGTGCCCCCACCTGGAATCGAACTAGGAATTGATGCTTACAAGGCAACTGTTATAACCATTTAACTATAGGGGCATTAAAGACTTAATCTTGTTAATGGATCTGTATTTACATTTCCTCTAACAAAACTGTTAAATGAAAGAGTTATTCTAGGTGTGTCTCCTAGATATTCTTGCACCATATGTTCCACATTACTAGGAAATAGAATCATTGTCCCTACTTCCGGATCTACAGTCCAACTTCTTGAATTGTAGATATTGGCATTTTGTATACCGTATTCTATGGTATCATATTGGCTAGTAATAAACTTAGTGCCTCCGGATGTTCCTTCTGATGCTAGATAAACAATTCCAGATATGATAGAATTTGGATGCCAATGCCTGTGATGCATTTGACCTTTTTCAGTTTTATTAAACCAACTTTCTGTGAAATAAATTTCTACAGTATCTTTGGCCTGCATTACACCGTAAAAATATTCACAAAGGCCATCATAGACAGCTTCTGCTAGATTTTTAAATTCTGGTTCAGCCAATACATTTTGTGTTTCGCTGATCCAGTTGTTGTAATTTCTAGCCCATTTAACTGAGCTAAGATCTAAACCAGAAATATCTACAGGGCGTTTAAATATTGGTTTGGCAAACAAAGGCCAAATTATTTTTTCCATTATTCTTTGTTTTCTTCTCTACGGCCTCTTTCACGTTTTGGTTGAATGAGGGCTGCTAGCTCTGCTTGGATCATAGATCGTTTCCAAGCATTTCTTTGGTCTTGACTATCAAATCTAGACAGTGCTAAAGTTCTTTTAGTCTGTTTAGTCATTCTATAGTTTGCTGTGGGTTTTAACATATGTTTATATATCCTTGTTTTAACACTTGGCGGAGAGTATTGGATTCGAACCAATGATCAGAGTTTTAGCCCCGATGCCTTCTTAGCAGGAAGGTGCCTTCGACCAACTCGGCCAACTCTCCATAAATGGTGGAAGATAAAAGGATCGAACTTTTGACCTTCGCCTTGTAAGGGCGTTGCTCTACCGCTGAGCTAATCTTCCATGATTGGTCCGGGAAGTGGGATTCGAACTCACGATCTCCTGCTCCCAAAGCAGGCGCTTTAAGCCAGACTAAGCTACACCCGGGTAAATCTATTCTGAAACACACTATATCCAGCTCAAGGACACTCTTGCGAATGCGACTCATACTTGCGAACCCGCTACAATGTGTTTTAGAATAGTGCTAACGCTGAGATTACACGTTAGCCAATAGTGCCTCTAGCATTATAGTCCGCCTTGCGAGCAAACCTTCTCTAGACATCCACGTAAACCCTTGCGGTATCTACGTCCACTATCAGCATCGCCGTTTATAGACAGGCAGTAGTCTTGACATCACGTGCTATTCTGCGACTTATTTTCCGTTGATCTTGCGAACCATTAAGCCTTGCGGGCTACGAAACTTCTATCACAAACAGATTTCACCTTGCGAGTTACGTCTGACTCGATTACCTTGCGGCTCGAGTATTAGATGCTTTTCACACATGACCGAGGCAGTCTTTGCATTTTTGTTTAGATAGTTGGAATCGAACCAACTGCCGTCTGTTTAACATACAGATGCTCTACCTGATGAGCTATATCAACCTACCGCGATGAGCTGCCTCTGTTGCTCAACAATCTTTTGGACTGCTGAATACAACTCACCACATACCTTTTGCCTCGCGAGCTACTCAGTGATGTTTCGCGATCAATGTAACAACGTTTCGCAACGTGTCCCACCAACCACTGACATTGCGCTCTAGCCCTTAGGTGCGACCCCTCGGACACGAACACTACCCTTTCTCATACCAGTTCGTTGATTGGTTTCGTATGGAAGTCAGCACCACCTGTTACTTTTCATTGCCCCGTGTTCCTTGCGGCACGTCGAACAATGTTCTTTCCCATACATCAACTTCGCTGTTATCTCCGGCAGTCTTATAACCGAAGACATCCTCACGGATGTGAGCAGGCTTGTTTACACGAACCATTGCTGGCGCAGGTATGTAGGCATTCCTGCTTTGGGCCGATCGCTCGGCTTATTCTTCGTAGACGGCAAGCCGCCTACAGGACAATAAACTGCCCTTGAATTCTTCACCATTAGTTAGTAGCATAGTTTACTATCTTCTTGCTACCTATTGTTGCCTACCTATAGTAGACAGTTACTAGTATCATAGGCTCTCCGCTTCGGACAAGGTTAGGCTTGATCTTAGCCCTACGAGCTATGCTACTAACTAATGGTGCCCCAGGAGAGACTCGAACTCTCACGCCTTGCGACATTGGCTTCTAAGACCAACGTGTCTACCATTCCACCACCGGGGCAAAATATGCTATCAGTTTTTAATGAACAGTGCTGTGTTTAACAGCGTATGTGTCTATTATATAGTCATTGTTGATTGTTGTCAACTATTTTTTAAATATTTTTTGGTGCGAGTAGCCAGATTCGAACTGGCACGCCCGAAGACGGGAGATTTTAAGTCTCCTGCGGCTACCTGTTACGCCATACTCGCATTAAAAATAGGCACTAGTAAAAAGAGTGAGTCGTTCCGATCTACCGACCAAGCAAACACGGCTACGCCTGTGCTTCCTTCTTATCGCCGCCCTTTCGGGTAGTGCTCTAACTTGGTGCTGGCTGTTGGAATCGAACCAACTTCAACGGCTCTTCAGACCGCCGCTATGACCACATCAGCTAAACCAGCATATGGGGTGTCTTGGGGAATCGAACCCTCGCCTGCTGATTCACAGTCAGCTTTGCTACCACTACACTAAAGACACCATTGTATGGTAGACCGTAGGGGATTCGAACCCCTCTTCCCGGATTGAAGGTCCAGTCGCCTGCGCCAGCTGCTCACGGTCCATAAAACTTTTTTGGCACCGCGATCACGAGTTGAACGTGAAACTAGACCTTCGCAGGGTCTTGTGATCTCCCTTTCACCATCGCGGTATCTTTTTCTAATACATCTCTACGCATCTTGAATAATCGATGCTCGTTGGGTCGATGAACAATAACATATTCGACTCCATCGATATTTTCAGTCACACGGACATCGTCACAAACAAATCGCTCGTTATTGAGTTTATTTTTAAACAAGGTTGGTTTCATAACAATCTCCTATATAGTGGCCGGCCCGGAGAGATTCGAACTCCCGACTGCCGGTTTCGAAGACCGGAACTCTTCCACTGAGTTACGGGCCGCTAATTGGTGCCTCTGGCAGGACTCGAACCTGCACACTCAGGCTTATCTGGCCTGTGCTTTGGCGAGGTATAAGCTCGCTTCTTTACCATTAAGCTACAGAGGCAAAACTTGGCAGGCGTGCTAGGGCTCGAACCTAGAACGACAGAGTCAAAGTCTGTTGTGTTACCATTACACCACACGCCAACAGTAATGAATTTGTAAGCCTACGTCACTTTTATCGTAGATTTATTCAGGACCTACCGGCCGCCTAGCCTGACCTCGACACGCGATGGATATCACTTGGGCACCTGTCCAGTTAGCAACCAATCTGCACCGATCTTCCGATCAGCCGGGAGTTGAACCCGTCCCCTTTTACTAGTAAGATAGTTCGAACATATCTACACTAGCGTGACTGCACTTGCTGACACTTACAAAACTTGGTGCCCCGTGACAGAATCGAACTGCCATTCCCGGATTACAAAACCGGTGCTCTACCATTAAACTAACAGGGCTAATTTGGTGGTAATGGAAAGAGTCGAACTTTCACTGGGCACCGTATGAAGGTGTTGCACTACCGTTATGCTACATTACCATATAGAAGCACACTAGAATTCATTCACCTGAGGGCGAATATTTAACGGGTAGCCCTCAGCCTATGCCCGAACTAGTATGCTTTTATATGGTAGGGGCACAGAGAATCGAACTCTGATTAGCGGGTTAAAAGCCCGTTACTTTGCCATTAAGTTATACCCCCGTTGGTCCTTGCTCAGAGAATCGAACTCTGTTCTTCCGGGTAAGAGCCGGATACTTCGCCATCAAAGTTTAGCAAGGTTGGTCGTATGTAAATTGTTTTACGTGCCAACCAGGACCATACGGGGTCAAGGTTGACACTAACGTTTAGCACGTTTCATGTCATTCTCCTATTTTAAATTTTTGTCAATAAAGTAAATCAATACTACAAGCATGAGTAAAACTGCGATCGCCCCATTTGGTTTTCTCCTTATAGTTGGTGCCGCCGGCAAGGATCGAACTTGCGGCCAACGCCTTATCAAGACGCTGCTCTACCACTGAGCTACGGAGGCAAAAGGTCGGGCGCCTAACTATCCTCCTGGGAGGACTCGCTAGATTGTCTCGAATAGTCAAGTTTAACATACCGGCTTCAGTCATACTATAGTGTCAACACAGTCAACCCCACTGTGCCTAGACTGGCAGGGACTCTAAACTATCGTCTATCCCTTAACTGGCGGAAGCGGTGAGATTCGAACTCACGGACCATTTCTGATCGTCTGTTTTCAAGACAGGTGCAATAAACCGGACTCTGCCACGCTTCCATAAACTTTGGTGCCCCTAGTCGGATTCGAACCGACAGTTATGACACTCCTTTTGAGAGAGCCGCCTTTACCAATTTGGCCATAGGGGCAATACTGGAGTGAAGGGTCGGATTCGAACCGACGGCTTTACAGTTTTGCAGACTGTTGCATTGGGCCTCTCTGCCACCCTCACATTGTTTGGCATACCCCGAGGGATTCGAACCCCCACCAGCGGTTTTGGAGACCGTCATGCTACCGTTAACACCAGGGATATACTGTTTGGAGCGGGTGATCAGGTTCGAACTGACGACATCTTCCTTGGCAAGGAAGTGCTCTACCAACTGAGCTACACCCGCATATATTTGGTGGAGGTTATCGGACTCGAACCGATCACCCTTAGCTTGCAAAGCTAATGCTCTCCCAGATGAGCTAAACCCCCATTTAATCTGGCACTCGGTAGGGGAATCGAACCCCTCTTCCCACCGTGAAAGGGTGGTGTCCTAGACCGATAGACGAACCGAGCAATACTGGCTCCAGGAGTAGGGATCGAACCTACGACCAATTGGTTAACAGCCAACTGCACTACCGCTGTGCTATCCTGGAATAATCCTTGGCGGTCTCACGGGGTAACGATCCCCGTCCTCTGGCGTGACAAGCCAGTGTGCGTCCATGAACACCTTGAGACCAATTCTGGTGGATGAGGTAGGATTCGAACCTACAGCGTTTCTTATGTGGCGGATTTACAGTCCGTTGCCTTCAACCAATTCAGCACACTCATCCATTGAACTAATTATACACTCTCCGACTATGTCTGTCAACCGCTGTTCAGGCGGCAAGGAGAGTGTGTAGTAAAACATTCTCCGCTATGCTTTTAGACAGCGTCAGGGGCTGAATGAAGAATGCTTTACTACGCTAGGTTTTTACGCATCTATGTTGTCGCCATAGACTTATCATCCCCTAGGCCGCCCTCATTAATAGCCGCATGTTTTAAGTGGGCGGCAGGGTCGCGTTCCCTATACCACTTTGAGCTTATCGATCAGTATGCCAGAGTAGATTGCTCTTCTTCAAGGCTTCCCTGAGCTGATTAGCTCGATCAAACTTATCTTGAATAAGTTTGCGTGTCTGTTCATCGTTTAACGTATAAGCAGACACGTAAGCCTGTTCAACAATCTTTCTGTTTACTTTCGAATAATCAATTTCTTTATGTTCCATTCTTTCCTTTTAACAAACAAAAACCCCAGGGTTTTTAGTCCTGGGGTCCTTTGAAGTTAGTTGCGTTATTTGTTTACGCTACAGTCCTCCGGGACCCCAA